>ERZ836877.1037-NODE-1037-length-44389-cov-5.173862_pt1 | contig 44389 bp, 52 predicted proteins | sample MGYA00519469_ERZ836877 | MGnify/ENA primary metagenome ERZ836877 (study PRJEB31850, sample SAMEA3708809) | human gut metagenome | biome: human gut; feature: human-associated habitat; material: faeces | place: China | collected 2014 ...
TAATGGGTACCGTCGAACTCACCGACATGGCCATGTTCAACATCGCCAAGAACTTCTACTACCTGCCCCGCACCAACACCAAATGGGACTGGACAGGCACCCAGACACTCTGCGGCGACCTGGAGAATGAGTTTGTGATGAGCTACGACAACGGCTTCAAGAAACAGAGCCTGTCCAACGGAAATTACCAGAAATATTACTTCGCCAACCTGATCGGCAACACGTTCGCCACCGGCGAGACCGAAGACCCGGGCTCTGTGGATCCCGCCGGAGGCGGCTCAACCAAGCTGACCTGGACTTCCATCCGTCCCACCGACTGGAACAAGAATACCGCGGACAACAACGACGGCTGGACACAGGATCCCAAGAACGACTACCGCATCTGGCGCTACGCTACGGAGAACACCATCCCCGCATCTCCCGGCGAGAGCAACACGGCCGGTCAGAAAGTCGGCATCACCACCGGCGTTGTGTTCAAGGGTACTTTCACTCCCACCAACTCCGAGGTATGGAACGGCAACGTGATCTACCTGTACAGAGGTATCGTTTACGGTGACTTCAATGCCCTCAAGGCATACGTGACCAAGTATCCCGAATCGGTAGTGGCCACTGCCTTCAACAAGATCGACGCATTGTCGAAAGCCGATAACCCCGACCTCAAGACCAACCTGCTCGCAAATCTGACCAGCGCTCAGCGCGGCGACTTCAAGGCTTACGTGCCCGATGCCGGTACGAACACGTACACCATGTACTACTTCTACTACAACCGTCACAACTCCAACGGCAACAACTCGCAGATGGGCGAGAACGAGTTCGGCGTAGTCCGCAACAACGTCTACAAGCTGCAGGTAACCGCCTGCGGATCGCTCGGCGAGCCCGAGGCTCCCGAGAATCCCGACACCCCCGACGAGGAGGAGAAGGCTTACTTCACCGTCAGCTGTCACGTGATGCCCTGGACGGTACGCATCAACAACATCGAATTCTAACTTAGAATCCATCCATAGGTCCGGGCAAGATTGCTCCTGCCCGGATCACCACTCTACTAAAGGTATTAAAAAGGAATCGACAATGATGACTTTAAGACAACGGACTTACAGCAGCATAAAGAGACTTGCCGGCGCGCTCCTCGCGTTCGTGGCACTGTCATCGGTCTGCATCGGCGCGACATCCTGTTCGGAGGTGTACGACGACCTCGAGGAGTGTCCGCAGGGCGTGGTGCTCCGCTTTGTGTTCGACCACAATCTGGAGTTCGCCAACGCATTCCCGTCGCAGGTTGATTGCCTTTCTCTCTACATCTTTGACGGGGAAGGCAATCTCGTGGAGCGCAGGGTGGAGACATCCTCCGTGCTTCAGGACGAGGACTGGCGCATGACGCTCGACCTCCCGGCGGGCGACTATCACGCCGTGGCCTACGGCGGCCTGGAATGCGACAAGGCTTCGTTCTCGCACACCAAGGCCGTGGACAATATCAAGACCCTCGCGGACCTGCAGGTGGCCGTCAACAGTGTGCACACCGGCGACGAGGCGGCGCGTCCCGCCACGCCGCTGCACGACCTGTTCCACGGCGCGCTCGACTTCACAGTGACCGACGCCCTGGACTATGACAAGGCCACCCTGTACATGATGCGCGACACCAACCACATACGCATCGTGCTGCAGCATCTGGACAACACTCCGGTCGATGACCGGGACTTCCGCTTCGAGATAGTGGACGACAACACCATGTTCGACCATGCCAACAACGTGCTGCCCAACGGCACCGTCACCTACGTGCCCTGGACCACCGGCACCGCCGACGCCGGTCTGAACGGCCTCCCGGCAGGCGACGAGGATACGCGTACCCGCGACCTCGCCGACCCGGTGCAGGTGGCTTTCGCCGAACTCAGCGTGTCGCGCCTGATGTATAAGTCCGGATTCACCTGGACGCAGCCCGACGGCAAGACACAGCGCGGCCCGCGCCTGCGCATCCTCTCGCTGGAGAACGGCCGCACGGTGTGCGACCTGCCGCTGAACAATTACCTGCTGCTCCTTAAGAGCGAGGCACTGGGCAAGATGGACAACCAGGAATTCCTGGACCGCGCATATCGCTACAACATGGTGTTCTTCCTCGATCAGGACAACGCCTGGGTGCGCATGAACATCATTGTGGACGACTGGACCGTCCGCATCAACAACATTGACCTGGACTCGTAACGACCGGGCCGTAGATTTTTGACAAAGATTTTGACAAAGTGAAGATTTACCGTTACATATTACTCGCCATCGGGGCGCTGGCCGTCGGACTGATGTCCGGGGGCTGTTCGTCGCGCAAGTCCGATGAACCCCGGTCCGACCAGGGGGAGTTCTGTGAGCTGGTAATATCTCTCAGCTCGGAGACATCCGTGACCGACAGCCCGGCCACCCGCGCCGACCGGCCCTGGGATAACGACCCCGACCCGGAAGACGGCTTCCCTTCTGAATACAGGATTGACCGTGTATTGCTCTATTTCGTAACGCCCGGCAATGCCATCATACCCTTCTCTCCCACCCTCACCGACCGTGACGACGCCAACAACACCGTGACTTACAGCACCAGGATCGACGTGCGGTCGCATTTCGTGAGCCATAATGCCGACGGCTCCCTGTCGCTGTCGGGCCGCATCGTGGCCGTGGCCAACGGACCCGAGGACTACACCCCCGCCGACCCGTTCAGCCGCATACCGTTCGCCATTTCGGACGTAGACACGCACGGCCTCATCCCGATGTGGGGCGTCCGTACCGTCACCAATCTGCCGCTGACCGTGGACGGCACATCATACGCCGGCGAGATCAAGTTGCTGCGCGCCGTGTCTAAGATTACCATCGAGATGGCCGACGAGTTCAAGGATCAGTACAACATCGTAAGCGTAGAGCCCAATCAGAGCAATTATCTCACGCAGGGATATATCGCGCCCGGCGGCGCTGCGGAAGCCACAAGTACCGGCGCGCTGTTGATGGAGGGTTGCTATAATCCGTTCCTTGACGCCACTGCCGACACCGCTCCTAAATTCTATAATATAGGAGAAAACAAGGTGTGGGGTTATCTGGCCGAACGCAGAGGGAGATATGAATTAGAAAGGTTGGGCTTCACCGTGACATTGGCGGAAAAGGGCCATCCGGAGCGCACTTTCACCGGCAAGGTCTATCTCTGCGATTACAAAGACGGCAAACCGTATGTACCGAGCTTGTTCCCGCAACTGGTGCGCAATCACGATTATCAGTACAGGATTTCATTAAGGGAACTCGAATTCGTCATTTCCTTCAAGGAATGGATATTCGGAGGCACGGTCCATATAGAACTTGAATAATAATATCAGCATGACTGTCAGGAAACTGAAATATATATTGCTTACTCTGGCGCCGCTGTCCGCGATGCTTATGACGGGGTGTCTCGACGAACCGCTTGCCGAGACCGACCGCTTCGACAATCCGGACGTGATCTCGTTCACCGCCGTGACGGGATCGGGAGCCGCGTCTACGCGCGCCGGCGGGGAGAAGCAGCTGTACGAGCCGCTGGTGCTGACCGACGACGCGGCCTCGCAGACCTTGTATCTGCACACCTACGACTCGGAGCGCATCGGCTTCGAGCCGGGCGACGACGTGCAGTCCGCCCAACAGGACGGCGCGCATACGCGCGGCAACCAGATCGAGACCGCCGAGGACCTGATTAAGTTCCACAAGGACTTCATGGTCAATGCTTGTTTCAGGGACTTAGGCAATGAATATATCGAATGGAGCAAGACGCAGGTGTCGTCGGCCAATAACTACTGGCGCACCGAAAAGACCCGTTACTGGCCCGGAGAGCGCGAACTTTCGTTCATGGCCGTATCCCCGACGGCGGAATTCAACAGCCTGAACAATAAAGTCTTTTCCGACCTGCGCGCGGCATTTTCGTACACTGCGAAGAAACAGGGAAACAACCGTGACGCCGAGGCGCAGACCGACCTGCTGTTGGCAGCCGGCGCGTGCAGGAAGTCAAGCAGTGTCGACGGACGCGCTCCGCTGAAGTTCCATCATGCCCTGTCGGCCATCAAGTTCGCCGTGCGCGACGTGCTGGACGGCGAGGTGGTCAACGTGCAGATTGCCGGTGTACACAGCTCGGGCAATTGCGAATACTTTGCAGAGAGCAACGGCGAGGGCCGGTTCGAATGGTCCGACCAGACAGGCAGCGAGACTTACTCCCAGAACTTCAACTATGCCATAAACGGCCGTCCGGCAGGCGGCATCGATCCCGGCGACGATTCGCAGGACATACTGCTGAACGACGCGATGCCGGAGAAGACCTTCATGCTGATTCCCCAGCGCATTCCCGACAACGCCGAGATTATCGTGACGCTGAAACGCAAGAACCCCGGCAAGGACGAGGACGGCAATCAGCTTCCCGAGACCATCACCGTACGCGGCAAGATCAAGGCCAACGACGTGCAGGAATGGCTTCCCGGCCACGAGTACGTCTACACCATCTCCACCTCCAAAGACAACTGGGTGTATGTGTTCAATGCACGTGGCAATCAGGCCAACGGATATAACAACATCTATGTATATAGCCCCAATGCCCAGGAATTCGACACCTATCAGAACACGGCATATTACAGCGTTCAGAGCTACCGCTACCGCGCCAACAATCAGACTATTGTGGAAGCATGTCCCTGGAAGGCAAGCCATGACGGTTCGCTGTCCTATAATGTGACCGGTGGGGGTGAAGCGCCATATCCTTCGGCCAATCCACAACAGAAATGGGTGGATGCCTCGACATGGATAACCGATAACTTCGCCACGCCCCTCAGCGGCAAAGGCAATGCCGACAGAAGCTTCGAGCAGCATGACCTGAATTTCTTAGCACACTATGTAGCTACCGACTGGATAGGTGACGAAGATATGCAGGGGTACAAACCGTATGACGGCTACACTAAAACAAAACCTTACGATCTGTCCAAGCCCGGAGGCATGGCACGTAACACAGCCAACTGTTATGTCGTTGACAGAGGCGGATGGTATATGTTCCCGCTTGTTTACGGAAATGCCATCAAGAACGGGGCTACGAATTCTTCGGCATACGAATGCCAGAATAAGTCAACGGATGCCAACCTAAAGTTGCTCTCCTCATTGATTGATTATAAAAACCGAACCATATCAAGTCCAAACATTACTGCACCAACTAACGCAAGAGCGGAATTGGTATGGGAGGACGCCTATAACCTTGTCGACAGTTTGGAACTGACGACCATCAACGGAGAGAAGATGATTCGGTTCTATATCGATCCTAACATCATCCAGCAGGGTAATGCCGTAATAGCATTGACTGACGGTTCAAACAAGGTAGATGGCAAAAGTCCCGTTATCTGGAGCTGGCATATATGGGCCACGGAGCATTGGATTGACAAGACTACGCGCAAACCCCATGCTTTCGACACAGGTAACAGCACATTCAACACATACAAATCGTCTGCAGCAAAGACTGAGAACGGTATGGTTATCGGTCTCCGGCAGTGCGGAGACGTAGCCGTGACATACAATCAGAAAGGCCGTTCATTCATGATGGCAGCATACAACTTAGGCTGGTGTGACCCTAAAAAAGTCCTTTATCTGAAACGGAAGGGCACGATGGATTTCGTACAGTATCGTCCTGACGGATCTACAAAAAGCGGAAAGACCGCTCAACTGCCAATCATCCAGGAAGGTGAAACCATTGACTATAAATATGCCAATAACGTTTATTATCAGTGGGGACGAAAGGATCCGATACGCGGATTCTTTAATCACGAGCATTCGCGTAAACGCGTGTTTGGACCACGGGCACCAATAGCAGCCTATGATAAAAGGGTCAATATCGGGGATGCAATACAAAATCCTAACGTCTATTATGTCAGCAATCAAGGTTCCGGCTCAGAATTTGAAGACTGGCTTACAACCAACTTCAAATCAAATCTATGGAATAATAATGCGACTTCCAGTCTGGCAAACCGCGATGACAACAACGACCATGCGGATTTATGGAGCCATACAAAGACGATATATGATCCTTCTCCTGCAGGATATCTGATACCAAATGCGGGCGTCTGGCATGTAGTTCAAAAAAGTTGGGTAAATAATTCAACCGGTAAATGGGCAGGCAGCAACTGGCCATTGGCCACATTTAAGAGTAAAATCAACGGGGATGTAATTGATGCTTTCAATTACAAAGTGTGGGGCAAGGGAAATGCCAATAAAGATAATGAAGCCTTGTTCTTCAGTTCAACTGGCAACAGATGGTGGACCGATGGATGGAAACCGAATGGCATTGGAGCCGGTGAAAACTTTGGCAAGAACGTATCTTACGCGTGGAGCAATAGATCTTACACTGGTAAAAATGCATACGGCATGGCTTTAGGACTTGATACCAACCGTGACGACCACGAATCTGATACAAATGACCGATATTATGTCGGCGGTCAGTTTATCGGTCGTCGAGCAATGGGGCGTCCCGTCCGTTGCATCCGGGAGTACTAATTGTTAACTTAATAACTCATCACAATGAGACTCAATAGGATATTATTAACAGTGGTTGCCACCGTGACGGCGTGGCTGGCTATTCCGGCGGCCAACGCTCAGGACGTGGCGCTTAAGACGAACCTGATCAACGACATCGCCCTGAGTCCCAACATCGGCGTCGAAGTGGGCCTCGCTCCCAAATGGACCCTCGACATGACCGCCGAAATGAATCTGTGGAAAGTGGATGGGCGCAGTTGGAAACACCTCTATTTCCAGCCTGAGGCACGCTATTGGTTCTGTCAGCGTTTCTCGGGCCACTTCATCGGCTTCCATGCCTTGGGCGGCATCTACAACTTCGGCAAGCTCAACCTGCCGTTCAACATGCTTGGCTCGAACCTGAAGGAGCTGAAGGACAAACGCTATCAGGGCTGGGCCGCGGGTGCGGGCGTGGTCTACGGCTATGCCTGGCCGCTGCACAAGCACTGGAACATAGAGGCTGCGTTAGGCATCGGCTGGCTGTACACTCGTTTCGACAGCTATCCCTGCCAGATATGCGGCACCAAGATTGACCGCAACAAGAGTCACAACTACTTCGGCCCCACCAAGCTGTCGGTGGCCGTGGAGTATATATTTTAAGGCTTTCCTCAACCGTAAAACTGACACAGAATTATGCGCAGATATATCATGACGGCATTGGCAGCCGTCGCCACAATATTTAATGTTTCGGCTCAGGACAATGCCCTGTATCATGTCACGGACATGAGCGTGGCCAAGGAACACGGTCTGCTGAAGGTGGGTATGATCGTGCATCCCCGGGACTACCGGCTGAGCTATAACCAGCGCATGGAGGTGACTCCGGTGCTGAAGTCGCTCGACTCGAACGATTCCATCGCGCTGCCCGGCTTCATCGTGGCCGGCCGCAACGCATTCTACGACACGGAGCGCGCCGAGGACTTCGGCGGCAGGATACTCCGCTCGGGCCACGGCGATGCCTACGGCTATCAGGCCGAGGCGGAGTGGCAGAAGTGGATGGACCATAGCCGTCTGGAGCTGCAGGGCCGTTCGTCGGGGTGCTGCGGTGTGCCTAACGGTCCGGCCGAGGATGTGCCGATGGCCGACCTGGACTGGCGCCCCGCCACGTTCACGCCACGGTTCCATTACGACGTGCCGCAGGCCGAGGAACGCAAGATGCGCCGCATCGAGGGCAAAGCGTACGTCAACTTCCCCGTGAACCGCACGGAGATATATCCCGACTATATGGTCAACCCTGTGGAGCTGCGCAAGATTACCAACAGCATCGACACCGTGCGCATGATGGCCGACGCCACGGTCAAATCCATCACGCTGACCGGTTTCGCGTCGCCCGAAGGCCCGTACAGCAACAACGTGCGTCTGGCCAAGGGGCGTACGGAGGCCGTGAAGGAGTATGTGCGCGGTCAGTACACGTTCCCGGCATCGGTGTTCCACACCAACTCGGTGCCCGAGGACTGGGAAGGCCTGCGCGACTCGGTGGCCGTGAGCATCCTGCCCGACCGCGCGCAGATTCTGGAATTCATCGACCATGGCAACGTGGCGATCGAGAAGCGCAACGACGAGCTGCGCCGCCGTTTCCCGTCGTCGTACGTATTCCTGCTGAAGCATGTGTACCCCTCGCTGCGTCACACCAACTACGCCATCGACTACGAGCTGCGTACCTACACCGACATCAACGAGATTCGCCGCGTGCTGAAGGAGCATCCGCAGAATCTGAGCCTGAACGAGTTCTTCTTAGCCGCCAATTCATATCCCGTCGGCTCCAAGGAGTATGACAACGTGTGGGAGACGGCCGTAAGGTATTATCCCGACAACGACATAGCGAACCTGAACGCGGCCAATTCGGCCATGAACGAGGGCAACATCAAGTACGCCCGCGCGCTGCTGTCGCGCGTCAGCGACAATCCCTCGGCCACCTACGCCCGCGCCGTGCTCGACGCCATCGAGGGCCGGTACGAGCAGGCCCGCACCGGCATGGAGTCCGTACAGGCTTCGGTTCCCGAAGTCAAGGAGGCTCTTGAGCAGATCCGCCTCGTGCTGGAGAAGCGCGACCACGTCAAATTCCTGAAATAAGGGAAGCAATCCGCCTCCCGGTAAGTGAACTCCATCCCTGAAATGATAAAAAAGCGACGCCGGGTTTCCGGCCCGGCGTCATTGCTTGATTATAGATGTGTGTTTTACATATAATGTTTTGAATTTGTGTTTTACGGGGCTGTCTCAGGGACAGCTCCGTCGGCATATATACATTTTTAGACAGGAGAACAGGAGAACAGCAGTGCTTTTGTGTAGGAACGTGCCAAGCATCTACTGTTTCTCCTGTTCTCCTGTCTAAAATAAACGCAAGGAGCGCCCGCGCCACTACGCCGACACGAATAAAGGGACGCCGCGAACGACATCCCTTCAGTCTTTGAGGTATTATCTTAACTTTCTAAACTTTCTCAACTTTCTCAACTCGCATGTAAGCGCGACGCGCTTACATGTTCGGGGTGTCCCACACCTTGGTGGCGGTGCAGGTGACAGGCACCGACAGGTTGGCCACCTTCAGCTCGAAGGCGCCTTCCTCCAGAATCCACTTGCCGTCGTGGCCCACGAATGCCATCGAGTTGCCGGGGAGCTTGAACGTCACGGTCTTGGTCTCGCCGGGATTCAGCGAAATCTTGGTGAAGTCGCGCAGTCGCTTGTTGTCGGGCACCAACGATGCCACCAGGTCGGAACTGTACAGCAGCACCGGCTCCATACCGGCCACGTTGCCCGTATTGGTCACGTCGACGCTGACAGTGATGGTGTCGTCGGCGGTAAACCGGTCGCGGTCCACACGCAGGTTGGAGTAACCGTAGGTGGTATAGCTCAGTCCGTAGCCGAAGGGCCAGAGCAACGACACCTTGGCGTCGTAGTTGTAGGCTCCCTCCATGGTGCCCACTTCCTCGCTGACCTTATAGTCGTAATTGCTCAGGGCATTGATCTCGCGCGGATATGTGTAAGGCATCTTGGCCGAGAAGTTTGCGTCGCCGGCCATCAGGTTCGCCAATGCGTCGCCGCCGTAGTTGCCGGGAAGCAGCACGTTGACGATGGCACCTGCAAGAGGCTCGATGTCGGTGATAAGGCGCGGACGGCCCTCATTCAGCACCAGGATGATGGGCTTGCCGGTCTTGGCCAGCTCCTTGACGAGCTGACGCTGGTTGGCCGACAGCCAGAGGTCGTCGAGGTTACCCGGAGTCTCGGTGTAGCTGTTCTCGCCGATGCAGGCCACGATGACGTCGGCATCGGCAGCGGCTGCGACGGCCGAAGCGTAATCCGGCGCGTTCTCCTCCCAGTATTGTCCCCTCTCGTTGTAGGTCACGCCCTCCTTCAGGGTCACGTTCTCCTTGCCGTACTTGTTGCACAGGGCCTCGTAGATGGTGTTGTAAGGCTCGTATAGCGCATCGGCGTTGTTGCCCTGCCATGTGTAGGTCCAACCGCCGTTCAGAGCGCGCATCGTGTTGGCATTCGGGCCGGTGACAAGTATCTTCTTCCCCTTGGCCAGCGGCAGCAGGTTGTTTACATTCTTCAGCAATATCTCGGTCTGCTCGGCGGAGCGGAGCGCCTTCTCGGCGTTCTCGGCGCTGCCGAATTCCTTATAGTCCTTGCCGCCGGTGTTGGGTTCCTTGAACAGGTTCAGACGGTATTTCAGACGCAGGATGCGGCGCACGGCGTCGTCGATACGCTCCATGCTGACCTTGCCCTCATTCACCAATTCCTTGAGCAGGAAGCAGAAATCGACATTATAGGGGTCCATGGTCATGTCGATGCCGGCGTTGATGGCCAGGCGGATGGCGTCCTTCTTGTCCTTGGCCACGCGCTCGCGCTGGAACAGGTTGTTGATGTCGGCCCAGTCGGTCACGATCATGCCGTCCCAGTCCAGGTCTTTCTTAAGCCACTGGGTCAGATACTTGTAGCTGGCATGCACGGGTTCGCCGTTGATGCTGGCCGAGTTCACCATGATGGAGAGGGAGCCGGCCATGATCTGAGCGCGGAACGGCTCGAAATATTTCTCGCGGATCTGCTGCTCGGACAGATAAGCGGGCGTACGGTCCTTGCCCGTCCAGGGAGCGCCGTAACACATATAGTGCTTGGTACATGCGGCCACGTTGTATTTGCCTACCTTGTTGGGATTCGGTCCCTGGTAGCCCTCTACCTGCGCCACGGACATACGGGCGTTTACCAGCGGGTCCTCGCCGAAGCTTTCCCAGATGCGGGGCCAGCGGGGATCGCGGCCCAGGTCGGTGACGGGGTTATAGACCCAGGGACAGTCGGCGGCGCGGCTCTCGTAGGCGGTGATGCCTGCCATCTCGCGTGCCAGTTCGGTGTTGAACGACGCGGCAAGGTTGATGGGCTGCGGGAACATGATGCCACCCTGCACGTAGGTCACGCCGTGGTTGTTGTCAAGACCATAGATGGTTGGGATGCCGATATACTTCATCGACAGCTTCTGGATGGTCGGAATCCAGTACTGCCACTGCTCGAGCGAGCCGGCGTACGTACCGGGAGCGTTAAGGAACGATCCGGGCTGCCATTTCTGTATCACCGTGTCGAGACGTGCCTCGTCGAGGGTCCATTTCGGTGTGCCCGTGCTCCAGTCCGTATGGCCGAACACGTCAAGGTTCAGCTCGAGCATCTGGCCCACTTTCTGGTCCAGGTTCATCTTCTTCAAGGTGGCCTCTACCTTCTTTTCGATTTCCGGATCTCGCGGAATGGCCGGACGGGCCAGCAGCATTCCGGCGCCTGTCAGCATCAAGGCCAACATCATTGTCCTGATAAGTTTCATGTAGCTATGTTTGGAGATTAATTTTGATTGATATCGTGTGAGTTTTTCTAAATCCGGGTTATACTTTTTTACGGCACGGTAACCGCCATTTCTATCAAGTGCAAAGATAACGGCAACCTCCATTTCTATCAAGTGCAAAGATAATAAACCTTTGCGAGTATCGCAAATCATAACGACTCACTTTTACTCTATATTACATACCTTAACAAATATACCACACAACAGAAACATCACGTTGCCCCTGTTGTTATAATTACAACAGGACTGTACCGCAGTGTAAGCCCGCAGTCCGGCACCGCATAGCCCCGCAGCCCGCACCGTGGTGCAAGCCCGCGGCCGGCACCTCAGCATAAGCCCGCAGTCCGGCACCGTGGTGCAAGCCCGCGGCTTGCACTCCCCCGTAACGTCTCCTCTATGATAGTAAGGATATGAAAAGGTTTTATTGCAGCGACAACGGATTTGTGGAATGCGACGCCTGGCGTCCGTTCTGCTGGGTGTCCGTGGAATGTCCGCAACAGGACGACGTCAGGTTCCTGCTCGACGACCTGAACGTACCGCCCGACTTCCTGGACAGCCTTGCCGACCCGGACGAGCGCAGCCGCGTGGAACACGACGGCAACTGGCGCCTCACCATCCTCCGCATTCCCGTCAGGAACACGGCCGGGCAGAGCGCTCCGTACATCACCGTGCCAATCGGCATCATATCCAACAACGAGATTCTTGTGACGGTCTGCTACCACAAATCGGAACTGGTCGCGGATTTCGTGGACCACACGCGCCGGCGCGGCATACATGTGGACGACGTGGCAAATTTCACGCTGCGTATCCTGTATTCGTCGGCCTATTGGTACCTGCAGTACCTCAAGGACCTGAACCATCGTGTCACCGAAGCCGAACGCCACATGGAGCGCAGCATACGCAACCAGGATCTGCTTGAAATGCAGGGACTGCAGTCTACGTTAGTGTATTTCAACACTTCGGTGCAGGGCAACATCGCCCTTACAGGACGCATCCGCAGCATTTACGGCGACCGGCTGGACAACGACCTGCTGGAGGACGTCGAGATTGAACTCCAGCAGACGGATTCCACGGTGAAGATATACAACGACATCCTGGAATCGAAGCTGTCGTCGTTCGCGTCCATAATCAGCAATAATGTCAATGACATAATGAAGCGTATGACGGGACTTTCGTTCGTGCTGATGCTTCCCACGCTGGTGGCCTCGTTCTACGGCATGAACGTCGACATCTCCTACGGCAACCATCCCTGGGTGTTCTGGTGCATCGTCGGCGGCTCGTTGTGCGTGTCGCTGCTGCTCCTGGCCGTCCTCCGCAAGTTCAACTGGCTTTAATGGCCCTGTTTTTTAGGGTCCTTAAAGTCCTTAAAGACATTAAAGTCCTTAAAGTCCTTAGGTTCCTTGCGTAAACAAACAGGACGCGACCCGCGGGCCACGTCCTGTTCTATCTGAATTATTGGGATTTACTCAGCTTTGGGTTCCTCTGCGGGAGCTTCAGCCTTGGGAGCCTCCTCGGCAGCAGCCTCGGGAGCGGCTGCCTTCTTCGAGCGCGAGCGGCGTGTGGTCTTGGCCTTCTTGGCCTCGGCCTTCGTGCCGGCGTTCTCGTTGAAGTCCACGAACTCGATCATGCACATCTCGGCGTTGTCGCCCAGACGGTGACCGGTCTTGAGGATGCGGAGGTATCCGCCCGGACGGTCGGCAACCTTGTCGGCGATTACGCCGAACAGTTCCTTGACAGCGTCACGGTTCTGAAGATAGCTGAACACCAGACGACGGTTGTTGGTGTCGTCGTGCTTGGCGCGTGTTACCAACGGCTCGGCAAATACTCGCAACGCCTTGGCCTTGGCTACCGTGGTGAAAATCCGCTTCTTGGCAAACAATGCGATTGCAAGGTTCGACAGCAGCGCGTCGCGGTGTGCCTTCTTGCGGCTCAGGTGATTGAATTTCTTATTATGTCTCATCGTTGATTAGTCTTTATCTAATTTGTACTTCGAAATATCCATCCCGAACGACAGGTTGTTCTTCTCGAGAAGGTCGTCGAGCTCGGAGAGTGACTTGCGGCCGAAGTTGCGGAACTTCAGCAACTCGCCCTTCTCATACTGAACGAGCTGGCCGAGAGTCTCGACCTCGGCGCTCTTGAGGCAGTTCAGGGCACGAACGGACAGGTCCATGTCCACGAGCTTGCTCTTAAGCAGCTGGCGCATGTGCAGTATTTCCTCGTCAAACTCCTCGGGCGACTCCTGCTTGGGTGTCTCAAGCGTGATCTTCTCGTCGCTGAACATCAGGAAGTGCTGGATCAGGATCTTGGCAGCCTCCTTGAGGGCGTCCTTCGGATTGATGCTTCCGTCGGTGGTGACCTCCAGAATCAGTTTCTCATAGTCCGTCTTCTGCTCCACGCGGTAGTTCTCCACCACGTACTTCACGTTCTTGATGGGCGTATAGATGGAGTCGATCGCGATGACGTTCAGGTCATCGTCGCCGAGCAACTCGCGGTTTTCGTCTGCGGGCACCCAGCCACGTCCCTGATTGATCGTATACTCGAGGTTGAAGCTGGCGCTCTCGTCCAGGTGGCATATCACCAGTTCCGGGTTCAGTACCTGGAAACCGGACAGCACTGAGCCAAGATCGCCGGCAGTGAACTCTTCCTTGCCCCCTACGGCTACCGACGCCTTCTCGAATTCGGCGTCCTCCGTGATGCGTTTGAAGCGGATCTGCTTCAGATTCAGGATGATGTTGGTGACATCCTCCTTCACGCCGGGGATAGTGTCAAGCTCGTGGGCTACGCCGTCGATACGGATCGTATTGATGGCGAAACCACCCAGCGACGACAGCAGGATTCGACGCAGAGCGTTGCCGATGGTCTGGCCGTAGCCAGGCTCCAGCGGACGGAACTCGAACTTGCCGAATTTGTTGTCTGCCTCCAGCATGATCACCTTGTCGGGCTTCTGAAATGCTAATATTGGCATGGGTATCTCTTTCTTTATTATTTAGAATATAACTCAACGATGAGCTGTTCCTTGATCGTCTCGGGGATGTCGGCGCGCTCCGGCAGGTGCAGGAACTTGCCGCCCTTGATCTGCTCGTCCCATTCGATCCAGGGATACTTCGAGTGGTTGAAACCGGCCACGCAGTCGGTGATCACCTCGAGGTTCTTGGACTTCTCGCGTACGGTAACGACGTCACCGGGCACTACGCGGTACGAGGGGATGTTAACGGGCTTGCCGTTGACGCAGATGTGCTTGTGGAGCACCAGCTGGCGTGCTGCGGGACGCGATGCCGCCAGTCCCAGACGGTACACTACGTTGTCCAGACGGCTCTCCAGCAGCTGCAGGAGCACCTCGCCGGTAATACCCTTGGTACGTGCGGCATGCTCGAACAGGTTGCGGAACTGACGCTCCAGTACACCGTATGTATATTTGGCCTTCTGCTTCTCACGCAGCTGCTGGCCGTACTCCGACGTCTTGCGACGACGGTTGGCGCCGTGCTGTCCCGGCGGATAATTCTTCTTGGCGAGAACCTTGTCCTCACCGTAGATCGGCTCGCCGAACTTGCGGGCGATTTTTGTCTTTGGTCCTGTGTATCTTGCCATTTTTGTCTTCTGTGTTGTGTCCTTGAGGCTCTCCCCTTAGCGCAGCCGCGACCCTCGAGAGGTAGTTATGGGAGGGTCTATTCGCATTCAGGGCGCTCAGCGGGACGGAAGTCTTGTATGCTATATTGTTTGTCTTCCTTTTATTATACGCGACTTATTATACGCGACGGCGCCGGTATTATACGCGACGGCGCTTGGGAGGACGACATCCATTGTGCGGAAGCGGAGTAACGTCGACGATCTCGGTCACCTCGATTCCTGCTCCGTGCACAAAGCGAATGGCAGCCTCGCGACCGTTGCCCGGTCCCTTGACGTATGCCTTTACTTTGCGAAGTCCCAGATCGTACGCTACTTTCGCACAATCCTGTGCTGCCATCTGGGCTGCATACGGAGTGTTCTTCTTTGAGCCTCTAAAGCCCATCTTGCCGGCCGAGCTCCAGCTGATTACCTGGCCCTCGCTGTTGGCAAGACACACGATGATGTTGTTGAAGGAGCTATGCACATGAAGCTGGCCATTGGCGCCAACCTTGACATTCCTCTTCTTTGCTGCGACTGTCTTTTTTGCCATTTCTTATTCTATTATTTAGTAGCTTTCTTCTTGTTGGCCACTGTCTTCTTGCGGCCCTTGCGCGTACGGGCATTGTTCTTCGTGCTCTGTCCGCGCACCGGAAGTCCGATACGGTGACGGATGCCGCGGTAGCAGCCGATATCCATCAATCGCTTGATGTTAAGCTGCACCTCCGTGCGAAGGTCGCCCTCTACCTTGTAGTTCTTCTGGATCTCCTCACGCACGGCGGCTGCCTGCGCGTCGGTCCAGTCCTGAACCTTGATGTCCTTGTCGACTCCGGCGGCATCCAGTATCTTGCCCGCCGAGCTCCGGCCGATGCCGAAGATATACGTCAACGCTATCTCTCCTCGTTTGTTCTGCGGCAAATCTACGCCGACAATTCTTACTGCCATATATAGCTTTTAATCTATTTTTGTGCAAAGTTAACCATTTTTCTCCATTCCTGGAAACGAGGTTAGCCCTGACGCTGTTTTAATTTTGGATTCTTCTTGTTGATCACGTACAGTCTCCCTTTGCGGCGTACGATCTTGCTGTCGGGAGTGCGCTTTTTTACAGATGCTCTAACTTTCATATTGGGTATTATTTGTATCTGAATGATATTCTGCCTTTCGACAGGTCGTAGGGCGACATCTCGACCTTGACCTTGTCGCCGGGCAGGATTTTTATGTAGTGCATTCTCATCTTTCCCGATATGTGAGCCATGATCTGATGGCCGTTGGTCAGTTCCACTCGGAACATCGCGTTGCTCAGGGCCTCGAGAATTACACCGTCTTGCTCAATAGCTGCTTGCTTTGCCATATTAGTCTGTTTGCTTTCCGATTCTTAAAATGTTTACGCCTGCAGGCGGTCGCCGGATACGGGGATGCCAAGTGCCTCCTCTATGTAGCGGAAGGTGGTGAGTATCTCCGGAGCGTCCTCGGTGATGAGCAGCGTGTGCTCGAAATGGGCCGAGGGCTTGCGGTCGCGCGTGCGGCATTCCCAGCCGTTCTGCGCTATCACGATATTCTTGCTTCCGGCGTTGATCATCGGCTCGATGCAGATGCACATTCCGGGTTTCAGCATCGGGCCGGTGCCGCGGCGTCCGTAGTTGGGCACCTCGGGGTCCTCGTGCATGCTCCGTCCTATGCCGTGGCCGCACATCTCGCGTACCACGCTCAGGCCGCGGCGCTCGCACCAGGTCTGCACCGCATTGGCTATGTCGCCTATGCGCTTGCCCGCACGGGCCTGCTCAATGCCTACATACAGCGACTGCAGAGTCACATCCAGAAGATGACGCTTCTGCTCGTCTACCTCGCCGACGGCAAAGGTATAACAGCTGTCGCCGTTGAAACCGTTCAGTTCAGCCACACAATCCGTGCCCACGATGTCGCCTTCGCGCAACGTATAGGTCGACGGGAATCCGTGAACCACCGTCTCGTTCACCTCGATACACAAGGTGCCGGGGAAACCCTGGTACCCCAGGCAAGCGGGCTTACCCCCGTTGTCGAGGATAAACTCGCGTGCTATGGAGTCCAGACGATGGGTGGTCTCGCCGGGCTTTACCCACTTGGCCACCTCGCCGAGAGTGCGGCTCACCAAATCCGAGGCCAGCCGCATCTTCTCTATCTCTTCCGCCGTCTTGACGTATATCATCTTATTCTCTCCTGTATCAGAAAGCTCCGTTGCCTGTGGTACGTCCCTTGATGCGGCCGTCCTTCATCAGACCGTCGTAACGGTGCATCAGCAGGTGACCCTCGATGATGCGCAGCGTATCCAGGATCACACCCACCAGAATCAGCAGCGATGTGCCGCCGAAGAAGGATGCGAAGCTGCGGTTCAGGCCGCATACATGGGCGATAGCCGGAAGTATGGCCACGATGCCCAGGAATATCGAGCCCGGAAGCGTGATACGCGACATGATCGAATCAAGATAATCGACGGTGGGCTTGCCGGGCTTCACGCCGGGGATGAATCCGTTGTTGCGCTTCATCTCCTCGGCCATCTGCGCCGGACGCACCGTGATCGCCGTATAGAAATACGTGAACGCCACGATCATCAGGAAATATACAAAGTTATACCAGAATCCGTACATGTCGGTCATCGCACCGAAGAAACCGGTCTGCTCCTGACGGAAGCCAATCAGAGTGACGGGGATGAACATGATGGCCTGAGCGAAGATGATAGGCATCACGCCGGCTGCATTCACCTTGAGGGGAATGTAGTTGCGCGCGCCGCCATACTGCTTGTTGCCCACCACTTTCTTGGCATACTGTACGGGAACCTTGCGTGTGCCCTGCACCAGCAGAACCGCACCGGCTATGACGGCAAGCAGGATCACGATCTCCACCAGGAACAGCACCAGACCGCCGCCGGCCGAGTTCATGAGGCGTCCTGTGAACTCCTGCATGAAGGCCTCCGGGAGGCGTGCTATGATACCGATGAGGATTATGAACGAGATACCGTTGCCCACGCCCTTCTGGTCGATGCGCTCGCCGAGCCACATGATGAACATGGAGCCTGCAGCCATCACGATCGTCATGAAGATGATGGACATCATGCCCAGCTCGACATGACCGCCGGCTGCCTGCACCTGATACTTCAGGTTCATCAGGTAAGCGGGACCCTGCAGAGCCAGGATCAGCACTGTCAGATAGCGTGTGTACTGGTTCAGCTTCATCCGTCCGCTCTCGCCCTCGCGCTGCATCTTCTGGAAGGCTGGCAGAACCATGCCCAGCAGCTGGATTACGATCGATGCCGTGATGTACGGCATGATACCCAACGCGAAGATGGAGGCCTGTGAGAACGCACCGCCCGAGAACATGTCGAGCAGCTGCATCAGGCCGTCGGCCGTGAAATTCTTCAGGGCCACGAGCTCGTCCGGATTGATGCCCGGCAGCACTACATAACATCCGAACCGATAGATGATGACAAGCAGCAGCGTGATGCCGATGCGCTTGCGCAGATCCTCGATGCTCCAGATGTTCTTTATTGTTTTAGTAAATCCCATTGTGAGAGTCGGTTATTTTTTCACTACTGTGCCACCGGCAGCCGTGATGGCTTCCTCGGCCTTCTTCGAGAAGGCGTCGGCCTCCACCTCGAGCTTGTGTGTCAGGGAGCCGTTGCCCAGCACCTTCACCTTGGCGTTCTTGTTCACCAAGCCGGCGTCGCGCAGTGCCTGCACGTCGATGCGCTCCAGACCGGCGGCCTCCGCCAGTGTCTCGAGAGCGTCAAGGTTGATGGCCTTGTACTCCACACGGTTGATGTTCTTGAAGCCGAACTTCGGCACACGACGCTGCAGAGGCATCTGACCGCCCTCGAAGCCGATCTTACGCTTGTAGCCGGAACGCGACTTGGCGCCCTTGTGTCCGCGTGTCGATGTTCCGCCGTAGCCCGATCCCGTGCCACGTCCTACGCGCTTGTTCTTCTTATTGCTGCCTACAGCCGGCTGTAAATTATGCAATTCCATTTCCTTCGTCTTCTTAGATGTTCGTTACTTCCACCAGGTGGTGTACTGTCTTGATCATGCCGCGGATCGAAGGAGTGTCTTCCTTCACCACGGAGTGGTGCATCTTGTGCAGTCCGAGTGCGTCCAGTGTTTCCTTCTGCACCTTGGGGCAGTTGATGCGGCTCTTTATCTGTGTGATTTTAATCTGTGCCATTTCCTTGCAAATTATTTGCCGTTAAACACTTTCTCCACGGGTATGCTGCGCTGCTTGGCTATCTGAGCCGGGCTGCGGAGCTCGCCGAGAGCCTCGATGGTAGCCTTCACCAGGTTGTGGGGGTTGGAGCTGCCTTTGGACTTGGCCAGCACGTCGGTAACGCCTACGCTCTCCAGAACGGCACGCATGGCGCCACCGGCCTTAACTCCGGTACCTTCCGATGCGGGCTTCAGGAAGATGCGCGAGCCGCCGAACTTGGCGCTCACCTCGTGGGGAATCGTGCCCTTGTGCACAGGCACCTTGATAAGATTCTTCTTGGCTGCCTCAACACCCTTGGCGATGGCTGCCGTAACTTCGTTGGCCTTGCCCAGTCCCCAGCCGATGATGCCGTCGCCGTTGCCGACCACGACAATAGCCGCGAAACTGAACGCCCGTCCACCCTTGGTTACCTTGGTAACGCGGTTGATGGCCACCAGGCGATCCTGCAATTCCAAATCATTAGTCGTCTTTACCTGATTGTTCTTCTTTGCCATGATTCCTGTTAAAATTTAAGGCCTCCCTTGCGGGCTGCGTCTGCCAATGATTTTACACGTCCATGGTACAGGTAGCCGTTACGGTCGAACACTACCGTCTCGATACCCTGCTCCTTGGCTTTGCCTGCGATGGCCTCGCCTACCTTGGCCGCGATCTCTGTCTTTGTGCCTCCCTCGAGTCCCTTGGACGAAGCCGACGCCAGAGTGGCGCCCTTCAGGTCGTCTACAAGCTGCACGTATATGCTCTTGTTCGAGCGGAACACCGTCATGCGCGGACGCTCGGCTGTGCCGGACACCTTGCCGCGTATGCGGGTCTTGATCTTATTTCTTCTTGCTATCTTGGATACCATAATGCTTCAATTATTTAGCGTTAGCCGACTTGCCGGACTTGCGACGGATAATCTCGCCCACAAACTTGATACCTTTGCCCTTGTAGGGTTCCGGCTTGCGCAGCGAGCGGATCTTGGCACATACCTGGCCCAGAAGCTGCTTGTCGCTGCTCTCCAGTATTATCAGCGGGTTCTTGTTACGCTCTGTCTTGGCTTCTACCTTAATCTCCTTAGGAAGCTTGATATAGATAGCGTGGCTGAATCCCAGCGCGAGCTCCAGAACCTGGCCCGTGGCCGTGGCGCGATAACCTACGCCCACCAGCTCCATCTCCTTCTTGTAGCCCTCCGACACGCCTACAACCATGTTGTGGATCAGCGCGCGGTACAGACCGTGAAGCGAGCGGTGCTCCTTGTCGTCGCTCGGACGAGTCACATATACATGTCCGTCCTTCACCTCTACGGCGATGTCCGGATTTACCGTCTGGCTCAGTTCTCCCTTCGGGCCCTTGACCATTACGTCATTTCCCTTGACCGTTACCGTTACGCCGGCAGGTATTGCAATCGGTGCCTTTCCTATTCTTGACATAATTACCTCCTTCCGTTAATATACGTAACACAATACTTCGCCACCGATCTTGCGCTCGGCTGCTTCCTTGTTGGTCATCACACCCTGGGAGGTGCTCAGAATCGCGATGCCCAGGCCGTTCAGTACGCGGGGCATGTCCTTATAACCGGTGTACTGGCGCAAACCCGGACGCGAAACGCGGTGCAGGTTGGTGATGGCGCTTACCTTGTCCACCGGATCATACTTCAAGGCAATCTTGATCACACCCTTCGGAGCGTTCGTGTCATCGAACTTGTAGTTCAGGATGTAGCCTTGGTCGAAGAGGATCTTTGTGATCTCCCTCTTCATCTTAGACGTGGGAATCTCCACCACGCGGTGACCCGCCATGATGGCATTCCGAAGTCTTGTCAAATAATCTGCTATCGGATCAGTCATTGTAATTAATTGATTCAGATTTACCGAACAATATTAAAACATTAAAACTCTCATGTCGAAGCCACCTCGGACACCCTTGCGGGATCCGAGATGGTTATCTATTTCTTAACGTCGATGCGGGGTGGTTTATTATCCTCTGCCCGTAGCTTCGGAATAAACCGGGGTCCTCGCATTACCAGCTTGCCTTCTTCACACCGGGGATCAGGCCTGCGGAAGCCATCTCGCGGAACTGGATACGCGAAATGCCGAACTGACGCATATATCCCTTGGGACGGCCGGTAAGCTCGCAACGGTTGTGCAGACGCACCTTGCTTGCGTTGCGGGGAAGCTTCTGCAACTTGGTCAGAGCCTCGTAGTCGATGTTGCCTTCTGCATCGGCGAGGGCGGCCTTCTTCAGCGCTGCCTTCTTCTCTGCATATTTGGCCACCATCCGCTGACGCTTCACCTCGCGAGCCTTCATTGATTCTTTTGCCATGCTTTCTTTAAGTTATAATAAGTTATTACTTCTTGAAGGGCAAGCCGAACTTCTTGAGCAGGGCGAAGCCTTCCTCGTCAGTCTTGGCGCTCGTCACGAACGTGATGTTCATACCCTGAAGCTTGGGAACATTGTCTATATTGATCTCGGGGAAGATGATCTGCTCGGTGATACCCAGCGTGTAGTTGCCACGGCCGTCGAGCTTGGAGTTGATACCCTTGAAGTCGCGGATACGGGGCAGAGCCACGCGCACCAGGCGCTCCAGGAACTCGTACATCTTCTCACGGCGCAGGGTCACCATAACGCCTACGGGCATCTTCTTACGCAGCTTGAATGCGGCGATATCCTTGCGCGACAGTGTGGGCACTGCCTTCTGGCCCGTGATGGCCGTAATCTCGTTCACGGCGGTCTCAATCAGCTTCTTGTCCTGGGTAGCGTCGCCCAGTCCCTGGTTGATCACGATCTTCACCAGGCGGGGAACCTGCATCGGAGTCGTATACTTGAACTCTTCGGTCAGTTCCGGAGCGATACGCTCCTTATACGCTTTGCTAAGTGTTGTCTCGCTCATTATTTGATCTCCTCTCCTGATTTTTTAGCGTAACGCACCAGTTTGCCGGCCTCGTTGCGGCGGCGTCCTATGCGGGTGGGCTTGCCCGTCTTCGGGTCTACCACATTAAGATTCGAAATATGCACCGGAGCCTCCAGCTTTACGATTCCGCCCTGCGGATATTTGGCCGTCGGCTTCGTGCTTTTGGAGACGATGTTGATCCCCTCTACGATGGCTCGGTTTTTCTTCACCTGCACCTCGAGCACACGGCCTGTCTTGCCCTTGTCGTCGCCGGCGTTGACATAGACCGTATCCCCTTTCTTTATATGCAATTTTGCCATTTGTCCTAAACTTAGAAATTAACGATTAAAGTACCTCGGGTGCCAGTGAGACAATCTTCATGTTGGCGGCGCGCAGCTCGCGGGCCACCGGGCCGAAGATACGGGTGCCGCGGAGCTCGCCGTTGTTGTTGAGCAACACGCAGGCATTGTCGTCGAAACGGATATAGCTTCCGTCCGCGCGACGTATCTCTTTCTTGGTACGTACCACTACAGCCTTGGACACGGTACCCTTCTTAACCTCCGACGACGGTATGGTGCTCTTTACGGTCACCACGATCGTGTCGCCAACGCTCGCATAGCGGCGTCCGGTGCCTCCCAACACATGGATGCAGAGTACTTCCTTGGCTCCACTGTTGTCGGCAACTGTCAAACGTGATTCGGTCTGTATCATGGTTACTTAACTTTTTCGATGATTTCTACAAGTCTCCAACGCTTCGTCTTGCTCAGAGGGCGTGTCTCCATCAGACGCACCTTGTCGCCTACGCTGCATTCGTTCTTCTCGTCGTGTGCGTGATATTTCTTTGTCTTATTGACAAACTTACCGTAGATGGGGTGTTTCTCCTTCCATTTGATCTCTACAGTGATGGTCTTGTCGCACTTATTGCTCGAAACCACTCCGACACGCTCTTTTCTAAGATGTCTTTTCTGTTCTTCCATTTCTTTCTACAGATTGTCAGCAGTGTTGTTACTCAGCGCTCGGAGCTGCTACCGCTGCGGCCAGCTCTTTCTGACGCAATATCGTCTTCAGACGGGCAATGTGACGACGGTCACTTGTGATCTTTGCCGGGTTGCCTGAGGGAGTAATCGCGTGCGCTACTTTCAATTCACGATAAGCCTTCTCCGAGACCTCTATCTGGGCCTTCAGTTCCTGAACGCTTAATTCCTTGATTTCTTCCTTTTTCATTTCTCTCGTTAATCTATTTTGGGCACACGGATTTTTGCATCCGCGTTCCGAATCGCAAAATTAATAAAATTTCTTGACTTTTCAGCAATTTACATGCTTAAATCGCAAAAAATTAACTTAAAAAGGCAAAAAATCATTACAAACCGCCCCCATGTCCCCGTCCGAGGGCATGAGGGAAGCTCATTTTGATTGCAGAAGCCGGAGTCCCCGCATAGGGATTCCGGCTTATTGTTTTCAGACATTCTGCGAGGGGTCATAGTCGCGGCGCACCACAAACTTGGTGAGCACGGGCAACTTCTGGGCTGCCAGGCGCAGTGCCTCCTTGGCTACGTCGTAGGGAACGCCCTCCACCTCGATCAGGATACGACCGGGAGTAACAGGCGCTACGAATCCCTCGGGGTTACCTTTACCTTTACCCATTCGCACCTCGGCAGGCTTCTTGGTGATAGGCTTGTCCGGGAAGATGCGGATCCAGATCTGGCCCTGACGCTGCATGTAACGGGTCACTGCCACACGGGCAGCCTCGATCTGACGGCCGGTAATCCATTTCGAATCCAGAGTCTTGATACCGAACGAGCCGAAAGCCAGCTGGTTGCCGCGCTGGGCCTCGCCCTTCATCCGTCCCTTTTGCGAGCGACGGTACCTTGTTTTCTTAGGCTGTAACATTATCCAGGTTCTTTTTAGCGATTGTTATTATTCTTCTTGTTGCGGAAACCGCCACGCTCTCTGCGCGGAGCCATGGGGCGTCCGGGCTCTTTCTGGCCGGCCACGTAGGTGGGGGTCAGCTCCTTCTTGCCATAGACCTCGCCGCGGCAGATCCACACCTTGATGCCGATGATGCCCACCTTGGTGAGGGCCTCGACCATAGCGTAGTCGATGTCGGCGCGGAGTGTGTGCAGAGGCGTACGGCCTTCCTTGAACATCTCGCTGCGGGCCATCTCGGCGCCGTTCAGACGTCCGCTGACCTGAACCTTGATACCCTCGGCGCCCATGCGCATGGTGCCGGCCACGGCCATCTTAACGGCACGACGGTAAGCCACCTTGTTCTCGATCTGACGAGCGATGTTGTTGGCCACGATCTCAGCGTCCAGCTCGGGGCGCTTGATCTCGTAGATGTTGATCTGCACGTCCTTGTCGGTGAGCTTCTTCAGCTCCTCCTTCAGGATGTCCACATCCTTGCCTCCCTTGCCGATGATCAGGCCGGGACGCGATGTAGCGATCGTGATGGTGGCCATTTTTAGCGTGCGCTCGATGATGATGCGCGACACACTTGCTTTCTCCAGACGCTTGTGCAGGTACTTGCGGATCTTGGAGTCCTCCAGGAGGGTCTCGCCATATTTCTTACCGCCGTACCAGTTAGAGTCCCAACCGCGGATCACGCCCAGACGGTTGCTGATCGGATTAACTTTCTGTCCCATTTGCGTCAGTCTTTTTTGGAGTCAATTGTGTCTACGAACAATGTCACGTGATTGGAGCGCTTGCGGATGCGGTAGCCACGGCCCTGGGGTGCAGGGCGCATGCGCTTCAGCATCGGAGCGGCGTCTACGAACACTGTCTTTACATAGAGCTCGTTGGCCTCGGCCTTGCGCTCGTTCTTCTGTTCCCAGTTGGCGATGGCCGACCGGAGAAGCTTCTCGACCTTGCGCGAAGCTTCCTTGTTGGAAAATTTCAATATGCCGAGTGCCTTGAACGCCTCCTGGCCGCGGATCATGTCCACTACCAGACGCATCTTGCGGGGCGACGACGGTATGTTGCGAAGCTTCGCGCCATACGTGCTCTTGCGGGCTTCCTTCATCGCATCGGCTGCATTTCTTTTTCTTACACCCATTGTATTCTGTTTTTTCTTTGGTTAGCGGGGACCGTTACTTCTTCTTGTTGCCGGCGTGGCCGCGGAACGTGCGCGTCGGAGCGAACTCTCCGAGCTTGTGGCCCACCATGTTCTCAGTCACATAGACCGGGATGAACTTATTGCCATTGTGCACGGCAAATGTATGTCCCACGAAGTCAGGCGAGATCATCGAGGCACGGCTCCACGTCTTGATGACGTTCTTCTTGCCGCTTTCCTCCATGGCTGCGACCTTCTTCTCCAGCTTGACGCTGATAAACGGTCCTTTTTTAAGCGAACGACTCATGATTGCTTCTTTATCAAATTACTTCTTTCTTCTTTCAATTATATACTTCGAGCTGTGCTTCTTGGGCGAGCGTGTCTTGAGACCCTTGGCATAGAGGCCCGTACGCGAACGGGGATGACCACCGCTCTGACGTCCCTCACCACCACCCATGGGGTGATCGACAGGGTTCATTACCACACCACGGTTGTGGGGACGGCGGCCCAGCCAGCGGCTGCGGCCTGCCTTGCCGCTCTTCTCGAGGTTATGGTCGGAATTGCCCACTACGCCGATGGTGGCACGGCATGCCAGCAGGATGCGGCGGGTTTCTCCCGAAGGTAATTTGATGATCGCATAGTTGCCCTCGCGCGAGGTCAGCTGTGCGAACGTTCCGGCGGAACGCGCCATTTCGGCGCCCTGGCCCGGACGAAGCTCAATACAATGGATCAGCGTACCGACGGGGATCTTCGACAGGGGCAGACAGTTGCCTACCTCGGGCGCAGCGTCCTCGCCGCTGATTACGGTCTGGCCTACCTCCAGCCCGTTGGGGGCGATCATGTAGGCCTTCTGACCATCCTGATAGTACAGAAGGGCGATGCGGGCCGAACGGTTGGGATCGTATTCGATCGTCTTGACCGTTGCGGGTACTCCGTCGTTCTGTCTCTTGAAGTCGATGAGACGCAATTTCCTCTTATGGCCGCCTCCGCGATAGCGGGTGCTCAGATGGCCCGACGAGTTGCGGCCGCCTGTGCTCCGCTTCCCGACCGTAAGAGTCTTCTCTGGTGTGGTAGCAGTGATTTGTCCTTTGAACACACCAATAACCTTGTGCCTTTGCCCAGGAGTAGTGGGCTTGAATTTTCTTACTGCCATTTTTTATAGATTGCTGTAGTAGTCAATAGTCTGGCCCTCGGCCACTGTCACGTATGCCTTCTTGAAGGCGTCCTGACGGCCGCGGATGAGCCCTTTCTTCGTGTAGCGAGACTTACGCTTGCCCGCGTAGTTGCAGATGTTCACCTTCTCCACGCGCACGTTGTACATCTTCTCTACAAGGTCTTTGATCTGGAACTTGTTGGCGTCGGGAGACACCTTGAACGTGTAGCAGTTCTGCTTCTCGCTGTATGCGGTGGCCTTTTCGGTCACCAGCGGTTTGATCTGTATATCCATGTTGTGTCTCCTTATTTAAAGTCGTTGATGATGGCGACGCTGTCCTCTGTTACCAGCATGGCGTCGTTGTTGAGAACACTGTAGGCATTCAGGTCCTGTGCGCGCATCAGCAGCGCGTTGGGAACGTTGCGTACCGACAGATATACATTCTCGTTGTTCTCGGGGAACACCAACAGCACTTTCTTGTCCTCGAGCTTGAAGCTCTTGGCCAGCGCCATATAGTTCTTGGTCTTGGGTGCGTCGAACTGGAAGTTCTCCACCACGATGATCTTGTTGTCGTTGGCACGGCTTGTCAATGCGATGCGGCGTGCGAGAGCCTTCATCTTCTTGTTGAGCTTGGTGCGGTAGTCGCGGGGACGGGGACCGAACACGCGGCCGCCATGGTACAGCACGGGGCTGTTCAGGTCGCCGCGACGTGCGCCGCCGCCACCCTTCTGACGTCCGATCTTGCGTGTGGAGTACGATACCTCGCTGCGCTCCTTGCTCTTGTGGGTGCCCTGACGCTGGTTCCCTAAGTACTGCTTGATGTCGAGATAAAGGGTATGCTCGGCATTACCCTCGCTAAGGTCGCGGCCGAATACCTCGTCATTGAGGGTGACCTTGCGGCCTGTGTCCTCACCTTTGATATTGTAAACTGCTAATTCCATTATTTCTCAACTGTGACGATTGAACCTTTGGGACCAGGGATAGAACCCTTGATCATTAACAAATTGTGCTCCGGGATAACCTTGATCACCTGGAGATTCTGCACGGTGACGCGCTCGTTGCCCATCTGGCCGGCCATGCGCAGTCCCTTGAATACCTTCGCGGGATACGAGCAGGCGCCGATAGAACCGGGCGCGCGGAGACGGTTGTGCTGGCCGTGTGTGCTCTGGCCTACGCCGCCGAATCCGTGACGCTTTACCACACCCTGGAAGCCTTTACCCTTCGAGGTGCCTACTACGTCTACGAAACCACCCTCCTGGAACATCTCCACGGTCAGTGTCTCGCCCAGTGCGGGTACGGTCTCAAACGACTTGAACTCGGCCAAGTGGCGCTGCGGTGCTACGCCTGCGGCTTTGAAGTGTCCGGCCATGGGCTTTGTAACGTGCTTCTCCTTGGCTTCCTGGTAGCCGATCTGCACTGCCTCGTAACCGTCTTTCTCCAGAGTCTTGATCTGCGTAACCACGCAAGGACCAACTTCGATAACAGTGCACGGCACATTCTTGCCGTCGGCACTGAAAACGGATGTCATTCCGATTTTCTTTCCTAATAATCCTGGCATTTCTTTACGTGTTGTATTTACGGTTGATTATTCTTGTTTCAGCTTTGTTCACTCCGGCATCACACCTTGATGCTTACGTCCACGCCGCTGGGGAGTTCGAGTTTCATCAGGGCGTCCACAGTCTTGGCCGTGCTGCTATAGATGTCGATGAGACGCTGATAGCTCGACAGCTGGAACTGCTCGCGCGCCTTCTTGTTGACGAACGTCGAACGGTTCACGGTGAAGATGCGCTTGTGAGTGGGCAACGGAATCGGACCGCTTACCACTGCGCCGGTGCTCTTGACCGTCTTTACGATCTTCTCGGCCGACTTGTCGACCAAGCTGTGATCGTAAGATTTGAGTTTGATTCTGATTTTCTGGCTCATATTTCTGTTATGACTATTATTTGCGAATTACTTGAGCAGGTCTACGCGGCCGTTGCACTCTGTCAGTACCGAGCGTGCGATGGACGGGCTTACCTCGCTGTAGTGGCTGAAGGTCATGGTGCTGGTGGCACGGCCCGAAGTGATGGTACGCAGGGCGGTCACATAACCGAACATCTCGGCCAGAGGTGCGGTTGCCTTCACGATGCGGGCACCGCTGCGGCTGGTCTCCATGCCCTCTACCTGACCGCGGCGCTTGTTGAGGTCGCCAATCACGTCACCCATCGACTCCTCGGGGGTAACTACCTCGATCTTCATGATAGGCTCCATCAGGACGGGACCTGCCTTCTCCGATCCGTGCTTGAACGCCTGGATGGCGGCGAGCTCGAAGCTCAGCTGGTCGGAGTCCACGGGGTGGAAGCTACCGTCAAGCAGAGTCACCTTCAGCTTCTCTACGGGATAGCCGGCCAGAACGCCGTTCTTCATAGCGGTCTGGAAGCCCTTCTGTACCGAAGGAATGTACTCCTTGGGCACGTTACCGCCCTTGACCTCGTCGATGAACTGCAGGCTGCCCTCGAAGTCCTCGTCGGCGGGTTCGATGCGTACGATGATGTCGGCGAACTTACCGCGACCACCGGTCTGCTTCTTGAATACCTCGCGAAGCTCGGCGGAACGTGTGATGGCCTCCTTGTATGTAACCTGCGGACGGCCCTGGTTGCACTCTACCTTGAACTCGCGGCGCAGACGGTCGATGATGATGTCCAGGTGAAGCTCGCCCATACCGCTGATCACGGTCTGGCCTGTCTCCTCGTTGGTCTCCACGCGGAAGGTGGGGTCCTCCTCGGCCAGCTTCTGCAGGCCTACGCCCAGCTTGTCGAGGTCCTTCTGTGTCTTGGGCTCCACGGCGATACCGATCACGGGATCGGGGAACTCCATAGCCTCGAGCACGATGGGATGGTTCTCGTCACACAGCGTGTCGCCGGTGCGGATGTCCTTGAAGCCTACGCCTGCGCCGATGTCGCCGCAGCCGATCTTCTCCATCGGGTTCTGCTTGTTGGAGTGCATCTGGAACAGACGCGACACGCGCTCCTTCTTGCCCGAACGGGTGTTGAGCACGTACGATCCGGCCTCGACCTGGCCCGAATATACGCGGAAGAATGTCAGACGGCCCACATACGGGTCGGTGGCAATCTTGAACGCCAGGGCGCACATGGGTGCCTCGGGGCTGGGCTCGCGGGTCTCGACCTCGTCGCTGCCCACTGCAGTGCCTTCGATGGCGCCAGCGTCCTCGGGGCTGGGCAGGTAAGCGCAGACAGCATCAAGCAGGGTCTGCACACCCTTGTTCTTGAACGACGATCCGCAGGTCATGGGCTGGATGGCCATTGCCAGGGTGCCCTTGCGGATGGCTGCCTTAACCTCGTCCATGGTAATGGTGGAGGGATCGTCGAAGTATTTCTCCATCAGGGTGTCGTCGCACTCTGCCAGAGCCTCGAGCAGCTTGTCGCGGTATTCGTCGGCCTCGGCCTTGAGCGACTCGGGAATCTCCTCCTCGGAGTATTCGGCGCCCATGCTCTCGTCGTGCCACAGGATGGCCTTCATCTTCACCAGGTCCACAACGCCCTTGAATGTCTCCTCGGCGCCGATAGGAATCTGGATAGCCACGGGGTTGGCGCCAAGCAACTCGCGCATCTGACGCATCACCTCGAAGAAGTTTGCGCCCGAACGGTCCATCTTGTTGACGTAACCGATACGGGGCACGTTGTATTTCTCAGCCTGGCGCCATACGGTCTCGGACTGGGGCTCCACGCCGCCTACGGCGCAGAACGTAGCCACGGCACCGTCCAGGACGCGCAGCGAACGCTCCACCTCGACGGTGAAGTCAACGTGTCCCGGAGTGTCAATCAGGTTGATCTTGTATTTGTCGCCATTGTATTTCCAGAATGCGGTGGTGGCAGCCGATGTGATCGTGATGCCTCGCTCCTGCTCCTGCTCCATCCAGTCCATTGTTGCGGCGCCGTCGTGTACCTCGCCAATCTTGTGGGTAAGACCGGTGTAGAACAGGATACGCTCGGACGTGGTGGTCTTGCCGGCATCGATATGAGCCATGATGCCGATGTTACGTGTATACTGAAGCTCGTCGTGTTTAGCCATCTTGAATCTCTGAATTTAGAATCTGAAATGAGCGAACGCGCGGTTGGCCTCGGCCATGCGGTGCATGTCTTCCTTACGCTTGAAGGCGCCACCCTGGTCGTTGAATGCGTCAACGATCTCGGCTGCCAGCTTGTCGGCCATTGTCTTGCCGCCGCGTTTGCGTGCGAAAATGATGAGATTCTTCATGGATATCGATTCCTTGCGGTCGCCGCGGATTTCCGTCGGCACCTGGAATGTCGCGCCACCGATACGGCGGCTCTTTACCTCCACCTGAGGAGTCACGTTCTCCAGAGCCTTCTTCCAGATCTCCAGCGCGCTCTTCTCCTCGTTCGGCATCTTGGCCTTCACGGTCTCCAATGCGGTGTAGAATATTGTATATGCCGTGTTCTTCTTCCCGTCGTACATCAGATGGTTCACGAACTTGGTTACCTTTACGTCGTGAAATACGGGATCGGGCAATATCACCCTTTTCTTGGGCTTAGCTTTTCTCATTTTTGCTTGTTTAATGTTTTGATTTTGGCTGCTTTTACAATCTTCAACTCCGTGCCTCTGCACGGGGTTTACTCAACCATAGCATGTCCGAAAAATCAAAACTGGTTATACCTTTTTTGATTCTTGGCCAGATGTTTATTTCTTGGCTGCCTTCGGACGTTTTGCGCCATATTTGCTGCGACGCTGGGTGCGTCCCTGCACTCCGGCTGTATCCAGTGTGCCGCGTACGATGTGATAACGAACACCGGGAAGGTCCTTTACACGTCCGCCGCGCACCATTACGATCGAGTGCTCCTGCAGGTTGTGGCCCTCTCCGGGAATGTAGGAGTTGACCTCCTTGCCGTTAGTCAGACGGACACGTGCTACTTTTCGCATTGCCGAGTTAGGCTTCTTGGGCGTCGTGGTGTACACACGCACGCAAACGCCTCGACGCTGCGGGCAGGAATCCAGCGCAGGAGACTTGCTCTTGTCCTTCATCACCGTACGACCCTTGCGTACTAATTGCTGAATTGTTGGCATTCTGTTGCTTTTTTATTTTTTTGTTTATTCTGTTTTATCCATAATTCATTTCCACGGCATACACACCATAAACGCCCGCCAACCGACTGAGTGCCAATCGATTAGTTAGACGCATCAGGCGTTTTGCCCCGAAAAACTTTGCAAAGTTACTAAAAATTAGCTTCTTATGCAAGTGCTTTGTTCGTTTTTCAACACTTTTTATGTTCCGTTCCCGTTCATTCAGAATTCAGGATTCCAAATTCACTAAAATCCCATTACCCATTATCAATTGCGCATCGGGTATCGGGCATCACCGTTTGAATTCGGAGGCGGATTTATGGATGAACTCGAACATGCGGCGGTCCACGTCGGTCAGCTCGATGCCTCGGCGACCCATCACCACGGCGGCCACCTTGAAGAACTGGTCGACGCTTACGTCGGTGAATCCGGCGGGGCTGCCCGTCTGGAAACTGGGTATGAAAGGTCTCGGGAAACCGGCGCCGTGGAAGTTCACGCCCACGCCCACCACGGTGGCGGTGTTGAACATGGTGTTGATGGCCGCCTTGCTGTGGTCGCCCATGATCAGGCCGCAGAACTGCAGGTCGGTCTTCATGAAGCCCCGGCGCGCATAGTTCCAGACGCGTATCTTGGTGTAGTCGTTCTTCAGGTTCGATGCGTTGCAGCCGGCGCCCAGGTTACACCATTCTCCAATCACGGCGTTGCCCAGGTAGCCGTCGTGCGCCTTGTTGCTGTAGCCGAATATCACCGTATTGTCCACCTCGCCCCCTATGCGGCAGTTGGGGCCGAACGTGGTACCTCCGTATATCTTCGCGCCCATGCGTACGCGCGTGCCGTCAAGCATGGCGATAGGGCCGCGCAGACACGCGCCCTCCATCACCTGACAGTCCTTTCCTATATATATAGGGCCGCCGGTCACGTTCAGCGTGGCGCCTATCACTGTGGCGCCCTCCTCTATCATGATGCTGGGCGTGCCGTCGGGCTGATACATAGGACCGATCACACGCGTACTCTCGTCCGGAGCGTTCGACTTGCGTCCGTAGCAGTAGCGGTGATAATCTTCAAGCAGGGCCTGCTCGTTCTTAAGGAAGATGTCGAATACATAGTTGATGCGTCGGCCGCGCGTGTCGCAGTCGGCGATGCGCTCGTCCTTTTCCTTTATCACGCCGGTGGGAATATTGTCGGTGGCGTCGTTGTCGGTCAGGCTCAGGAACTGCTGGTATGTGCCGCGCCATGCCCAGAGACCGTCGGCATCGGCCAGACCGTGACCAGGTTCAAGCTGCTTGACCTGCCGCACCAGTTCGCTGTCGGCCAGCACGTTGCCGGCTATGTACACGCATTCCTCGCCCGGAGCGCCGTATTCGCCGGGAAACTTCTCGCGCAGGCATGGCCGTGTCAGCCACTGGTAATCGCCCGGCAGCATGGCCTTCCATTTGTCGGCCAGCGTGTCGATGCCCACTCTGAATGCTCCCACAGGCCGAGTGTAACTCAGCGGAAGCAGATTACGGTAATTTGCCTCTGTATCATACAGCACCACCTTGGTGCCTGAATCCCAATTGCTCATTCTGAATAAAGTTGTTTCCACCGCCGCATCCGCGCGGCAGCAAGGTTAACGATTCCCCTTGGTCTGCAAATTTAAGAATATTTCGCCGCTTACACAAATTATAACCGCAACGTAACACACATTGCATATAAAAACAAAATGCAGCACGGTTTCACAACCATCCTGCATCTGTGATTTTTTAGATAGCGCCTGCTTTCACAAGCCAACGATTTTCCTACTCAACCACTAACTTACAATTATATCACTATTACTAAAAGATTTTTGACTTGCCATCTTTCTTATTGTCTTGTCTGTGTTCCATACAAACGGGTTTCCCGCGTTTGCAAAGCAAAATTAGTTAAATTTTTCATACTAAAAAAATGTTACGCAAGAAAAACGTGTGAAAATTTATTAATTTTTGAAGAATTCCTTAATTTCGGGGCAAATTGACCAAATTAACGACCAAAATACTAAAAATCGCGGATAACAAGACAAGCCGATTTTGTCATTTTAACAAATTACCCTCTAAAACCGCAAATCGTCATATCGCAATTCAACAACCATTATTTTCATCATCCATATCTCGAAATAATTTGTTAAATTTGCACATACAATTAAAGAATTATGAAAAAGCAACAGGAATATCTGGCGCGGATGCGTCAGGCCATGCTCGAGCATGGGATAGATGCGTGTGTGGTGTCGGGCACCGACCCGCATCAGAGCGAGCTGCCGGCCATGCACTGGCGCGGCCGCGAGTGGCTCACCGGTTTCGAATCGGCCAACGGCACCAACGGCACGGCCGTGGTGCTGCAGGACGACGCCCTCTGCTGGACCGACTCCCGCTATTTCCTGCAGGCCACCGAGCAGCTGAAGGACACCGGCTTCCGCATGATGGAGGAGGATGGCCCCAACGCGGTGGACCTGGTGGACTGGCTGGTTGAGCACACTCATTCCGGCCAGACCGTAGGCATCGACGGCATGACGTTCAGCATCAGCTACGCCCAGCGCCTGGAACAGGAACTTGGCGACAACGGCGTGAAGCTCAACACCGAATTTCCCGTATTCGACTATATATACCCCGACCGTCCGGCGCGCCCCATGAATCCGCTGTTCGTACACGACGAGAACATCGTGGGCGTCACCACCGACCGGAAGATGGAGGCCATCATGGAGGAAGTGAAGCCGGAACTGGCCAACGCCATCCTGCTCTCCAGCCTGGACGACATAGCATGGGCCACAAACCTGCGCGCCGCCAACGACATTGCCTATAGCCCGGTGTTCGTGGCATTCCTATATATAGATAATGAGCGACGCGTACTCTTTATCGACCAAGAGAAGATTACCGACGAGGTCAAGGCACACCTGCAGAAATACCATATCGAGGTCCAGCCTTACGATTCGGTCACCGGGTTCGTGGCCGGACTGCCTAAGGAGACACGCCTGCTTCTCGACCCCGAAAAGACGGCGCGCGGCATCTACGACCATGTAGGCTGCTCCGTGGTGTTCGGCGGCTCGGCCGTGGCCAAGCTCAAGAGCATCAAGAACGAAAGCATGATCCGCAGCATCCGCACCGCCATGCTGAAGGATGGCGTGGCCCTGACCAAATTCTTTATGCTTGTGGAGCGCGAATATCCCAAGGGCGAGCTGACCGAGATAGGGCTGGCGCGCGAGCTGCGCCGTCTGCGCCTTGCCGACCCGACGTGCGTGGACGAGAGTTTCGCCAGCATCATAGGATGGAACGGCCACGGCGCCATCGTGCACTATGAGCCCACCGAGGAATCGAGCAGCGACATCAAGGGCGAAGGCCTGCTGTTGGTGGATTCGGGAGGCCAGTACACCTTCGGCACCACCGACATCACCCGCACCGTGGCCCTCGGTACGCCGACCGAGGAAGAAAAGCACGACTTCACACTGGTGATGAAGGGCCACATAGCCCTGAGCAACGCCATATTCCCGGCCGGCACCACCGGACATCAGCTCGATGTGCTGGCACGTCAGTTCCTGTGGCGCGAAGGCAAGGCATACTATCACGGCACCGGTCACGGCGTAGGATTCTTCATCAACTGCCATGAGGGTCCGCAGAACATACGCCTCAACGCCAATCCCACTCCGCTGGAACCGGGAATGCTGCAGAGCGACGAACCCGGCCTCTACTTAGCCGACCGCTACGGCATCCGATGCGAGAACCTGATACTCTGCGTGCCAGACACAGTAACGGAATTCGGCCAGTTCCTGAAATTCGAGCCTCTGACACTGTTCCCCTTCGACCTCCGTCTGTTCCAGACCGAGATCATGACCGCCGAGGAGATACAGTGGGTCAACGACTATCACGCCCGCGTACGTCAGGAACTCACGCCGCTCCTCACGCCCGAGGAGGCCGCCTGGCTGGCCGACAAGACCCGCGAACTGAAATAATAAGGACCATCGCCCCCGCCTTTATGTATTGTGTTACGTATTGTGGGTTAGTTGCGGCCCGGAGCTTCAGCTCCCCCGCAGCCGTTTAACAATTTAATAAACTAAAATCAATGGCAATAATCAAAAGTGTGCGCGGCTTCACACCCAAAATAGGCAAGGACTGTTTCATCGCCGACAATGCCGTGATTGTCGGCGACGTGACCATGGGCGACCAATGCTCCGTATGGTACAGCACCGTATTGCGCGGCGACGTGAACACCATCACCATCGGCAACCGCGTCAACATCCAGGACGGATCCGTGTTGCATACGCTCTATGAGAAATCCACCATCGAGATCGGCGACGACGTGTCCATCGGCCACAACGTGGTGATACACGGCGCCAAGATACGCAATTACGCGCTGATCGGCATGGGAGCCATCGTGATGGACGACGCCGAAGTCGGCGAAGGCGCCCTGGTGGCCGCCGGTTCCGTAGTGCTGAGCCGCACCAAGATCGGCCCCCACGAGATGTGGGCCGGCGCTCCAGCCAAATTCATCAAGATGGTGGAACCGGAGAAAGCCAAGGAAATGAACATCAAGATTGCCGGCAACTACCTGATGTACAGCCAGTGGTTCAAGGATCCCGGCTACTGCGACATCCCGCAGGAATAAAACCGTAATTACCACCCTCATTAAAAAAGCAATGTGCATGACCCGCACATTGCTTTTTATTTCATGTATGACAGGAACCTGCCATCTATCTCTTGAGTTTCAGCGAGGCATACATCACGGCGGCAAGAGCGGCGAACAGCATCAGACTCCCCAACAGGAGCGCGTATGTGGATAGCGTGAGCAGAATGTAACAGACCACATACATGCCGGTCAGTATCAACCCTATCATCATGGCCGATTTCGCGGCCCCGAGCATCCTCCACATATATCCGGTTATAAGCAGGACGGTCATGGCGGCGGCAATCAGATACGCTATGCCGAACGAAACGTGTTCGGAGAATGACAGCAGAAGCGAGTAGAATATTATGAGCGCCGCGCCTATCAGGAAATAATTCAGCAACGGGATGTTGCGTCCGGTCATCATTTCCGTAAGCAATACACTTAAATATGTAAGCAGGATGATGATGAACGAATATTTCAGCGCACGTGCCACTTTCTGATAACGGTCCACTCCCACCAGGAAGTTTGTGCCCACATACCCCGATTTTTCTTCGTATGCCGGGTCTATCTGCTCATCCATGCTTACCCAGCGGGCGTTGAACTGTCTGTCCTGTATCTCTCTTTCATTGGGGAGCCTGCTTCCGCTGAACGACGGATTGGTAGCATCTCCGGAAATGTCGACGGTCGATTCCCAGCCTATCTGTTTGATAAACAGGCCGCCGGAACCATGAATGTCAAAATCGGTCGAGAATTCCGCGTTTCGCGTAATATCCCGACTATCTACCTCTGCCTTGAGGCAATCATCTGATTTCTGCCATTCAACAGATTTATCCCCTATCTTCAAAGGCGACAGTCCGGTAATCCGCGAGGGATTCAGTCTCACTTCAATCAGTATGCTATCTCCGATTGCCACAAGGCTATCCTTGCTGAACGTTCCGGACATCGAGACCTTGGCATCGAACACCTCCGCCTCATATATGTTGCGGTGAAGCGACCTGGTGTTTACCTTCGCGTTGCAGCTGAAAGTCTGCGGACGGATCAGCTTGACAGTGCCCTGACGGTTGCCGGCCACAGGACCCTGTATATGCACTGTTCCACCCCATTCTTCAGCTATCTGTGCCGCCACGTGCCTGTTACGCTGTTCACGCGAATCTGATATTGCGAAGACCATCAATGCACCTATCATAAGCACCATGCACTGCAGACCTAACAGCAGCACCTTTGTTCCGTACGACGTTTTCGGCTTGCCGGGGAACGGAGGAGGATACGGTATATGATTCATGGTCAATTGATTGTCAGTTCGTCGTTCTCAACTTTCAGTTTCAGCGTGAAGTACATTGCCAAGGCTATGAGCAGGAACAGAATGATGCTGCCTATCAGCAAAGCCATCGATCCGAGTTTGATCAGTAAGAATATGACGGTATATTCCACTATAAGGATTCCGGCAGTCATTCCCACGGCTTTCAAGTTATGGGTGATACCCTTGACGAACAGCGTGATAAGCCCTATTGTCATGACGCATACCACGGCATACGAACCGACGAAAGACATCTTTTCGGACATGGCGAGAAGCAACAGGTAAAACAAAGTCAGAGCCAAGGCTATAAGCGCATATTGCAGGTAGCTGATATTCTTGCGGAACACTATCTCTACCAGCACCAGCGACATCAAGGTTATGGCTATGACACCGAAGCAATAGGCAATGGATTGGGTCAGCATATTGTAGGCCCGCACTTTCAGCAGACCGTCATCCACACGGCTTGACGCAAATCCATCGATTCCGTTCGCTATAAGCGCCAATACGACTGCCAGTCCGAGCACATATAGGCTCTGGAGCCCGAGCCAACGCATCGTATACTTCGGCTTGCGGCAAATCCCTGTATTCTGTTCCATAAGTCAAGATGTTTAGGTCAGACACATACGCTGCAATTACTATCAGTCACATTACAGCCCCTGTTAATATAGGAACGACGAAACAACGTCATAAGTATACGCATATCAATCGATAAAGAGCCGTATTGAAGAAAAGTGACACAAACGTATTTTATAATGGAATTAAATTTTTATCATTTGGAAATATTTATTACATTTGCACCGTCAAACCGGAATGACAAGACATATTATTTAAGGAGGCGTTTTGCTTATCTTGCAAATGAAAACCTGAGAAATTTTCAACGTGTGCAAGAGATAACAGAACGGTTCCCACGTATCACGTGGGCTGCTGTTTCACATCTCGCACACAGGTTTTCTCAGGACCTTCATTTGGAGATAATTCAAGGCAGTCCACGTCTTCTATTCTGAGAACCGGCCCTATGGGACTGCAAGGCCATCAATCACTACATTAAGTATGAATAAATCAGTCATCTTCTTAGTGGCCGCTATGGGGATTATAGCAACTGCTTACGCCGTCCAGGCCCCTGATAAGAATCCGGTCTGCCCCACGACAACAATGACAGCGAGCAGCGACACGTATGTCTGCAAACGTTGCGACGGCTCCGGCTATGAACCGTCAATGACCAAAGCCTGCCCCTATTGCAACAGAGGCCGCGTGCAACACTACCGCAACTGCGAGGTATGCCGGGGTGAAGGATACAGCACAGATAGATACGGTGACAAGCAGAAATGCACCAACTGCGACGGCACAGGCAAAAAGTATGTCGACGAGACATGTGCGTATTGCAACGGAACCGGATCCGTAAGGATGAAATGCATGACATGTCATGGCTCCGGAACCGTAGAGAAATAACATTTCAGATTATAAATCCAACACATAGCGATACTGTTATGAAGTCGTACGAATGGACGGCTTCATAATAAGCGCTATAATATATGTAAGTGTATTATGAACAGGATTATGTTCTTGACGATGGCTTTAATTGCCATTATACTCGGAGCCAATGAAGCTTCGGCCCAGCAACGAACCAAGATAACGGATGGCGTATATCTGACTACATACGGGAATGTCACAGTCATTGAGAATGACAACACGCAGCAATCTTTTAAGATAAAAGTCACGAAATCAGATACTCTGTATGACATAATATGCGGTGACACCATCGTAAAGACCGTGGCCAAGGAGGGCCTTAAGGATGGTATAGCCGTGGCTGTCGAGAGCTATACGACAATCCCGAGTTGGGTGACACGGGCCGTTGTTGGTCGTATAGTCAACAAGATTTATGATGGCGCCTGCGAATTCTTCCGATAACCACTCATGAGAAAGTTATTATTATTCATGGCCATGATGTGTGCATCATACGCCAGTGCCGATGTTATCAAGCTGGCCGACGGCAGAACCGTGACTTGTGCGAATCAGACAGAAACAATACTGTATAATAGTTACAGAGTCACCGTGTTGATCGACGAGGCGGTTGACTATAACGTATGGGGAGAAGTAAAATTGATGTCACAGGGAAAAACTGTAAAATCAAAACCGCTGTTCATAACGGCGGGACAGACATCCTGCGATGTGGACTTCGAAGGTCTGGACAATGGCATACGGTATCGTATTGTCGTGAAAGTCAACAACAAATAGCACAAGTTGAGAATAACAGACATAAGAATCTCCGACGTCAATGAGATCAAGACAAGTATGAATGAAAGTAAATAACTGCCTCTGTTCACTGTTTTGCATAATTACCGGTTCATTGAATTACATACTGTTCAGAAGCAATGTAATGTTTCTACTACCGTTTGGATTCAATCACAACAGCATTATAGCGTTGGACACCACCTCTGTCTTAGGCCGGTTTATCCTCTATAATCTATCAGACGCTCTTTGGGCACTGGCGATATTGTTTTTCGTATCCGGGCAGCAGCAACGTTTCATTCGCATCTGCGGGTTGGTCATACCTCCGCTTCTGGAACTTGCACAGGTCTTTCACCTCATAGCGGGAACCTTTGATTTCATTGACCTTACAATCTACTTAATCATCACGATTTCATTTCAAATACAATGGGAAATAGAAAAAAGAACGCGACGACGCTCGTCAGTGTCATCGGACTATGTGCCTTCATAGTGATGGCCCTTGCCAGTTCTTCGTCTAAAAAGGCATACGACAACTGGAACGGTTCATACGGACAACAGACCGTGCAACATGTACAGCAACACAGCCAGGGAGGACACTATGTAGGGAATTTCTCATCTGCCGATGCCGCGAAAAAGGCAGCTGCGGATGCCGGATACCCTCGCTATCAGTATTATCCTTCCACCGGGGAATGCTTCGGCTATAAGTAACTATATTCTAACTGCATTCCACGTCTGACAAAAATCGCTGCAGCCCTTGGGCCGCAGCGATTTTAATATTAGCTATGTTTTATGTTTTATATTTCCCTGTCAGGGCTTTCAGTTGGCCGGAGCTTTCAGGATCTGCTTCTTCATCTGGGATTTGGCGGCGAATTCGGCCTTGGCCTTGGCAAGTTGGGCCTGGAAGGCGGGATCGGAGTGCAGCACGCCGATTACGCCGGAGCCGACAACGCGGCCCATGTCAACGTCACTCTGATAATGCGCGCCCACTATCACGCGGCTCTGGCCGAACTGGAAGCCGCGGTCCAGAATCTCGTTGACACGCGCGGGATTGATCTCACTCAGCACAAGCGCCGTGGCCCAGCCTATGGCTGTGTGGCCCGAAGGATACGAACCGTTCTTGGCCAGACCCTCCTCGTCCCAGGGCGTTGCCGTGTGCTCGTTCCATTTCACGAACGGACGCATACGGTGATAATAGTTCTTGGCGGCACGCGTAGACAGATCTCCTGCATCTTCCTTCATATTGGTCAGAAGTTTGTAGATCTCGGGAGTGTTTTCCTTGGTCAGTTTCATGCCGAAAGCCTCGCTGAACGAGCGGTCCAGCCATCCGTCGTTCAGGTTGGCGTCCACTACAGCCTGCTTGCCTCGCTCGGTGTCGCGTAACGACTTCCCCCACTCGTATTGCTCACGGTCATACGCCAGACGCATCGAACCATCTGCCGGAGGCGCAGGCAACAACAGCTGGCTGTCGGCCACCTGTCCCGGTGTCAGATAATACTTGTCGGGATCCGTGGTATGGTCACCGGCCCACGCTACGCCGCTTACAACAAGCGCCGTCATCAGAAGTGCTATTTTTTTCATGGCATTGTGTGTTTTATATGTATGTCTTTCTATCTCTATTTATACCCACGGCAAAAACAAGGATTGTAAGTCGGTTTCCTATAACTTTAACGCTCAATCCTAATTATTTGATTGTTTTTTGCAACAAATTTTTAAAAATATTTTGTCATTCCATAAAGTAATTGTAATTTTGCAACGCTTTTGCACCCTCAACGCATTCAGGGTGTGGCAAAACAGAATATAAACCAATAAAAAATAAAAAATCAAACATGATCATTGTACAGGTAAAGGAAGGCGAGAGCATCGAGAAAGCTCTGAAGAAGTTCAAGCGTAAATTTGAGAAGACCGGCATCATCCGCGAGCTGCGCAGCCGTCAGGCGTTTGAGAAGCCTTCGGTTACAAACCGCAAGAAGATGGTGAAGGCCGTATACGTACAGCAGCTGCGTCAGGCCGAGCAGTAATCCGCCACCTACCGACAACAACATATCAAGCGGTATGGGTCTGAGGACCCGTACCGATTTGTTGTGTCTATATGGAAGAATTCGGACGATACCTTAAGAACGAGCTGAACCGCAGCGACCACACCGTCGAGGCATATCTGCGCGACGTGCGGCAGTTTGCCGCATGGCTCGGCGTTGGGGACGCCATGTCGATGCTCGCGCCCGATGCGGTGACGGCCAACGACGTGCGCGACTGGCTCGGCGCCGAGGCATCGCAAGGCATCGGCCCCGCATCACTGCGCCGCAAAACGCAGTCGCTCAGGGCATTCTTCCGCTGGGGCGTCCGCTCGGGACGCATCAAGGTCAATCCCGCCGGCGACGTCACTTTGGCCAAGCTACCCAAGCATCTGCCCGACATAGTCAAGGCTCCGGAGATGGAATCATTACTGGAGCAAATCCCGACCGATACCTTTCCAAAGGCCCGTCTTCACCTGGCGCTCACCATGCTGTACGGTCTCGGGCTGCGACAGGCCGAACTCCTCGCCCTCACCGACTCCGACCTGCGCGCCTCGGCCAACGGCTATGAACTCCGCGTCATGGGCAAAGGACGCCGCGAACGGGTTCTTCCACTCCCCTCGCAATTAGTCGAGGAAATCGACGCCTACCGCAAGCTGCGCGACAATACGTATCCTGACCTGGAGGCACCGGTGCCGCTTATAGCGGGACCGCACGGACACATAGGCAAGAACACACTTTACGAAATGGTTCATCAGGGCCTTGAAGGGACATCGGCCTCACGCAAGAGCCCACACATACTCAGGCATTCTTTTGCCACGGCGCTCCTTTCTGACGGCGCCAACCTCGATGCAGTGCGCCAGTTGTTAGGCCATGCCTCGCTCGGAACCACACAGATATACACCCATCTGTCACCCAACGAATTACGTCAGGCTTATAACGCGGCACATCCACGTGCCTTGAAAAAGAAATAGTTTATTACAGCTGTCTTTCCACCTCTGCAGGCGTCATCTTCGGCTCCAGGCGCGATTGCTTGCGAATCTTCTTCATCAGCATGGCCAGCATCACGGCAGCCACTACAACCGACAGCAGATCGGCGATGGGATATGACGCCCATACGCCGTCAAGTCCCCAGAAATGAGGCAGCGTGAACAGCAACGGTATCATGAAGATTATCTGACGCGTCAGCGACAGGAAAATGGATTTGGCTGCCATACCCAAAGCCTGGAACAGATTGGTGGTGACTATCTGGAATCCCACCATCCAGAATGTAAGCGTAGTGATGCGCAGACAGTTCACGGCGCATTCTATCTGCGCCTCGTCCTGCATGAACATCGATGCGATGGCGCGCGGTGCCAGCGCCCCGGTCACGCTTCCCAGCGTGGATACAACCACACCCACTATCGCTGCCAATGTAAAGGTATGCACCAGGCGCCTGTAGCGGCCCGATCCGTAGTTATAACCTACTATCGGCTGCATGCCCTGACACAGGCCTATGATGATGAACACGAATATGGTGACGAACCGGTTGAACACCACCACGGCCGCCACGGCATTGTCGCCGCCATGTTCCAGCAACGTGTTGTTGACTATGGCGTTGATGGCCGATCCGCACACATTTATCAGGAACGGCGCCATGCCGATATACAGCACACCGCGGATTATGGGCCAGTTGAAACGGAACGTGCCACGCACGAAGTGCAGGGTGTTCTTCTTGTTGAAAAAATGGCTCATCACCCACACTCCTGTCACGGCCATGGAGATGTCGGTGGCCAACGCAGCGCCGCGTATGCCCCACTTGAAACCGAACAGGAACAGCGGAGCCAGTATCACATTGATCAGCGCGCCTATCATGTTGGTGTACATGGCCTTGGCCGGATAGCCCGACGAACGCATCACGTTGTTGTAGCTGAACGTAAGGTTCATCAGCACGCAGCCCGGCAGCACCCACAGCATGAACTCGCGCGCATACGGCAGCGAATGGTCAGAAGCTCCGAACATGCGCAGTATCGGGTCTATGAAAGCGGCGAACAGACCGGCATATACCACACCGATTATCACCGTCAGCTGCACGCAGTTGCCTAATATCAGCTCGGCCGCGCGCTGGTCCTTCTGCCCCATCACTATCGACACCCTGGTGGCCGCGCCGGCGCCTACCAGCATACCCAGCGCCGTGGCCAGGTTCATCACCGGAAACGTCACCGCGATGCCGCTCACCACGTTGGGATCGTCTATGGCCTGACCTATCACGATGGAGTCGATAATGTTGTACACCGCGCTGATCACCGTGCCCACGATGGCCGGGAGGCTGTATTTGAGCAACAGCCGCCCCACGGGGGCCTCGCCCAGCTCCCTCATGCGCGCCTGCGGATCCGGTGTTACTTTTCTTTTCGACATGTCTCGTAATTTCTACGCCACTGATGTCAGCAGCGTGTATCCCGTCATGGCGTTATATATTCCAATAATAATCGGCACCGCCACAAGGGCATAATAATATCTGCGGCTGATCAGCGGAAATGCCGCCAGTGTCAGGATATCCACGGTACCCAGCAGCTCGCCAAGCCTGGTGGGCATAACCGGAATACCGCCCAAAAGCAGGAAACACGCCTGCGAGCAGATGGATATGCCCACACATACGGTGGCCAACGGATAACGCTTCTGAATCTGCGGCAGGTAATACACCATCACCATCAGCACGATGACCATAAAGATACGCATCGGGCCCACCGTCGAGTCGGTCACGAAACGCTCGCCGCCATACGATATCAGATAATTGTTCACTATTTCCAGCGGCAGGAACCTAACCAGCTTGCCCAACTGCACGCCGCTGAGGCCCCTCACGCCTCCGATGGACAGGTGATTTACAGTGGCCGCTGTCGGGAGTTGACGATGGAGGAGCGGCAGGAGAAAGAAAAA
>ERZ836877.1043-NODE-1043-length-44196-cov-4.136358_pt1 | contig 44196 bp, 37 predicted proteins | sample MGYA00519469_ERZ836877 | MGnify/ENA primary metagenome ERZ836877 (study PRJEB31850, sample SAMEA3708809) | human gut metagenome | biome: human gut; feature: human-associated habitat; material: faeces | place: China | collected 2014 ...
GCTGCCGTTTTGGCGGGCCGCGCGGCCTTGCGCCCTTGTGATGTGCCCCCCGTGCAAGGGGTCAAACCCGTCTGTCCAAATCCTGAAGGGTCGCAGCGGCCCAATACAAAACAAATCGGCAAAAGGCGTCTGCAGCCGCGTCCCACGGCAAAGGCACGGCCATAGTGTCCATGCACCACCGCAGCATAACAGCGGCGTCGCCAGTTAACAGGGCGCACAACGCCTCCCAACTGTGCGCGTACTCCCCGCCCCGCAGATAGACCACGATGCGCAAGGCGAAAAAAAAGTTTTTCTGCAGCTGCCGCAGGGCGGCGGTTTTGCTGGCCCCGTCTGACAGCAAAGCGGTGTGGACCGCCCAATGGTAAAGACTGGAGACGCCGAGCCGAGCCCCCATAATGGTGTCTTGCAGCCCCACTGGCGGCAGCAAAGTTTCCAATTCGCCGTAATATGCCGTGGTATCCCGCGCAAACTGAAACAACTCCAGAGCCGGCCAAGCCCGGAGCGTATCCCGGTCACAGGTAAAACCACCGGCCTTTTCGCCTTCGGGAAGCCGCCGCAAGGTCGCCCGATACGCCGCCAGCGTTTCCAGGTCCAGTCGGTCTAGGACTGTCAGGATATCTATGTCGCTCTCTTCAACGGCATCGCCACGTTCATAGCTGCCCTGCAATCCAACAAACAACACATGTGCGCCAAAGCGCCGCCGCAGGGCGGATACGGCCTCCGGCATCCAGACCTGCGGATCAATCATAAAATCTCCAGAGCGGTCAATACCGCTCTAACTTCTTTTATGCACTTCCAAGCATCGCCCGGCCCCGATTTGCATGTCACAGGGGCAGTGCCCCTTGCGTGGCAGTAACGGCCCGCTTTTCATATACAGCACGCGCGTCGCAAATGGCGGCATGGTTGGCGGCGGCCCAGTGCACCAGCACTTTCATGGGCGTCAAAAAGGATTTGCCCAATTCCGTCAGTTGATATTCCACACGTGGCGGCACCTCCGGATATACCGTGCGCAGCAAATACCCATCCTGCTCCAAATTTCTGAGCGTTTTTGCCAGCATCTGTTTTGAAATGTCGTCCAGTTCGCGCAACAGTGCACTAAACCGCAACGTCTTGCCGTCCAGGGCTTCCAGCACGAGCAGGCTCCATTGATCGCCAATACGGTCGAGCACATCGCGGATGGGACAAGGCTGCGCAAAAACCGCCTCGGCACGCTGCGGCGCGTTCTCTTTCATCTTTCTTCCCCTACCTTGGTCACTGTTGTCTGACCTGATAATTTTTTTGCGACTCCTTGCACGCGTCCACAATTCGCCTATGCTTTGTCCAGAATATGGACCTTGTATCAAATGGAAACCATGAAAACAACTCTGCCGCGCCCGCCGCAATGGCTCAACCGACAGAGATAACAGCCAAAACTGTAAAATAAAGGAGCTTTAATGGTTCGCCCTCTCGCATTGGCAGCACTTATGGCGGTCATAAGCCTGCCGTTGGCCGTGCAGGCCATGGCACAGGAACAGCGCAACCTGTCCGCAGAAGAAGCCAACCGCAAACTGGTCGTGCAGTTCTATGACCAGTTTTTTAACAAACATGACGTGGCGCACGCCGCAGAAGTCATCAGTGAAGACTATATCCAGCACAATCCCGACGTACCGGACGGGAAAAAACCGTTTGTGGACTACTTCACCAAATTTTTTAAAGGAACGCCCCAATCAAAGGCGCGTATAGTGCGCACGGCCACGTCCGGCGATCTGGTCTGGCTGCATGTGCATTCCACCAATACAGCCACAGACAGAGGACAGGCGGTGCTTGACATCTTCCGCGTCAAAGACGGCAAGATTGTGGAACACTGGGACGTCATTCAGGATGTTCTGGAACAGTCGGCCAACGGAAACAGCATGTTCTAAGAAAACCTGCAGGGCATATGGCGCGGCCGCGGGCACACCCCAGCAGATTTTGCCTTTGCCCGCTGCACCGCGCCATTGCCCCTTCAGCAAACGCCCAGCCGACAAAAGCCTCCGCACAGCGGGGGAGATGCCAGATAACGACCGCGAAAGCTGCAGTGCAGGGCCGTAGCGGGAATATCCCGGCATATAAAAACATACGACCTCCTGAGCCTTGCGCCCAAGAGGTCGTATGTTTTTGTCTTTAAAAGATGATTACAGAGCGGCCTTGTAGATGGCGGCCACAGCGGCGTCCGTCATGGTGCGGGGGTTGGTAAGCCCGCAGGCGTCCTTCTGCGCATTGGCGGTCATGGTGGGGATGTCTTCCTCACGCACGTTCTTGCCGTACTTTTTGCCCAGAGCAACGAGGCCTTCCGGAATGCCCACATCTTTGGACAGGATGTTGATGGCGGCAATGGCCTTGCGGGAGGCCTCGTCAGCGCTCAGGCCCTGGGTGAGCTCACCCAGCAGCTGAGCGATGCGGCCAAAGCGGCGACGGCTGGAAATACGGTTGTATTCGCACACATGGGGCAGCAGGATGGCATTGCACTCGCCGTGGGGCAGGTCATAAAAGCCGCCCAGCTGGTGGGCCATGGCGTGCACGTGGCCCAGGCTCGCGTTGTTGAAGGCCATACCGGCCAGATACTGGGCGTAGCACATGCCTTCGCGGGCTTCTTTGTCGCGGCCGTTGGCCACAGCCCGGCGCAGGTAGCGGTTAATGTATTCCATGGCCTTTTCGGCGCAGGCGTCAGTCATGGGCGTAGCGGCCGTGGACACATAGGCCTCCACGGCGTGGGTCAGGGCGTCCATGCCGGTGGCGGCGGTCAGGGCCGGGGGCATGCCCATCATGAGGATGGGGTCGTCAATGGCCACGCTGGGGGTGCAACGCCAATCCACAATGGCCATCTTCACCTTACGGGAAGTGTCGGTGATGATGCAGAAGCGGGTCATTTCCGAAGCAGTACCGGCCGTGGTGTTCACGGCCACATAGGGCGGGAAGGGCTTGGTGGATTTGTCCACGCCTTCGTAGTCGTGGATGCGCCCGCCGTTGCCGGCCAAAAAGCCCACGCCCTTGCCGCAGTCATGGGAGCTGCCGCCGCCAAGGGTAATGAGGCTGTCGCACTTTTCGGCAGTGTACATGCCAAAGGCTTCAGCCACGTTTTTATCCGTGGGGTTGGGCACGGTTTTGTCATAAACCGCATACTTCATCTTGGCGGCATCAAGGATATCCGTAATCTGCTTGAGAATACCGGCTTTGACAATGCCCTGGTCAGTAACGACCAGAGGTTTTTTGCCACCGATGCTCTTCAGACGGGCGGGAATCTCTTTAGAACATCCCTCGCCCACAAGCGTAACATTGGGGATGAAGAAAGAAGTGATCTGCCCCATATGCATGCTTTTAAGATCCGTGCTCATACGTGACTCCTTTAGTTATGCAGTGCATTTGCCATCACAAAGGACTTCTTAAAGAAGTTTTGAAATCCTTGAAAAGGAATATACCGCACACGAAATACCTTTGCAAGCCTTCAAACGCATTTGTTCTGTTGTAATTTTTAATTTTTTTACCATTCAATACGTTCTTTTTTGCACAATATACACTGTACTTGTTCATTTTTGCACAACTGTTGCTTTGATTGAACGCCCACCCAACCTACACGTTTTATCCGGCAGCATGAGGTTGGCCACGCCGCGCCAGTCCACTCCACCCAGACCCTCTTGGAGCTGCACAACGTGCGCAAAATTCCCATCATTGCCCAGAGGCGACAAGAGGACGTCATCTTTTTTGAGGACAAGGCAGAGGCGACGAACCTGCTGCTGGAACCATTGGACAGAAGGCGGGCTTTGCCGCTGACCGGGGTGAAGGCCGCGAGCCCCCTTACTGCCGGACATGCCTTCGGCTAGAGCATTTAACACTTGAAATGCTCGCTTACGGCAGGCAAAAGCCTGCCTTCTCGCATTTCGTGGCAAGGATTTTCAAGAAAATCCTTGCAGAGCAGTTAGCTCATTTCATTCGCTAACTGCTCTAAATAGTGCTGTCCCCGACAGGAGAGCGTCGAAGGAAACGGGGCCAATGCAGGGGAATTTTCTATAACGAAGAGATAGCGAAAAGGGTTGAGGCTTTTGCCCCAACCCTTTTCTGTAGTTGCCGCCTCTTTTGGCGCGAGCGCGATTGTTACGGGCGCAGGGCCTTTACCAGAACCGTGACGTTGTGCCGAAACATGTCCAGATACGTGGGCGCGGGCCCCTCCGGTCCAGAAAGGGCGTCAGCGTACAGTTCGCCGCCGGGCTTGGCTCCGGTTTCTTTGGCGATGTTCTCCACCAGACGCGGGTCGGTCATGTTTTCCACAAACAGGGCTTTGATGCCTTCCGCCTTGATCTGCCGGATGAGCGCGCCCACGTCGCGGGCAGAAGCCTCTGCTTCGGTGGAAAGGCCCTGCGGCGAAAGCAGGGTCAGACCATAGGCATCGCCGAAATAGCCGAAGGCATCGTGCGAAGTAATAATTTTGCGCTCCGCCTTGGGCACGCTGCCCAACATCTTGCGGACCCAGCCTTCGGTCTCGCCGATCCTGCCCAGATACATCCCGGCGTTTTTGCGGTATGCGGCGGCGTGGGCCGGGTCCGCCGCGGCCAGGCCGTCAGCAATATTCCGCACATAGATGCGCCCGTTGTCCAGGCTCTGCCAGGCGTGGGGATCCGTCACCTTTTTGCCGCCTTCTTCTTCATCCACCATAGTGCGGGTGCGCACGCCCTTGCTGGCGGTCACCACCACGCCCTTGTAGCCGGAAGTCTGCACCAGCCGGTCCATCCAGCCCTCCAGGTGCAGGCCGTTGACCACCACCAAGTCGGCCTGGGCCACGGCCTTGGCGTCGGCGGGGCTGGGCTGATAAACGTGGGTATCCGCATCGGGGCCCACCAAGGTGGTCACGCGCACCAGGTCGCCGCCCACATTTTTAACCATGTCGCCCAAGATGGAAAAGCTGGTCACCACCTTGAGCGGCGCGGCCAGAGCGTTTTGTGCGCCCGGCAGCGCAAAACCAAAAACAAATGCGAAAACAAGAGCGCAAACACCCATTCCAAACCGTCGCATAAATCTACCTCCAGATGCCCGGCACAGCCGGGGTTATTGCCCTTGCGCGCCGCGAGCGCGCCGCCGCAGGAAGACCAGCCCCTGCCGCGGCCCCACAAACAAAGAAACGCAATGACAGGCCCCGGCGGTGAGCACAATGGCCGGGCCGGACGGCAGGTTCCAGTAGTACGAGCACAGCAGCCCCAGGTAGCCAGAAAACATGGCAATGCCCGTAGCCACAAGAGCCTGGGACCAGACCTGCCCGGCCCAGAAGCGGGCCGCCGTAGCAGGCAGCACCAGCAGCCCCACGGCCATAAGCGTGCCCAGAGCGCGAAAGCCGCCCACCAGGTTGAGGGCCACCAGGGCCATGAACAAGGTGTGCACCCAAGGGCCCCCGCCCCCCACGGAGCGGAGAAAACCGGGGTCAAAGCATTCCACCACCAAGGGGCGGTAGATCAAGGCCAAGGTCAGCAGACTCACGCTGGCCACGCCGGCCACCAGCAACAGGGAGGCGTCGTCCACGGCCAGGATGGAACCGAACAAGACGTGCATGAGGTCCATACTGTTGCCCCGCAGCGAAACCAACAGCACCCCCAAAGCCAGGGAAATCAGATACAGGGCCGCCAGGCTGGCGTCCTCGCGCAGGGGGGTGTAGCGCGAAACCAGGCCCGCCGCCACCACCACGCCCAGCCCGGCCAGAAAACCGCCCACAGTCATGGCCGTGAGCGAAAGCCCGCAGAGCAAAAAGCCCGCCGCCACCCCCGGCAGTACGGCGTGGGACAGGGCGTCGCCCATAAGGCTCATGCGCCGCAGTACCAGAAAGGTGCCCACCGGGCCGCAGCCCAGAGCCAGGGCCAGGATGGCCGCCAGGGCGTGGCGCATGAAGGCAAATTCCGCAAAGGGCTGACAAAACAACGTCCACAACGTGGTCATGCCGCTCCCCCCTCCGCCCCATGCGCCGCCGGGCTGTTCTGCTCCTCCAGCGGGCCGTCCCAGCGGGCGGAAAGATCCCGCGCCCGGGCCAGATTGCCCGACGTAAGCACCTGCGCCGTGGGGCCAAAGGCAATGGGGTCACGGGCAAAAAGCAGGCTCTGCGGAAAGTGCGCCCGCACCTGCTCCAGATCGTGGATCACCGCCACCACGGTGCGCCCTTCAATGTGCCAGCGCCGCACCAAAGCCAGCAGATCATCGGTGGTGCGCGCGTCCAGAGCGGTGAAGGGCTCATCCAGCAAGATCACGGGCGCGTCCTGCAGCAGCAGACGCGCAAACTGCACGCGCTGGAACTGCCCCACGGAAAGGGCGCTGATGGGCCGCGCGCCGAAATCCGCCAGATCCAAAGCCGCCAGCGCGGCCTGCACGGCCTGCCACTGTGCCCGGCCCAGCGCGCCCCAAGCCCCCACGCGCGGCCAGTGCCCCAAGGAGACCATGTCCTGCACAGTAATGGGAAAAGAGCGGTCAATGGCGGCTTGCTGGGGCAGATAGGCCAGGTCTCTGACGCTCTGCCCGCCCAGGTCGATGCGCCCCCCTCTGGGCGGCAACAGGCCCGCCAGGGCCTTGAGCAACGTGGATTTTCCCGCGCCGTTGGGCCCCACCACAGCCGTAAGACTGCCGGGCGCAAAATGGCAGCACAAATGCCGCACGGCGGGATGCCGACTGTAGGACAAAGAAAGATCGCAAACGCTGATGGGGCGGGGCTGTCGGCTCATAAGGCCCACCAGACCACGCCCCAGAGCAACGCGCACAGCGCCGCCGCCACGGCCAGCCTGCGCCAGACTGACCAGCTCAAGGGAGAAAAAGGCGCGGCCAAGGCCGCACAACTATTTGTTGTTGTCCGCATCAAGACTTTCCTGCAGGTCGGCGTCGGCGCAGGCTGCGCAACGCCCTCTGATTTCTATGGTTCCCCCGCCCAGCGCAAAACCTTCGCCGCGCAGTGCCCGATCAATAGTCGTGTACAAGGCAGGGTTGCGCACTTCGCGACTCTGGCGACAACGGTCGCAGACCAGCAAAAACACGGGCGTGCTTGGGCCCGCACAGGCGCGCGTACAGGCCACAAAGGCGTTGAGCGTTTCCAGCTTGTGGGCCAGACCGTGCTGCTGCAAAAAATCCAGCGCCCGATAGACGCTGGCCGGGGGAATGGGCCGGGCCGCCGGTTGTCGCAACGCCTCCAGAATGGCGTAAGCCTTTACCGGCTCGCCCGCCTCTTCCAGCACCGTCAGCACCCGCTGCCGCAGAAGGGTCAGCCGCACGCCGCGCACTTCCCGCAGTCCGTCGGATCCGGCGGGGGTTTTTGTCCTACCGCTCATGGCTCACCAATCCTTAGAACGTGTTCCCTTAGAACATATTGCCTCTGAGGATATGTATTCTCAAAGGTTACGGACGCTCGTCCCGGCGCTTAACCGCGCAAGTAACTTGCGCTTTTGCCTCCACGACAGGCGGCTGCTTGCGCAACCGCCAGGGCATTTCAAGGTTGCAATGCCCGAGCGCAACCGGCCTGTTGTACAGACATACCGCGCGCCGCCGCAGGATCCGGAACAGCGCGCAAAAATGCAATGATATATTGTTGCATTTTTGTCAAGAGGACGGAGTTGACAAACAAAGGATACCTGTCCGGCATGGGGCCGCCACACCGCGTCGGCACAGGGTGCGGCAGTGCTCCCAAAGAACGCCGACGCTCGCCGTTGGCGGGATTGCCGCACTCTTACGCCGCGTCAGCGTATCTCCGACGCCATATCCGGCAGGAAACGCGGGTTTTGCAGGCCCGTGCGCATGGATTCCGACAGAACGCCCTACACACACTGCAACGGTCAGAAGTCGCGATAAAGGTCTGCGTCGGCGGGCAGGCGCTCCCAGTAAACCCGGCCCTTTTTGCGGTATTTGCGCAACAGCACATAAACGCTGCCCGGACCGCCGTCATGGGGCTGCGCCGTGCAGAAGGCCAGCACTACCCGCTTGAAAGGCTCCTGAGTCAGCCAGGTCTGCAGCTTGCCGCGCAGCACGCCCTGGCCATCGGGCGAATTGCGGCCCCGCCCCGGCACCACCAGCACGGTTCGCAGGCCCTTGTACCAACTGCCGCGCAAAAAGCCCCGCAGGGCTTCAAAGGCCTGCTCTACAGTCAGCCCGTGCAGGTCCATATGGGCTTCCGGGCTCAGGGAACCAGCCCGCAGCTTGTTGAGGATCAGCGGGTCCAGGCCCACCACATAGCCTTCAAGGTATTCGTCGGTAAACGAGAGGGCAAACTCCAGCTTGCCGTCCATAAAATCCTGCAGGCTCAACTCACCCTGGGCCGGCGGCGTGCCCGGCGCGGGAGCGGGAGCCACGGCACGCCCCTTGCCGACCAGGGGCGTGGCCTCGCGCACGGCCTGCAGAAAAGCGGCGGCTTCGTCGTCTGCGGCCGCACCCTGCCCCGGCCGGGCAGCGGGTTGCGCCTCTCCGACCATTGCTGAACCCGATCTCGGTAGTGCAAGGCCTGCGCCACAGGGTGTGGCGGCGGCCGGGGCCCGGTCCGCCGCGGACGCGCTCTGACGCGCGCGCTCCTGCGTTTTTGCGCCGGCGCTGCCGGGCAAAGCCTGCCGCTCGGTCAGGGTAAAGCCTTCAGGTTTCCTGCTGCGCCGCGTGGGGTGTACCCGGCTCATGGCCCGCAAAAAAAGCTCCGCGTCCCGCGCGTCTTCAGGGGACGCTGCGGGAGCAGCCGCAGAAGCGTCTGCCGGGCCTGCGGGCCGTCGGCGCATGTGCGTGGACCGCATATTGACCTCCGCGCGCGCCGCGTCCTTACGCTGCGGAAAATCCCCGACCTTGAGGCGACGAAACGGATTTTCGCCGAAACTTTCTTCCTGATCGGCCATGACACTCTCCTCACTGGGCGCGCCGAATGCGGTCCCCCCAAAAAGATACGGCCGCAGGGCTTGCCCCACGGCCGTAAGCATACGTTTGCGGCAGGGCCGACGCAAGCGCCGCCCCACGCTCCGCGCGGCGAAAAACTATTTGCCGGAAGCTCCCGCGGCCGGAGCTGCCTGACCGGACGCGGCGGGCGCGCCCTGCGGGGCCACAGGCGGGGTCGACGGATCTGTGGCGGGTGCGGCGCTCTTGTCCGGGGCCGCCGGTACGGCTTTCTGGGCCGGAACAGCGGGGGTCTGAACGGGCGCGGCCGACTTGGCCGGAGCGGCGGTATCCTCAATCTTCACGTTCAGGATGGTAGATTCCGAACTGGGACGGGAGCTGGTCACATAGGTGTAGCTCAGAGAAGTGATCACAAAAATAACGGCCATAAGCGTGGTGAGCTTGGCCAGGATGCCGCCCGCGCCGCCGCTGCCGAAGACCGAGCTGTTGCCCCCGCCGAAAATGACGCCCATGCCTTCCTTGCCCGCCTGAAGCAGAATAAGAATGACCAACAGTACGCAGACAATAATATGCAGCGTCAGGATAAGAGTCTGCACAGATTCCTCCAAAGCGGATTGGCGTGACAAAAAGGCGCGCGACGGCAAGGGGCCGCGAGTCAACGTTCCCGGCCGGGGCCGGCAACGTCAGCAGAAAACGATTTGCAAAAAACTCTGCGCCTCCAAAGAGGCACCCCCTACCAGAAGGCCGTCCACATTGTCAAGGCCCAGCAGGGTTGCAGCGTTGGCAGGCTTGACGCTGCCGCCGTACAAAATGGGCAGCTGCACGGCCGCATCGCCCAAGGCGCGATGCAGAAGGGCGCGCGTTACGGCATGGGCTTCCTGCACCTCCGGCGGGCCCGCCACCTTGCCTGTGCCGATGGCCCACACGGGTTCGTAGGCTACGGCCAGGCGCCGGGCCAGGGCTTCACCGGTCAGAGCGGGCGGCAGGGCAGCGCACACGGGCGCAAGCTGCGCCTCCAGTACGGCCTCAAGATGCCCGGCTTCGCGCTGCGTCAGGGTTTCGCCCACGCAGAGCATGACGTTAAGGCCCTGCTCCAGCGCAAAGACCGTCTTGCGGGCCACAAAGGCCGGGTCTTCGCAAAACAGGCTGCGGCGCTCCGAGTGGCCGGCCAGCACCCAGGAAGCGCCGGCGTCCCGCAGCATGGCCGGAGAAATCTCGCCGGTAAAAGCCCCTTCGGACTCAGGATAGACGTTCTGCCCGCCCACGGCCAGGCCGGGGGTCTTGGCCACAGCCTCCGCTACCACAGTCAGAGCCGTGTACGGAGGAAAAATCAGCACCTCGCGCCCGGCGGGCAGCCCGCCTTCCAGCCCGCGCGCCAGGTCCACGGCACAGCTTGCCGCGTCCGCACGGGTTTTAAACATTTTCCAGTTGGCCGCGATGATGGTTCTCATGCTGTCCTCTTGGGTTGGAGCGCTGCGGGGAGCAAAGACAATGCGTACACATGCGCATCTTCGCCGGTGTCCACATAATAGCCTTTGCGCAGCCCCACGCGCTGAAAGCCGCAGCTTTCGTACAGGGAAACCGCGGGCGCATTGCCGGCGCGCACTTCCAGCAGAACCTTCATAATACCCCCTTTGGCGGCAAGCCGCAAGGCCGTCCGCAGCAGCCGCCGCCCCAGCCCGCGCCGCCGCAGATCCGGGCTCACGGCCAGATTGAGTATTTCCAGTTCGTCCGCCGTGTGGTATACGGAAATGTAGCCGCAGAGCGTCCGCCCCGTCCAGAGGCCCAGGGCCGCAAAGGCCCGTTGGGCAAAGGCTGCGCGGCACTGCTCTTCGGACCAGGGCAGGGAAAAACAGCGCCGTTCCAGCGTGGCCAAGGCCGTTGCATGGTCGGCGTTCAGACATTTAAGGACAGGACCAATGTCGCCCGCAGGCCGTGTAAGCATATCCTCCCCCTACGCCTTCCAGCACTCGCCCAGCCGCCTCCTGCTGGAGGTGGTGGACAAAAGCAATACCCCCGTCTGCCTGCTGCACGCGGCCAGCGTGCTGCGCCAGGGCCTGCCCCACCGGGCCGTGGCCCTGCTGCTGCGGGATAAAAACAGCCGCGCCTTGCTGACCTTTTGGCCGGAACTGGGCTGGGGCTTTTCGGCCTACGCGCGGGTGCCTGCCGGGCAGGCCTTTGAGGACTGCGCCCGCGACCTGCTGCGTGCAGACGGGCTGGACCCCGCCTGCCGCGTACTGCCCTTGGGCATGGCTGCGCCCTGCACGGAAAGCCGCAACGCCTTTGTAGCTTTTTTTGAAGCGCGGCTGCCGCTCTCCCAGGCACTGGCCAGGGGCAAAGACGCCGAGCGCCACCTTCTGGCGGACTACGACGAACTGCGGGGCATGGCCGCGCACTTCGGCGAGCTGCTCACCCCACTGTTGCGCGGGGCTGTGCAGGCCGGATACGTGCGTCCGCGCTGAACCGCGTCGCCGGGTTGTCAATCCACGCTGGTGGGGCCCAGCAGATCCACGGCCTGCGCGTGGAGCAGGCCGTTGCTGGCCAGCACGGTCTGCCCAAAACGCAGGGGCGCGCCGGTCAGGTTGCTGACCCGTCCGCCCGCCTCTTCCACCAGCAGGACGCCGGCGGCAAAATCCCAGGGCTTGAGGCCCTCTTCATAAAAAATATCCAGCTTGCCGCAGGCCACATAGGCCAGATCCACCGAGGCCGCCCCCATGCGGCGCAGCCCCTGGGTGCGGGGCAGCGCCAGCTGCAGACGGTCCAGCACACGGTCAAGCCGGTCTGTAAAATCGTACGGGAAACCCGTGCCCACCAGGGCGTCGGCAAGGGTGGCCGCCCGGCTCACGGCAATGGGCGCCTCGTTGCAAAAGGCCCCTTCACCGCGCGCCGCGTAAAAGCACTGGTCCAGCATGGGCACGTTGACCACGCCCAGCTCTGCCCGCCCTTCATGCCACAGAGCTACGGAGGTGCCCACCTGCGGGATGCGGTGCACAAAATTGGTGGTGCCGTCCACGGGGTCGATGATCCAGCACAGCCCCGTGGGCTCGGCGTCCGCACGGCTGCTCTCCTCCGCCAGAAAGGCGGCTTCGGGCAATAATGCCCCCAGACGCTCCTTAAGAAAAGCCTCCACGGCCAGGTCCGTCTGGGTGACCAGATCAATGCGGCCCTTGTGGCGCACCTCGCTGGGCCTGGACCAGTGTTCGCGCACAATGCCGCCGCTTTGGCGCACAATTTCCACGCAGTCCCGCCACAGGGACGTCCAAGCCTTCATGCTGCACTATCCTTTCAGTTGATGAAAACGGCGTGGTAAGCCTGCCGGTCCAGCATGGCGCGGGCCGTGCCGCGCAGCACCGTGGTCAGGGGGTCTTTGTCCACAAAGACCTTGAGCCGCGTTTCCTGGGCAATGTACTGGTCCAGTCCCTTAAGTAAAGAGCCTCCCCCGGCCATGAGCATGCCGTTGCGGTAGATGTCCGCCGCCAGTTCCGGCGGGGTTTTTTCAAGAGCGCGCAGCACCGCGCCCAGAATGGCCTGCACAGGCTCGCGCAGGGCCTCACGGATGTGCCCTTCGGTGATCTGCACCACGCGGGGCGCGCCGCAGACCAGATCCTTGCCGGAAACCTCCAGCACGGGGGCATTGGGCTGCGGCAGGGCCGAGCCCAGAATCTTTTTGACGTTCTCCGCCGTGTTTTCGCCCACTTCCATCCGAAAGACGTCGCGCAGATAGCGCTGCACGGCCATGTTCATGGCGTCGCCCGCCACCCGCACGGACTGGGCGTTAGCAATGCCCGCCAGGGTAATGACCGCCACCTCGCTGGTGCCGCCGCCGATGTCCAGCACCAGGTTGCCCAGGGGTTCGTGCACGGGCAGATCCGCGCCAATGGCGGCGGCCATAGGCTCCTCCACCATAGCCACGTCCGCAGCGCCGGCCAGCAAGGCCGAATCAATGACCGCGCGCTTCTCCACCTGGGTGATGCCCGAAGGGATGCAGATGACCATGGAAGGTTTGACCAGCCTGAGCCCCGTAATGGCCTTGCGCACAAAGTAGGCGATCATTTCGCGGGTGACGTCGAAATCGGCGATGACGCCGTCCTTCATGGGGCGCACGGCGCGGATGCGCTGGGGGGTGCGGCCCAGATAGTCTTTGGCGGCCGCGCCCACAGCCAGCACGGCATTCTTGTGGGTGTCGATGGCCACCACGGAAGGCTCGTTGATGACAATGCCTTGGGCGCGGGTATAGAGCAGGGTGTTGGCCGTGCCCAGGTCCATGGCGATATCTTTGGCAAGAAAGCGGAACAGTCGCCTGAACATATTCAGTATTCTTTGCTGCTTCCGGGCATGGGGGCCGTATCCGGGTCATAGACCTGCGGCCCGTCGCTGTGCACCCTGGCCCTGGGCAGCATGGTGCGCAGGCGCACTTTAAGATACAGGTTTTCCAGAAACAGGGCCAGATGGTCCACAGCCTGGCGCACAAAGCTGCGCATGGATTCGTCTATGGGCCGGGGCGTAGTATGAGCGAGGCAGAGCACGCCCCTGGTGCTTTTGTTGACCATCACGGGCATACACATGGCGGCCTGAAAATCCGGCATGTCCGGCAGTTTGCCGAACAATACGGCCGACGGCGCGCCTTCCACGCCTTCGGCCACCACGGGCTGGTCGTTGCGGAAAACCCAGCCTGTAATGCCGCTGCCCATGGGCAGAATGAGCGGCTCCTCACCGGTGAGCAGCAGCCGGGCCGATTCGCTTTCCACACAGTACGTTTCGCCCGGCTGGTCCACTGAGGCAAAAGCGCAGTAGTCAAAGCCCGTGGCCTCCACCATGATGCGCAGGTAGTTGTGCAGAAACTGCGGCCAGCGCTTGTAGCGGAAGCGCAGGTCTTGAATGACGCCCAAGTCTGCGAAATACCGCGGAATATCTCCGGCAAGCTCCTGACGGCCGCGGCTGCCCTGCTGGCGGGCGATGAGCTCTGCAAACATCTGCAGAATTTTGTGGTCCTTGTCCGAAAAGGAATACTGCCGCTTGCTGTCCACGCAGAGAGCGCCGCCCGTGGGCACGGGGCAGCCCATAAAGGCCTTGATGCTGCCTTCCTCCCCGCTGGCATAGTAGCCAAGGTTGCTCTGCCGCTGGTCAAAATTGGGCACCAGCAGGGGCTGACGGTTGCGGACTATCCAGCCCACCAGTCCTTTGCCCGGCAGCACTGTGGCATTGGCGGCGATTTTGTCCCCCAGACTGAAAAAGGCGGTAAGGCGGTGGGCCTCGCCTTCTTCTTCGGGCAGAAACAGCACCACCGAGTAGGCGTCGAACACGCTGCAAACAATGCTTAGTATATGTCTTTCAAGAGAATTGGAGGTCATGGCGGGTGGGGTTGATGGTGCGGCCGCGCCTACGGCGGCGTAAGGGAACGCATTTCTTGTAGCAAAGCGGGCCCAAGCCCGCAACTGCTTTTGCGCCTCGCGTCGGTCCTCGCGGCGGCCCCGGCCCACGCCCGAATTTGCGCAGGCGCGGATTATCCCGGTTTTACCTCTGGAAATATCTCTGAAAAAAAGCTAAATAGACAAAAAAATCTCTGATGGGGCGTGCGGATGATTAAATGGCAAGAAATTTTCAGCAAAAACGGCCTGCCCTGGCAGGACGCCGCCGAACTTGCCGCCCCGGTCGCCGTCAGCGGACTGCCTGAACTCAAGCAGTTTCTGGACGCGGTGCACATCCGCTTCTGCCTGGTCAAACCCTACCAGGAAAACAAGAATTACCCTCTGGTTGAAAGCCGGGAGCTCCTGCCCTCCTTTGACAACGATATGTTTGAATACAAAGAGCTGCCGGGCTTTGCGCTGGTGGCCTTTGCCCGGCAGCTGGACTATTTTTCCGAAATTTTTCAGTTCGACAAACTTCACCCGGTGATCATTGAAGGCGAAGGCGCCTGCTGCCCGCTGGAAAACCAGGTCATGGAACAAAACCTGCTGACCCTGGCCTCGCGCCTGCCGCGCCGCCACCAGGACGTGTTCCGCCAGCAGTTCCGTTCCGCCGACACGGCGCTGCTGGAAACCTACCCTGCCCTCATGCCCTATCTGCTGAGCATGGACAGGGCCCATGTGCTGGCCTGGGGCGCGGACAACACCTTTCACCTGGCGGGCATCTTTGCCTCCTTTCCTTCCGATATCGACAGCGAACTTAAGCGCTTTGGCATCCGCATCGGCAAGTTTGCCTACGGCGACAACGACATGTACGAACGCAACCGCATGTTCGTGTACCAGTATCTTATGGAGCTCTACGGCTTTCCCATTGTTTCGGAACGACGCACCTCCAGCGCCCTGTTCGCCCGCAAACTGCACAAAATGGGCGAGCGTTTTCTGCTCCGCGTGCTGGGCCAGACCGACCGCACTCTCACCACCTACTTTGCCGGAGGCGAAAACACGCGCTACCCCCGGTTGGAAAAAATCGCCCTGGTGGCCGTGGATCAGGACCAGGAAGAGGCCCTGGAAGTCATTGACCGCGACGGCTTTTTTCTTGACAAGCCCCGGCGCGTGGTCATCCTGCGCATAACCTACCGCCAGCACAGCTTTGATTCCAGCAACGTGCGCCAGGACCGCGCCCTCTCGGTCATTGCTCAGGAAGTGCTGCACCCGCTCACGGGCGAACCCCTGCGCGGGCTCAACATCATCAAGGACACTTCCAACATGTTTCTGCGCCTCAACGACATCGTGCGGGGCGAATACTCGGGACGCATCATTTACAAACGTACCGAAGTGGTAGAAAATACCGACACCCATGAAAAACGCCTCAAATTCCTCTACAGCTGGCTGACCAAGCACCAACGCCGCATGATCAGCTACAGCGACGAATTTTTCTCCAACGTGAGCAAGGTGCTTTCCAGCTACCTCTACTCGCCGGACAACGACGAGGTCTTTGAAAACCTGCGCGAACTTTATCAGGAGGTGCGCACCCGCTTCAGCTACATCCAGCAGGCTCGCCGGGTGCGCATCCTGGAGGACATCTGCCGACGCAGCCACAAGGGCGGCCGCCTCACCTACCGACAGGCCCTGCGCGAGGCCGTGGCTTTGCTCAATGAACTCCAGTTTGAAATAGTCAACTTTTTTCCCGCCCTGGTGGACGACATCATCAACTGCTTGGAACGCATCCTCGGCGACCGCTACCTGCAACGCACCTACCTCGAGCCGCCTGAAGACTCCCTGACCCCAGCCGGTCAGGAAATACGCAAAAACTACGGCCGGCTCGTGGCGCTGCAGGACGGCTTCAAGGCTGTGCGGCGGGCGCGTGGGGGCAAGGATACAGCTGTCGCATGAACGGACCTTTCTTTTATCTGCCCCCGGAAGCCTGGGGGCCCGACGTTTGCCTGGAAGGGCAGGAAGCACGTCACCTGGCGCAGGTGCTGCGCCTGACGCCCGGCTGCGAAATCGGCTTGCTGGACGGTCAGGGCCGCCGGGGGCGCTTTGTACTGCGCGCGGTGAACAAAAAATCCGCCCGCCTGGAACGCCTGGAAGAAGAAACGCTGCCCCGGCCCAAGGCTTTGGCCGTCATGGCCCTGGCCTTCAGCAAGGCTGTGCGGCGTGGCTTTTTTATGGAAAAGGCCGTGGAGCTGGGCGCTCACGGCGTGTGGCTGTGGCAGGGCGACCACAGCCAGGGCCGACTGCCCGCCGCCGCGCGGGAAACCTGCCGGGGGCAGATGGTGGCCGGGGCCAAACAAAGCGGCAACGCCTGGCTGCCCGATGTGCGCGCCCTCACCGGCGGTGTGGACCAGCTCGTCAGCCTGGCGGCAACGGCCGACTACCGCATTCTGCCCTGGGAAATGCAGGACGGAGTGCCCATGCTCACCCCCGACCTGGCCGGACGCCCTGGCCTCACCGTCTATGTCATCGGGCCTGAAGGCGGCTTTTCAGAGCGGGAGCTTGCGGCCCTGCGCACAGCGGGCTTTACGGCCGTAAGTCTGGGCGGCCGCGTGCTGCGCTGCGAAACGGCGGCCACCCTCTGCCTGGGCCTGCACTGGTGGGCCGCGCAACTGCCCGGCGGCCCGGACGCCGGGGGAGGCAGCCCCGCGTGAGCGTACAACAGCCCTTGCCGGAACGTTTGCGCCCCGACGACCTGAACCTTTTTTTGGGCCAAAGCCATCTGGGAGAGCGGCTGCGTTCGCTCATGCAGGCCAAGCGCCTGCCCAGTCTGCTCTTTTTCGGCCCGCCGGGCTGCGGCAAGTCTACCCTGGCCCTGCTGCTGGCCAAAGGCACGGGGAAAAAGTACCTGCGCCTCAGCGCGCCCGAGGCCGGCTTGCAGCATTTGCGCCGCGCCCTTACGGGCGTGGAGGTGCTGGTGCTGGACGAACTGCATCGTTTTTCCAAGGCGCAACAGGACTTTTTTCTGCCCTTGGTGGAGTCGGGCGAACTGACCCTGCTGGCCACCACTACAGAAAATCCATCTTTCAGCGTCACCCGGCAGTTGCTTTCGCGGCTGCATGTGCTGCGCCTGCGCCCCTTGGGCCATGCGGAAATGCTGGAGCTGGCCCGGCGCGGAGCCAAGGATCTGGGCCTGGAACTGGCCGAACCCGTGGCTGACCTGCTGGCGGGCGTAGCCCACGGCGACGCCCGCACCCTGCTCAATCTGGTGGAATATGTGGCCGTCCTGCCGGAAGACCGCCGCGAACTGGAGCAGGTCAGGGCCGCTTTGCCCGAAATTCTGCAACGCCATGACAAGGACGGCGACAGCCACTATGAGCTGGCCTCGGCGCTGATCAAATCCATCCGGGGCAGCGACGTGGACGCGGCCCTCTACTACCTGGCCTGCCTGCTGGAAGGGGGAGAAGACCCGCGCTTTGTCTGCCGCAGGCTCATCCTTTCCGCTTCCGAAGATGTGGGCCTGGCCGACCCCGCCGCCCTCTCCCTGGCTGTGGCCTGCCAGCAGGCCGTGGAATTTGTGGGCATGCCCGAAGGCTTCATCCCCCTGGCGGAAACCGTCACCTACCTGGCCCTGGCCCGCAAAAGCAATTCCAGTTACGCGGCCTACCTCAATGCCGCGCGCGAGGTAAAGCTCAACGGCGCGCGGGCTGTGCCCCTGCATCTGCGCAACCCTTCCACCCAGCTGCAAAAAGACTGGGGGTACGGCAAGGAATACAAATACCCTCACAATGTTCCCGAATCCTGGGTGCCGCAGGACTACCTGCCGCCCGAACTGGCGGGGCGGCGTTTTTACCAGCCCCGCGACAACGGCGAAGAACCGCGCCTGAGCCAATGGTGGCGCAGGCTGCTTCGCCAGAGCAAAAAAACGGATCCGCAATCATGAATCCCTTTGAGGACGGGGCGCTCTGCGCCAAATTCCTTACCGGCAACGCCTACCGCAGCCCAGATCTGCGCACGGGCCTGTTCAGCCGCATGCTGCCTTCCCTCAGTTTTTACAGCCGCCTGTTCCTGGGCCCGGTGCGCTGGCTGTGCCGCCGCGCCGCCCGCGGCCTGTGCGATGACGCGGCCTGGGTCTACGCCAGCGTCTGGGTAGCGGACCTCATGGAGCGCCTGGGCTGCCCGGTGGAGGTTCAGGGCATGGAGGCCATTGACGCCGTGGACGGCCCCTGCCTGTTTGTGGCCAACCACATGAGCACGCTGGAAACCTTTATGCTGCCCGGCATTATCCGGCCGCGCCGCCCCGTGACCTTTGTGGTCAAGCAAAGCCTCACCACCATGCCCTTTTTCGGTCCGGTAATGCGTTCGCGCGACCCCATTGTGGTGGGCCGCACCAACCCGCGCGAAGACCTCAAGGCCGTATTGGAAGGCGGCCTAGAGCGCCTGCGCAAGGGCATTTCTATCATTGTTTTTCCCCAGCATACCCGCTCCAGCATTTTTGCCCCCCAGCAGTTCAACAGCATCGGCATCAAACTGGCCAAAAAAGCCGCCGTGCCCGTAGTGCCCCTGGCGCTCAAGACCGACGCCTGGGGAACGGGCAAAAAAATCAAGGAGCTTGGACCGGTCCGGCCGGGGTTGCCCGTACGCTTCAGCTTTGCCCCTCCGCTGCAGATCAGCGGTCCGGGCAAAGAAGAACACGCCGCCATCTGCCGCTATATTGACGAACACCTGCGGCAGTGGCAGCGCACGGACGGCATCAATGCCTGAGCAGGCCAGCGCCTGCGACACACCTGAAGCATTCGCCTTGACTTCACCTTTTTGTACTGGTATGACTTCTTGCCAGGATAGTGCACATAATGCAATGTGTTGACGCGGCGCGGGCTGAACCTGCGACGCAGACGCCGCCGACAAACGGCCGGACCTGCAGCGCCCACGGCAGATCAGGTCCGCAACGTTTGCAGCGGCAAGTTTATGCGCCGGAAAAGACCTGTATAGACCTTTGCGAAGGGCTACGCCAAAGGTTATATGTTTTTTAACGCGCATCCCCATTGACTGTTCCAACAACCAACGCCCACGACCATGACGCAAAAAAACAAGAAAGAAGCTCTGCTCCAGGCGGCCAAAGAACTGTTCGGCGAATATGGCTATGTGGAAACCACTTTCAAAAAAATCTCCGAACGGGCGGGCGTAGCCCTGGGCCTTCTGACCCACCACTACGGCAACAAAGAAAAGCTCTTTCTCGCCTCCGGACTGGACGTGCTGGAACACTTTCTCGTCAAGCTGCGCGAAGCCACGGCCCAGGGACACAACGGCTTTGACGCCGCGCTGCGCTTCTGCAAGGCCTATCTTGATTTTTCCATAGACCCGGATTCCAGCTGGCTCGTGCTGGTGCGATGTTCTCCTTACAGCGATATGAAAACCAAGACGGACCGGGACATCATGGATTCCATGTTCTCTCAGGTGCACCAAGAGCTGGAACGGGTCATCGCCAAGGGCGTGGCCGACGGCAGCATTGTTTCGGTAGACAGCCACGCCACCGCGCAGGTCATCATTTCGCTCATGGTGGGGGCCAACCGTACCCGCGTGCTTACGCCTTACGCCGCACCGGATCTCTATCAGGAAGTGCTGGACTTCGTGGCCCGCTCCATCCGGCCCTGACTGCGGTTCAGGCTGCGGCCCTGTTCGCCGCCTTTCGCCAACACCCAGAGCCCGCGCCAGCCCCTCCGCCCGCAACCGGCGGGGGCTGCGTCCGTCCAGAGGCCGCCCCCCTCCCGCCGAAATGGTCTGGGGCAGATTACCTTTGAGAATATGCCTTCTCAAAGGTTACGGCGCGTTCGTTCCGGAGCTGAACCGCGCAAAGGCATGGCGGTGCTGTCCTCATCCGGCGCCAGCGCTGCTGTCTTTGCCCGCAACTTCCTTCATTGTAATGGGCCAAGCTCCAGCGTCGCAACGGCTGCAGCTGCGCTTGCGCCTCTCCGGCGGGCGTCTGCTTACGCAACCGCCAGGACATTGCACCTTTGCAAGGCCCTGAACGCGGCTGCCCCCGTTCCCCCTGCCTTGTCCCGCCCCTCCTGCCGGGGCAGCCCCTTTTCGTTTCCACACGGGCTTGTCAGCCTTTGTCCGTCGGCTGCCCGGCGATGGCGGCGCTTGCTGTTTGCCCTTCTTTTGCGGTACCATCGCCATGTTGGCATTTCCTCAACCGCTTTCAGGAGGCCGTACATGCCCCGTTATCTGCAACTGCCCGTCCTTCTGCTCCTGACGGGCAGCCTGTTGTTGTCCGGTTGCGCCAGCAAGTACGGCGCACAACAAACCAAGGTCAATTATTATCCCCAGTGCTATCAGCCCGTCAGCGCCCTCCGTCAGGATGAGAACAGCACGGGTTCCAGCACGGCCGCAGGGGCCGTGGGCGGCGCACTACTGGGAGCGCTCATCGGCGGGCTTGCCACCGGCAAGGTGCAGGGCGCGGTGGCCGGAGCCGCCGCCGGCGGCGCAGTCGGCGCTGTGGGCGGCAATATTTACGGCAAATCCCAGGCTAAAAAGCGTGATGCGGCTTACGTGGAAAGTTACAACCGGCAGTTGGGCGCCGAGGCGGCCAGCATGAACCGCTCCACCGCCGCCGCCAAAGTGGCCGCCAAGTGTTACGACGAACAATTCAAACTGGCCGCCGACCAGTTCCGGGCCGGACAGATCTCCCGTCTGGAATTTCAGCAGCGCTACGACGAAATCCGCAGCGGTCTTGCAGAAACTTCGTATATTCTGGGTGACACCGCCGCCACCATGGCCCGCAAGGACGGCGAATACCGCCAGGCCCTCGCCGAACCCTACGCCACCGCACAGCCGACGGCCGCCACAGCCCCTGCCGGCAAAAAAACCAAAACCGCCAAACCGGCCGCCCCCAAAAGCAATGTGGCGGCCTCGGCTTCGGAATGGAAGCAGTCCCGGCAGGATCTGGAAAGCACCAAAAACGACCTGGACCAAAGGGTGACCAGCTACGACGAGACCGTCAAAAATCTTCTGGGCTGAGGCCGCACGGACAGCCTGACCGTGTGCCGTCCGTTCCCGGCCCCGGCCCCGTTCCCGGCCCCGCCCCATTCCCAGCACGGACCGGGGACGTCGTTTCCAGCGCGGCTGCAGGCGCGCAAAAGCCTGCGGCTCCGCTGCCTTGCAGGTGCAGGCAGGTCGTATGCAGGCGGCGTAAGCAACCGCCCGTCACACAGGTGTAAGCGCGCGTTTTTTGCGCTGGCAAGCACCGAAGTGAGCGTAGTAAAATCTTTGAGAATGGATACTCTCAAAGTTGCAATGCTTTCCTTTAAAGGTATAGTGCCACGTGGAGCGGCGCATGGAACAATCCCAGCAGCAATCCCCCCAGCCGGACCCCCAACAGGTCCGGCAGCCCGATCCGGCAACGGACGTCACAGACGCGGCCCCGCGCCCCTGGTACGCCCGGCCGCTGCTCTGGTCCCTGCTTCTGCTGCTGGCCCTGGCCCTGCTGGCCGCCTGGCTGTTCTGGCAGGAGCGACAGGCCGCTCTTGCCGCGCAGGCCCGCCTGGATCAGGAAACCGCCGCAGCCCGTGAGTACAACGCCGAGCTGGCGGCTTTTCTGCAGCGGCTGCGGGCTCTGCTCACCCAAGACCCCTGCGAAGTGCAGCGGCAGCTGCCCCTGCTCACGCCCCCCGTCGGCATCACCTGGCCGCCCTTGGGCGTGACCGCGCCCGGACAAAGCCCGACGCCGAAGGCGGCCGCAGAGGCCGAAACCCCGGCCACCGCAGCGGCCACGCCCCACACAACGCCCGCCCCGACCGCGCAGGCCGCCCAGCCCGGCAGCGTGGCGGCGCTGCTGGAACAGGCCACCGTGCTGGTCCTGGCCCTGCGGCCTGAAGGGCTGGTGCTGGGTTCGGGCTTTTTTGTGGCCCAGGGGGCCGTAGCCACCAACGCACATGTGGTGGCGCAAGCCAGTCAGGTCGTGGTGGTCAACAAGGCTCTGGGCAAGCCTCTGGCCGCCACTGTCAAAGCCCTGAGCGTGAACAACAACGAAGATTTCGCCCTGCTGGCCGTGCCGGACGCGCCCGCCATCACGCCCCTGGCCTTCACCGATACGGTAAGCCGCACCCAAAGGGTCAGCGCTTGGGGCTTTCCCGGCGCGGTCACCACGGACGATCCCAAATTTGCAGCCCTTTTGCGCGGCCAAAGCGCCCAGGCCCCGGAAGTGGTCTATACCGACGGCGTGGTGAGCGTGGTGCTGGACCGCACGCCGCCCCTTATCGTGCACACGGCCACGGTTTCCCAGGGCAACAGCGGCGGCCCCCTGGTGGACGAGCAGGGCCGGGTGGTGGGCATCAATACCGCCATCAAACTGGACGACGCCTCCTACCGGCAGTCCAGTCTGGCCATTGTCAGTGCGCGCCTGGCGGACTTTTTACGCAAGGCCGGCCTGACCGTGCGCCGTGACGCGCCCGCCGCCGCAGGAGGCCGGTCATGAGCGTGCGCATCGCCACCAGCCTGCGCGGGCGCATGCGCGCCCTGGCCAGTCAGGGGATATTTGCCACGGACTGTTACGAGCAGCTGCACACGCTGGTGCTCAACCATCTGGGGCAGGAGCACGCCGCCCTGCTGGCCGAACCCCAGCACAACAGCCAGAACGACAGCGTGGACTGGTACGCCGCAGGCCAGGGCCCGGCCGTGCCCCTGACCGATCTGCCGCCGCAGGAAGCGGACGCCTTGCGCGCCAAAGCCGGAGGTCTGGCCAGAGACATCCGGGGGCTTTCCGAAAGCCTCACGGCAGACGCCCAGGCCCGCCAGGCCCTGGCTGGACAGATGCTGCGCCTGGCCCTGCAGCACCCCGCGCCCGAAGACCTCTGGAGCGTGGACGGCAGGCCCGTGCTTGTCAACTGGGGTTTTGGGCCCAGCAGCGGCAGCGCCCAGCCGCAGGACCTGGCCCGTCTGGGCCCGGCCGCCCCCCCGCCGCCTCCGGCAATGCCCGCAGCCGTGGCCCCTGCAGCCAGGCCGGGCTGCCTGCCCTGGCTGCTGCCTCTGCTTCTGCTGCTTTTGCTGCTTTGGCTTCTGGGCGCGGCTCTGGGGCTTTTGCCCCCGCCCCTGCCCACGGGCTGCACGCCGGTGGACCGCACGGCCCTTACGGCAGAAGAACAGAAAACCGCCGCCCAGGAGGACGAACTCGCCCTGCTCTGGCGGCAGCTGCAGGAGCGCGCGGCCCAGTGCAAGCCAGCAACGCCCCCCGTGGCGGAAAAGAAGCCGGCGCCGGTCGCGCCGGAGCCGGAAGTGGTTACGCCCTTCTTTGGCGAAACGCCGGCAACGCCGCCGGAACCCGTCAAACCCAAAGAACAGCCCAAGCCGCAGCCCAAACCCAAGGTCGAGCCCAAGCCCGTGGAACAGCCCAAACCGCAGCCGCAGAAAAAAAAGAATGAGGATCTGAACATTCCCAAAGACGCTGCCAAAAAGAACGACCTGAGCTTTCTGGAAGGCTGCTGGACCAGCGAAACGGGCCTCTATTCCCATCCGTCCAACGAACCCATCGTGGCGGAATACTGCTTTGATAAAAGCGGCAAAGGTCGCCGTTTCGTGCGCGAGCGCAACGGCCAGGTCTGCAGCGGCACGGCCACGGCGCGCTTCCAGGGCGGCAACCTGCAGTTTGAGTCCAACCAGGCCCACTGCCCACGCGGCGGCACCTATGTGCCGCAGAAGGTGGAGTGCACGGGCAGTGAAAACACCACCCAGTGCAAGGGCAGAGAATTGGGCGGGGCCAACCACAAGTGGGACGCCCGCTTCAGAAGGAAGTAGCATGGACGCCATTCCCCGGTATCTTTCCCCGGTCAGCATCATCCCTGGCGGCTGCCCGCAGTTTCTGGATTTTGAACTGCCGACGTCCGACCTCGCGTCGTTGAAGCGCTATTTTTATGAAGAGGTGCGACAGCCGGAAGCCAACGCCCCGGATATGCCGGATGCGACGGAAAACCGTTACAAACACCTGCTGCACTGCCTGCGGGAAGAAAAAACGGACACCAGCCAGAGCGGAACCTATGTGGACATGATCACCGGGCAGCCCTGTGGAACCCCTGACGACGGCGAACTCAAGATATATGCCAAATCCGCCCTGACGGAACGGGACCTCTGGCAGGGGCAGTGGCTGCCCGTACCCTTTCTGCGCACCCTGGACCAGTTCTGGCCCGATGGAGGCAAGCGCTTTGAGTACGGCCCCTCCAACTGGGTGCGGGCCAGGGTCACCCCCTCGGATCGGCATCCCGGCATGACGCGCGTGGTCCTGCTGTTTGACACCACCGTGGAAAATCGGCCGGAACAGGGCGAACGCTACTATGCCCTCTCGCCCCAGGACGTGACGGACCACGGGCACTTTATGCTGGCCCACCATGTGCGCGACAACGCCTGGTTTCTCAACGCGCCCTGGGTGGACGAGTGGCTGGCCGGGCTCTACGACACCCTGAAGCAGGCCGAATCTTCCGAACGCGGTCGGCGCGGCTCCTGGCGGGACCACACCGCCAACGTGCTGGAGCACCTGGCCTCCTACCTCACCTGGCTGGAAATCCTGCAGAAAGCCTGCGGACACCTGGCCGTACAGGTCATCAATCCGGACCGGGACACCCCCGTGGACGTGGACCTGGTGCTGGACATCGGCAATTCGCGCACCACGGGCATTCTGGTGGAAACCCTGCCCCAGCGCGTCACCAACCTCAACGACAGTTATCTGCTGGAACTGCGTGACCTGAGCGAGCCCGAAAACGTCTACGCCGAACCTTTTGAAACTCGCGTGGAATTTGTGGACGCCCAGTTCGGCAACGACGCCCTTTCCCGCCGCTCCGGCCGACAGACGCCCGCCTTTGCCTGGCCCTCGGCCGTGCGCATCGGGCCGGAGGCCGCCCGCCTGGCCACCCAGGCCGTGTGCGCCGAAGGCACCACGGGCATGTCCAGCCCCAAACGCTACCTTTGGGACGAACGCCCATGGCTGCAAAGCTGGCGCTACAACACGGGCGGCAGGGCAGAGCCCATGGTCAGCCGCGGGCTCTTCCCCCGGCAGCTCAACCCCCTGGGCACGCCCCTGGCCTGCTTCGGCGACCCCCTGTTCAAGAAAAGCCCGGCCCTGCGCAAGCAGCAGGCCGAACCCATCTTTGAATCCCTGTTCACCCGCTCTTCACTCATGCTTTTTATGCTGGGGGAAATCCTCACCCAGGCCCTGGTCACCATTAATTCCCCGGCCACCCGCGCCCGCCGGGAGCAACCCAATCTGCCCCGCCGCCTGCGGCGGCTCATCTTTACCGTGCCCACGGCCATGCCCGTGGCGGAAAAACGCATCTTCCGCCGCTGGGTCACCTGGGCCGTGCGGGTAGTCTGGCAGGCCCTGGGTTGGAGCCAGTGGTACGCGCCCGCGCCTGCGGTCCAGACCGGGGGCGACTACCGCCAAAGCCCGCTGGTGCGCTGCGACTGGGACGAAGCCAGCTGCTCCCAACTGGTGCTCCTCTATAACGAACTGGCCGTCAAACAGCACGGTGACGCCCACCACCTCTTCCGTCTCATGGGCAAACCCCGCGCGGCCTGCGGCAACCGGCCCTGCGTGCGCATGGCTTCCATAGACATCGGCGGCGGCACTACTGACCTTTCCATTACCACATTTGAGCTGGCCAGCGGCGAAGGCGATACCCCCCGCATTGTGCCCCATACCGCATTTCGCGATGGTTTTAACATCGCCGGAGATGAAGTGCTGCGCGAAGTGGTGGCCAACCACGTCATCCCAGCTATCGGCAAGGCGTTGGAAGCCCAGGGCCTGGCCGAACCCCGCGCCCTGCTGGGCCAGCTTTTCGGCCGGGACGCCATCGGCATGTCGCAGGAAGAACGCAATACCCGCGTACGCCTGGTGCGGCAGATCGCCGTGCCCGTGGCCCTGGGCCTGCTGGCCGCCTGCGAGAATCCGGATCTGGACGGCCTCAACCAGACCTGCCCGCTGGAGCGTTTTTTTGAAGCCGACCCCCGGCGCAACCTTGCGGCCGGGGCCGACGACCCGCCCGCTCCGGGACAAAACGGCACAGATGCCAACGCCAAAAACGCCGGCAATGACGGCAGGAGCCGCCCCCTGTCCGCCGACCTGCCGCAGGACGCCGCCGCCCAGCCCGGCCAGGACAACGTCCGCGAAGGGGACGCCGCCGACGCGCCCTTCTTTGCCGCACCCGCGCCCCGTCCCCAGCAGGACACCTTGCGGGCCGTGGAAGAGCTGGTGCGCCGCGCCGCACCCGCCATCCAGCGCTTCAATATTCTGGACGTGCCCATCCAGGTCTGCCCGGCCGCTGTGGGGGCCACCATCCGCGCCACCCTGGGCGGTCCGCTTTCTGCCCTCTGCGAGCTGGTGCACATGTACGACTGCGACGTGCTGCTGCTCACCGGCCGCCCCAGCGCCTGGTCGGCTGTGGTGGATTCGGTGCTGGCCCGGCTGCCCGTGCCGCCGGACAGGATCATCCCCATGCGGCGCTACCGCGCGGGGGCCTGGTACCCCTTTGCCGACGCTCTGGGCCGCATCAGCGACCCCAAAACTACCGTAGTGGTGGGGGCCATTCTCTGCGCTCTGGCCGACGGACACCTGGAAGGTTTTTCCTTTGATTCCGCATCGCTGCGCCTGACTTCCACAGCGCGCTACATTGGCGAAACAGACATCAACGGCCAGCTGCGCCGGGCCAAGGTCTGGTTTACCGTGGACGTGGACAGCAATGAGGGCAGCGAACAAAGCCGCAGAGTAGCCTTCAGCGGCCCCCTTTCCATCGGCTACCGCCAACTGGACGCCGAGCGCTGGCCTACCACCCGCTACCACCTGCTGACGTTTGCGGATGAGGCGGCGCGCTCCCGCGCTGCGGGACGCCTGCCCTATACCGTGGAAGTGCGTCTAAGCGTAGCGGACGTCTGGGACGACGCCCCCCGCACTGTCGACGGGGACGAAAACCGCAGCGAAGGCGAGTTCCACATTGACGCCATTGAGGACAACCAGGGTCGCAACGTGGACCGGCGCGATCTGGAAATCCGCCTGCAAACCCTCAAACTGGACGAAGGCTACTGGCTGGACACGGGCATCGTGACCGACGCCGGCTGATATGGGGAACGTCATGCAACAGCAGGATAGCGAACTGGCGCGGCACTGCCGCCAACTGGCCGAAACCGCCCGTGAAGCCGGCGGCTGGCTTGCGGACAACGCCGCTCTGGTGGGCGGCGAACGCGCGGCCCTGCAAAAGGACATGCGCCAGGCGGCCCGTTTTTTCAGCAAATGCGAGCAGGCGGCCGTGCGCAAGATGTGCGTGGGCGTCTTTGGCCCCAGTCAATCGGGCAAGTCCTACCTTATCTCCGCCTTGGCCAGCAATGCGGCGGGCGTGCTGCTGGCCGACTTTTGCGGTGCAGAACACGATTTTATCAAAGAAATAAACCCGGAAGGCGGCAAGGAATCCACAGGCCTGGTCACCCGCTTCACCACTACCAGGCCCGAAGGCGTCAGCGCGGCCTATCCCATCCGCCTGCGTCTGCTGTCGGAAACGGACGTGGCCCGCGTGCTGGCCAACACCTACTATGCCGACTGCGACCACAAAGACGCCCCCGATGCCGACGCCCTGCGCGCCGCCCTGGAGGCCCTGGCCGCCCGCGCCGCCGCCGCGCCCCTGTCCGGCGGCCTGAGCGGCGACGATGTGGAAGAATTGCGGGATTATGTGCACAAAAACTTCGCCTCCCGCCCGCGCGTCCAACTGCTCCAAAACGGCTACTGGACGCGGGCCGTGGAGCTGGCCCCCCGCCTGAATCTGGAAGACCGCGCCGCGCTGCTGGGCCTGATCTGGGACAGCGTGCCGCAGTTTCAGGCCGTCTATCTGGAACTCTGCGCGGCTCTGCGCGACCTGGGCAACCCCACGGAGGCCTTCTGCCCGCCCGAAGCGCTCATCCCGCGTGCCAACAGCATCATTGACGTGGCCCGTCTGCACGGTCTGGGCACGCCTGCCGGGGACGACACCTTGTCCGTCACCACCGACGCGGGCCGCACAACACGCCTGCCCCGGGCCGTCGTCACGGCCCTCACGGCCGAGATTACCATCTACATGCGCGAAAAGCCTGATGATTTCTTTGACTACACCGACCTGCTGGACTTTCCCGGCTACCGGGCGCGCTACAAATTCACCAATCTGCGTGAGGCCTTGGAAAGCAAAAAGGAAACCCTCAAGGAACTGTTCCTGCGCGGCAAGGTGGCCTATCTTTTTGAGCGCTATCGGGAGGAAAAAGAACTCACCAGCATGCTGCTCTGCATCGGCCCCAGCACCCAGGAGGTGCAGGATCTGCCCCAGGCCGTTTACGAGTGGATCTGCTCCACCCACGGCGAACAACCGCAGATGCGCGCGGGCAAGCCCCCGGCCCTGTTCTTTGTGCTCACCAAGATGGACATGGAATTTGAAAAAAAGGCCGGCTCCCCCTCAGTGGAAACCCGCTGGACCACCAGACTGGAATCCTCTCTGGTCAACTTTTTTGGCCAGATGCACGACTGGCCGCAAAACTGGGACGGCGTGCACCCCTTCAACAACGTCTTTTTGCTGCGCAATCCCAATTTTCTCTGCGAGGCCATCTTCACCTACGACCAGCGGCGAGAAACCGGCATTCGCCCGGAGCAACGCGCATTTGTGGAAGAAGTGCGCCAAGCCTTCCTCCAGTCCCCCCTGGTGCGGCGGCATGTGGCCGACCCGGAAACTGTCTGGCAGGCGGCCATGACCCTCAACGACGGCGGCGTTTCCCTGCTGCGCGAACGCCTGCGGCCCCTGTGCAACCCGGAGCTCAAACGCCGACAGATCAGCGTGAGCCTGACGGAACGCAACGCCCGTCTGCGCACGGCCCTGGCCCCCTTCTATCGCAGCGACGACAGGGAAGAACTGCGCCGCCAAAAAGAACAGCTCGCCCGCACCCTGGCCGCGCTGCTGGCCGGCGTGGCGGAAAAACAGCTCTTCGGCGCGCTGCTGCGCCGTCTGCAGGTGCGGGACGAAGACCTTTACGAACTGTGCTGCAACGCCTGGCAAAACCCGACCTTTGGCGAGGCCCCGACCGCGCAGGTGGTGGGTACCCGTGTGGCTGCCAGTGACATCCTGAGCGATATTTTCGGCGACGCTGCTCCGGCCGCACCGGTACAGGAAACCGCCGCCACAGCCAGGGACACGGCGGGCGCGTTCGCCACTATGGTACTGGACCACTGGATCGAACGCCTGCGCCAGTTCGGCGGCAGCACAGAAGTGCGCACACTGTTCGGCCTGCCCGCGCGGGAGGTAGACCAGCTCTGCCACGAACTGGTCCAGGCCGCCGCCCGCTGCCGACTGCGGGAAAACCTGGAGGCTGAATTGCGCGGCAACACGGCCTACGGCAACCTGGCCCGCGAGCGACAGGTCTGGAAGCAGGTCAGTCTGGCGGCGGACGCCATTAACGCCTTTGTGGACTGGCTGGACTTTGACCCCCGCAACAAAAGCCGGGCCGAGCGCACCCTCACCCAGGGAGGCAAGGCCGTAAGCCTGTTCGATCCGCCTCCGGATATAGTGGGCGAACCCCACATTGGCGAGCAGGAAGCCCCCTACGACCGCCTCTGGTATACGGACTGGCTGCGCGCCCTGGTGGCCAACATCATGACGAACGTGGATTTTGACGGCCAGCAGAACGTGAATCCGGAACAAAATAATCGCCTGCGCGACATCCTGCAGGTTTTCAAGGACTAGCCATGCGCGCCACCATCACTGCGGACGCCGGGCGCGGCCCCGGCTGTGCCGTTATTGTCATTGCGGACGCCCCGGAAACGGCCGGGCCGGCATTTCTTCTCCGCCGGGCTTCGGACCAGAAAAGCCTCACCACCGCCGGCTGGCAGGAAAACGAAACCCGCCTCAGCCCCGACCACTGGGAACGCCAGGGCGCAGACCTGCGCCTGCTGGTGGGCCCCGCCGTGGTGGACGCGCTGGACGATCTGGACGCCTATCGCCTGACCTTGGTCAATGCCGCGCCCTGCGTGCTGCAGGTAGGACCGCTGGTCTATTCGCCCATGCGCGGCGGGCACGGCCTGGCGGACGCCGCGCCCACGCCGGCCCCGGATCCCGAACCGGAACCGGCCCCATCGCCCACCCCGGAGCCCGCAGCGCCGCCGGAAGAAGCCGCTCCGGCAGAACCAACGGCGGAAGGCCTCAACGCGCCCGACGCGCCACCCCTGGCCCTGGAGCCAGAAGCGCCCGCCCCCAGGCGCAATCTGCCCTTGCTCCTGATCCTGGGTCTGTTGCTCCTGGCCATTCTGGCTTTTGCCCTGTGGTGGTTTGCCCTGCGCGGGCCGGTCGCGCCGTCGGCCCCCGCCGCAACGGCAGACACGCCCGCCGCAAGGGGAAGTACAGACGCGGCCGCTCCGGCACAGCAGCAAGCTGAACAGGCGCAGAGCACACCGGCGCAGCAGTCCCCCCTGCACATGGCCAGAGAAATGCTGCGCGGTCAGGCCCAGCCGGAACAGAGTCTGAGCGCGGCCGGTCCCCTGCGTACGCCGCAGGCGAGCCCGGAACAGAGCGACGCGGCCTTTCTGCTGCTGGAAGACGCGGCGCAAAAGGGCAATGCCGCGGCCATGTACATGGTGGCCCAGTTTTATGACCCACAAAGCAGGCTGCCGCGCGGCAGCCTGCCTGTGGACCTGACCCAGGCCAGACGCTGGTATGAAGCAGCCCTACAAAAGGGCCACGCTGAAGCCCGCCCGGCCCTGGACGCCCTGCGCGCCTACGCCAAAACCCAGGCGGACAAGGGCGACGCCGAAGCCGCCGCCCTGCTGCAGGACTGGAAATAAGCGAGGAAAAACCATGCTCTCCCTTCTCCGCCCCGTACGGCGCGTGTGTTGTTGCCTGTTGCTGGCCCTGACCGCCCTGCAGCTGAGCGCGTTGTGGGCCGAGGCCGCCCCCCTGCTGCAAGAGGGCAAAAAAAGCCTCTACCAACGGGTGGTCAGCCACCCCGGCGCGGCCCTGCTGGCCGAACCCAAGGCCGACGCCGCCGTGCTGACCCAGGCGGTGACGCCCTTCACCGTATTCTATGTCTACGCCCGGCAGGAGGGCTGGCTTCAGGTGGGCGTTTCCACCAGTCAGCCCCAGGGCTGGCTGGAAGCGGCCAAGACCACGGCCTGGAACCAGTCCCTCACCCTGCTTTTCTCACCCCGCACCGGCCGCGACCCCGTGCTCTTTTTCCGCACCCGGCAGGCCCTGGACGACCTTTGCGCCGCGCCGGACATGGAAACGCGCCTGACCGCGCTGGAAGCGCAGGCCGCCGCCCTGCGCGCCCAAAGCGCCCCCGCACCGGAAAGCCTGCCCATTGTGGCCGCGGAACCGGCGGACGCCGCCGGGGCCGTTTCTGAAAAGCGCTTCTACCTCATGCCCATTCTGGACATGAAAGACCCTTACGCGGGCGTCAAGTTCCTGCAGGTGGCCTCCATTGATCCCGGCAACTACGGCAAGAACAAAAACGCGCCTTCAGGCCCGCCCAAAACCGGCATTGCCCTGGTGCTCGACACCAGCATTTCCATGAAGCCCTATATTGACCAGAGCCTCAACGTGGTGCGCCAGATCTACGACAGCATTGAAAAAAGCAACCTGGCCGACAAGGTGGGCTTTGCCGTAGTGGCCTTCCGCAGCAGCACCAAGGCCCGGCCCGGCCTGGAGTACACCACAAAAGTGGTCAGCGACTTTGCCACGGCCAAGGACCGCAAAAGTCTGGAAAACAACCTCGCCAAGGTACAGGAGGCCACAGTTTCCAGCCACGACTTCAATGAAGACTCCCTGGCGGGCGTGCAGGCCGCCGTGCAGGACCTCAACTGGGGACCCTACGCCTCCCGGCTCATCCTGCTTATTTCCGACGCCGGGCCGCTCAGGAGCACGGATCCCTACGCCTCCGTGCGCATGGGCCCCAGCGAAGTCAACGACCTGGCCCGGCAAAAGGGCATCTGGATCACCGCGCTGCACGTCAAAAGCCCCGCAGGACGGGCCAACCACGCCTATGCGGAACAGAGCTACCGCGCCCTGAGCCGCCTTTCCGGCGAAAAGTCCAACTACCAGGCCGTGGCCGCGCCCACGCCGCAGGCCGGGGCCGCCCAATTCGCCGCCGTGACCAAAACCCTGACTTCGGGCATGCTGGACATGGTCCGCAACACGGCGGCGGGCAAGATCATGACCAAACCCAAGGACGAAAAACCGCAGAAGGAAACGCCGGAAACTGAAGCCGCCCGTCTGGCTGCCACGCTGGGCTACGCCATGCAGTTGGAATACCTGGGCCGCGCGCGGGAAAATCAGGCCCCCAGCGTGGTCAACTCCTGGATAGCGGATATGGATCTGGCCCGCCTGGCCCGCAAGGAGCAGGTCCCCAGCGTGGAGGTGGCCGTACTCCTGACCAAAAATCAGCTCAGCGACCTGAGCAGCCAGCTTAAAACCATTATCGACAATGCCGAACGCACCAAAAAAACCGACGCGCGCGACTTTTTCCAGGGGGTGCTTTCCGCCTCCACCCGCATGACCCGCGACCCCAACTTGCCCACCCAGGGCAAAACCCTGGCCGAACTGGGCGTGCTGGCGGAATTTCTGGACGGCCTGCCCTATAAGAGCGACGTCATGCTGCTGCGCGAGGAAGACTGGTACCGCATGAGCGTGGGCGAACAGACAACCTTCATCAACCGGCTCAAGTCCCGCCTGGCCCGCTATGAAGAATACGACCGCGACCGCGCCAACTGGGAAAACTTCGGCCAGACTGACGCCGGGGAGTGGGTCTACCGTGTGCCCTTGCGCATGCTGCCCTGAGGCAGCCGCGCCCGCGCAGCCGCTTGCGCCCACCGCCGCCCCTGCGGCGGACCCGGTGTTCCGGCTGCGTCGGGTGCGCAAGACCCGCCCCGGCGACGCGGGCTTTTGCCTGCGCATAGACCGGCTTGACGTGCCGCGCGGCTCCCTGCTGGCCCTGGTGGGCCCCAGCGGCTGCGGCAAAAGCACGGCCCTGGACCTGCTGGCCTGCGCCTTGCGGCCCGACGCGCCCGCGTCCGCCCCTTCAAAAACGGAACAAGCCGCACCGGAAAAAACCGCCTTTACCTTCGCGCCCACGCCGGACACGCACACGGACGTGCTGGCCGCCTGGGAGCACGGCGGCACGGACGCTCTGGCCCGGCTGCGCCTGCGCCACCTGGGCTATGTGCTGCAGACCGGCGGTCTGCTGCCATTTCTCACTGCGCAGGAAAATATTCTGCTGCGCTGCCGCGCCCTGGGCCTTACGCCCGCGCGGCCCACGGCTGTCCCCCACGTTTTGGGCAAGGCTTCCGCCACGGCTCCCGCCAAGGATCTTGGGGGCGCCGCCGATGAAGTGGCCGCACGTCTGGGCATCACAAAACTGCTGCACCAGTACCCGGCCACCCTGTCCGTGGGCGAACGCCAGCGCGTGGCCATTGCCGCGGCCCTGGCCCACAGCCCTGCGGTGGTGCTGGCGGACGAGCCCACCGCCGCCCTGGACCCTCTGCACGCGGACGCCGTGCTGCGCCTGCTGGCCCAGCTGACGCGCGAAGGCGGCATCACCGTCATCATGGTCACCCACAACAGGCAAGCGGCCCAGGACGCTGGTTTCACCCCCGTGCCCGTGCGCCTGACTGCCACGGGGGACGCGACCCTGGCCCGCATCGCCTGGCCGGACGCGGAAGAGCCGGACGCCACGACGCCGGACCAGAGCCGCCCGCCCCACAGGGCCGACAAGGAGGTCCGGTCCTGATGGCCGCCCGTACCCACCGCGTCATGTGCCGGCTGGCCTGCCGGGACTATCTGCGCGAAGCGCTGCTCTCAGCCTGCGCCGTGCTGGGCCTGGCCGCCGTGCTCACGCCCCTGCTGGTGCTCTACGGCGTCAAATTCGGCGTGGTGCAGACCCTCACGGACAGACTGCAGCACGACCCCCGCAACCTGGAAGTAAGCCCCGTCAGCAGTGGGCGTTTTACCCTGCAGGATGTGGAAAAATTCGCCGCACGGCCTGACGTGGCCTTTGCTCTGCCCCGCACCCGCGCCATCGCCGCGACCATGGACCTGCGCAACGGCAAAGAAGGCGCGCGCAAAACCGTGACGGCTTCCCTGGAGCCCAGCGCCGCGGGCGACCCCCTGCTTGCCCGCTATGGCGTCCCCGCACCCGTCATGCCCGCCCAGCCTTTGGCCGCGCCCGTGGAGGTGACGCTTTCCGCCCCGGCGGCGGAAAAACTGGGCTGCAGCCTGGGGGACACGCTTACGGGCACGCTGGAGCGTCGCTATCAGGGGCAGGTGCAGCGGGCGCGCGTGACTCTGCGCGTGGCGGGCGTCCTGCCTTTGGCCGCACAGCAGAAGGATGTGGCCTTTGTGCCCTTGCCCCTGGCCCAGGCAACGGAGGACTACCGCGACGGCCGCGCCGTGCCGGAGCTGGGGACGGCCCAGGGCTGGACCGGCGAACCGCGACCGGAGGGCCCACGCCTCTACCCCGGTTTCCGCCTGTACGCCTCCTCCCTGGAGGCCGTCACGGGTCTGCGGGAGTTTTTCGCCGGGCAGGGGTTGGAAGTCTACACCCATGCGGCGGAAATCGAACAGGTGACCAGCCTTTCCCGCGCCCTGAACACCGTTTTTGCACTCATCTGCGCGGCCGCCGCCGCCGGATTTCTGGCTTCCACAGCCAGCAGCGCCCTGGCTGGGGTCAAACGCAAGGAACGCATGCTGGGGCTGCTGCGTCTCACGGGCTTCGGCACCGGCGCATTGCTGCTCTTTCCTCTTGTGCAGGCCCTGCTCACCGCCCTGCTTGGTACGGCCACGGCCATGGGCGTCTACGCCGCGGCCGCTGCGGTCATCAACCATCTTTTCGCGGCCAGCCTCGGCGATATGGAGCAGGTCTGCCGCCTGCTGCCCAGGCATGTGCTGCTGGTCTTTGCCGCCGTAGCCGGCCTGGCCCTGACCGCGGCTCTGGGCCCGGCCTTGCGGGCTACCCGCATTGAGCCTTCGGAGGTCATCCGCGATGTCTGACATACGCCTGCGCTTCGGTTTGTTGCTTTGTCTGACCGTTCTGCTGTTTTCCCCGCCCGACGCCCACGCCGCCCTGGAACGCAAAACCGCCGTGAGCGCGGCCGCCGCCTGCAATCCCCAGCCAGAGGCAGAGGACATCGTGCTGCCCATGCCCTGCGGCCTGAGCATGGCCTTTCGCCTGGTGGCCGTGCCCGCCAAGGGCCTGCTCTGGGACATGCCCCTGCGTCCAGGCCTGGACGACAGCGCCCACCAGGACCGGGCCTTCTACGACCGCCGCTACAACGCCGCCCTTTCCGGCGCGCTGACCCTGGCGGACCTGCCCCCGTCCTGGCGCGCCCAGGCCCCCAAGGGTGAACACTTTTTCTACCTGATGGCCAAATACGAGGTTTCCAACCTCCAGTGGCGGGCGGTCATGGACAACGCCTGCCCCAACGTGCAGCAGCCCGATGCGGACGCCGCCCGCCCGGTGACGGACATCAGCTGGTACGACGCCGTGGACTTTACCCGCCGCTACACCACCTGGCTTTTGCAGAACGCCCCGGAGGCCCTGCCCCGCTTTGCCGGCGACAAACGCAACGTGGGCTTTGTGCGCCTGCCCACGGAAACCGAGTGGGAATACGCGGCGCGCGGCGGCCAGACCGCCGGGGCCCAGCAATTGCTGGATGAAGACTTCTTTGCCCTTCCGGCCGGGGCCCGCAAGGCGGACTACGCCGTGTACCGAGCCGCTGCAGGCCCGCAGGCCGAGGCCACGGCCAATATTGGTTCGCGCAGGCCCAATCCTCTGGGTCTTTATGACACGGCGGGCAATGCGGCGGAAATGGTCCTGGACACGTTCCGCTTTTCCGTGGCCGGGCGGCTGCACGGCTCCGCCGGAGGGTTTGTGCGCAAGGGCGGTTCCTTCCTTTCCGACGATGCGGGCATTTTACCCGGCCGCAGAGAAGAGGCAGCCTTTTTTCTGGCCGATGGCCCGGCCCACGCCCGCGATTTGGGCTTCCGGCCCGTGGTCAGCGGCATCAACACACCTGGCGGCGACCGCCCGGCAGAACTGCTGGCCGACTGGAACAAGGCCGGCGAGCAGCCCGTGACCGCTGACGCGGCCCGCAATCCGCTGGAGGAGCTGGACCGCCTGCTGGCCGCCGCGCCAGATAAGGCGGCCCGCGACAATTTGCTGCGCCTGCGCGCCACCATCAAAGAAAACAACATCATGCAGGAGCGGCAGAAACAGCTGGAGGCCCTCTCTCTGCTGCGCACAGGTGTATATATGACTGAAACTATTCGCAATTACGATATACGCCGCCGCAGCCTGCAATCCCAGATCACGAGCATGGGGCGCGAAATAGCCGCCGCCAAAGGCGCAACACTTGAAAAGCTGCGCGGGATATTGGATACTGCGCACAGAGGCCTGGCCATGCTGGATACCAGCTTTGCCCAGTCCCTGACCTTTTACCGCAGCAAGGTGGAAGAGACCGCCCGGCTCACGCCGGATGCGCTCGCCGCCGCCCGCCAGTCCCTGGAAAAGGACTTTACCGGCGACGACCCCTTTAACCAGAACATGCGCCGTAACCTGGACCTGTTCCGCCGCCATGTGGACCTGACGCGCCGGAACAAACCCCTCTCGCGAGAGGCCATGCAAAAAGAACTGTTGGAACGGCGTTTTCAGTAAAGCAGATTGCCTTTGAGAATATGTATTCTCAAGGTTTACAGCACGCGCGTTCCGGCGCTTACCCGCGCAAGCGCATAACGCTGCTGTCCTGGCCCGCAGCGTCCTTCGCCATAACGGGTCAAGCTCCGGCGTCGCAACAGCTGATGCTAGCCTTGCGCCTCCACGGCGGGCGACTGCTGACGCAACCGCCAGGAGGCATCAGAGCGTTGCAATGCCGCTCTGAAAGGCCCTGACGGACCGCCTGGGGCAGGGACGTCCCCTTGCTGCAACACCGCAATCCACGCGGCGAAGGGAAGCGGCGCAATCCGCCCCCACCACTGCCGCAGTGACCGCCGCTATGGCTCAAAGGAGTTTGGAACATGGCAGAAAAATTACGCATCGGCTGGATCGGCACCGGAGTCATGGGCCTCTGCATGGCTGGACATCTGCAGGCTCTTGGCCTGCCCCTCACCGTATACAACCGCACCAAAGCCAAGGCCGACCCCCTGCTGGCCAAGGGTGCGCGGTGGGCGGAGACCCCCCGCGCCGTGGCCGAAGCCTCGGATGTGGTCTTTACCATGGTCAGCTACCCCCGCGACGTGGAAAGCGTCATTCTGGGCGAAACCGGCGTGCTGCCCGGCCTGGCCAAGGGCGGCGTGGTCTGCGATATGAGCACTTCCAGCCCTGTCCTGGCCGAACGCATTGCCGCCGAAGCCCTGAAAAAGGGCTGCCTGAGCATGGATGCCCCAGTTACCGGCGGGGACGTGGGCGCGCGCGAAGGTACGCTCTGCATCTTTGTGGGCGGCGACAAGCAAGGCTACCAACGTCTACTGCCCTGCCTTGAAGCTATGGGCAAAAAAGTCCTGCACTGCGGCCCCGCCGGCATGGGCCAGCGGGCCAAGCTCGCCAACCAGATCGCCATTGCCGGCGTCATGTTCAGCATCTGCGAATCCTTCCTTTTCGCGCAGCAGGCCGGGCTGGACGTGCCCCAGTGGAAAGAACTGGTGGCCGCGGGTTCCGGCGGCAGCCTGGCCATGAACAACCTGGGCGACCGCATCCTCAAGGGCGATTTCGCCCCCGGCTTCTTTATCGACCACTTTATCAAAGACTTGGGCCTCTGCCTTGAAGAATGCCGCCGCATGAAGCTCGTCCTGCCCGGCACTGCCGCAGCGGAACAGGTCTACCGCATCATGCAGGCCAAGGGTCAGGGCAGCAAGGGTACGCAGGCCCTTATCCAGGGCCTGGCCGACATCTCCGGCGCCACTTGGACGCCCTGCTGCAAGTAAAACCGTTTTGTCGGATGGGGGGTAAGACCCCCACCCGGCATACCGCGTGTTATCGCTGCAGGCACAGGCCTCGGCCCCGCTGCCGAGGCTCGCAGCCGTCCGTTGGCAGTCAGAGTTACGCCTCCGCGCCCCGCTCTTCCGGGCGAACCTCTGCCCCGCAGCCGCCATGCCAACACCATTCCCCCGTCCTCTTGACACTCTCCCCCGCAATCCTTTTGAGGACCCCGCGCTGGAGCCCTACCGGCCATTTTTGCAGGCCCGCAGCCGACGCTTTGCCGCCGAGGCGGAACGCATCCGCAGCCGTTACGGTTCTCTGCGGGCCTATGCCAACCTGCACCGGGTGCTGGGGCCGCATCTGCTGCGCAGGCCGGGGGGCGGTCGCGTCTGGCGGTGGCGGGAATACCTGCCGCAGGCCGAAGCCGTCTGGCTGGTCACGGACAAAGGACGGTTTCAACGCCACGCCCGTTGTCGCTTTCAGCGGCTGGCCGGAAATATTTTTGAACTGGTTCTGCCCGAAGCCGCCCTGGGGCACGGCAGCTATGTGGAACTGCGCGTGCAGCCCCGGCCTCAGGACACGGACAATAACACCAGCGCCGCAGAAGCCGGCCTCCTCAAACGCGTGCCGGCCTTTGCCGTCTGGGTGGAACAGGACGCGCTAACGCCCACCCAGTGGTGCGCCCGCATTTGGCGGCCGGAACAGCCCTACCGCTTTCGCCGCCGTCGGCCGGCGCGCACGCCCTTTCCGCGCATTTACGAGGCCCATGTGGGCATGGCCCAGGCCGATACGGACCACCACGGCGAACGTGTAGGCAGCTATACGGATTTTATCCGGCAGGTGCTGCCCCGCATCAAGGCCGACGGCTACACAGCCGTGCAGCTCATGGGCATTCTGGAACATCCGCTCTACCGCTCCTTCGGCTATCAGGTCAGCAGCTACTTTGCGCCCACCTCCCGCTGCGGCACGCCGGACCAGTTCAAGGCTTTGGTAGACGCCGCCCACGGCCTGGGTCTGGCCGTGCTGCTGGACATTCCCCACGGCCACGCCTGCCCCAATACCGAGCAGGGCCTGGCCGCCTATGACGGCAGTCCGTATTTTTTCAAGCCCCAGTACAATCAGTGGGGCACGCCTTCTTTTGACTTCAACCAGGAGACGGCGCGGCGTTTTCTGCTCTCCAACTGCCGCTACTGGCTGGAAGAGTTTCGTGTGGACGGCTTCCGCTTTGACGCCGTGGGCAACATTCTGTATCTGGATCACGGCCTGGACGACGATTTTTCGCATGCGGGACGCTGCTTTTACGGCAAGGACAATCAGCCCCGCGCCGACGCGGACGGCGAACTGTACCTCTGCCTGGCCAACGCCCTGACGCACGAAATCCACCCCGCCGCCGTGACCATAGCCGAAGAATTTTCCGGCATGCCGGGCCTGACCTGTCCGCCCGAAGCGGGAGGGCTGGGCTTTGACTACCGCTTTGCCATGGGCATTCCCGACTACTGGGCCAAATGCGTGCAGAGCCCGCGCGATATGGGCAGCCTGTGGCACGAAATGACCAACCACCGCCCCTATGACCGCACCATCAGTTATGTGGAGTGCCACGACCAGTGCATTAACGGCGAAGACGCCATGATCTGGCGGCTGCTTGGCCCGGCCATGTATACCGGCATGGGCCTGGCTGCGGAAGACTGGAAGATCTCGCGCGGGCTGGCCTTTTACCGGCTCATGCGCTTTATCACCCTTGCCACCGCGGACGCGGGCTACCTCAACTTTATGGGCAATGAATTCGGCCATCCGGAATGGCTGGACGCCGAAGCCCACGCCCATAGGCTATGGCGGCTGGCCGAGCGGTCGGACCTCAAATACGCCGCCCTGGCCGCCTGGGACAAAGCACAACTGCTGGAGCTGGTGCGGCCTTTCCTGTGCAATTTTAGCACAGCCCCGCTGTTCCGGTACATCCATGAAGACAAACGCCTACTGGCCTTTGAACGGGGCAGATTGCTGCTGGCTTTTAACTTCCACGAGCTGACGCCCAACAGCGACGTGACTTTTGGCGTAACGCCGGGCCGCTATGTAGAGTTGCTTTCTTCAGACGAACCCCGCTTTGCCGGACACGGCAATCTGGACCCGCGCAGCCGCCCCACAGAACACTTTACCCGTCCCGGCGACTTCACGCCCAAGACCGGGCTGGAAGACATCACCCTCTACCTGCCGCCCTTGGTGGGCCTGGCCCTGTACCGGACCTGAACATTATCTGCTCTTTTTTCTGAAATTTTCTTGACAGCAGGACGGTTGCCGCGTAAGAATATTTCTCGCGTCGGGATGTAGCGCAGTCTGGGAGCGCACTTGAATGGGGTTCAAGGGGTCGAAGGTTCAAATCCTTTCATCCCGACCAGAGATTTAAAGGGAATTCATGGAAACATGAATTCCCTTTTCTCGTTGGGGGATATGGGGACCACCTCTCTCTGCGAATCGCTGTCCCCGTTTTTGAGGTAGAGCCCCTATACCCCAAGCGGCGGCAAGGCCTCCTCAGAAAAAAGACGCAATTCTTTTTCCAGCAGTAAACGCGCCCACAGTCCCTGGCCGGACCGCAACACGCCGCTGAAAGAGCCGTCATAAACCTGCCCCGCACCGCAGGAAGGCGAACGACTCTTGAGGATGGCGGCTGTGCAGCCTTGCCGCAAGGCCAGGTCGGTCGCCCTTTGGGCTCCCAGCATAAAGGCTGCGGTCACATCCACACCGTCGCATGTGCACACGCGCTCGTGGTGAAGTTCACAAGGCGGGCGCGGCGTAGGCAGGCCGCCCAGCCATTCCGGACAGGCCGGCACAGCACAGCCTGAGGCCACCAGACGCACAACGGCGGAGCAGGTGTTGGCCCTGCCGTCATAGCGACAAGGGATGCCCGCCAGACAGGCGCTGACCACAAAGCGGATTCTCACGGTTGTGCCTCCGAAAACAGACGCCGCGCCCCTACCACTGACGACGCCCCATCATTTGCCGAACTTGCCCAACGACGCCCAAGGTAACGAGACTTTCCGGCGCACAAACGTCCTGTGGCGTCCTTAGGCCCTGTCCACGGCGTAAAAAGCCGTTATCCAGAGCGCCCAAAAGTGGGGCAAAGCCAGCAACGCCCACTCCAGGCAAAACGCAACGCCTGGCAAGCGTACGCGCATGCGCCGGAATGGGCGTCTTTCCAACCATTGAAAAGGCTTACAGGCAAAGGCCGCCACCCCGGAGCCGGACGACCTTAATGCGCCGCGGTACACGGCCGCACGCGACTTTCGTCCCACGAAATTCCTGGGGAAAAAACGACGATGTCCACAACTTTCAGGCGTCGGCATCCTCAGTGGCGGGCAGCAGGGCCGCTTCCCACAATTCCTGATAATACATGCTGGTGCCGGGATTCCAGGCCGTAGCCGTGGCGTGATCATAGCTTTCAGTAATGGGCCAGTCCGTATGCGGGGCCAGGGCGGCCTCAAAGGAAGGGGCTTCCACCACCGCCTCATATTCCAGGTTCAGCGTATAGTTGGGGCCCTTCAGATAACGCAGATGGTAGCGCGGCATAACATATCCTTATGATTATAAGAACACCGGAAGGGGGAACCCCCCTCCCGGTGCGTTACAAGTCTGATCTTTGCCCGGACTAGTGCGTGGTCATCACGAACTTGCTGATGAGAAAGAGCACCACCAGCAGAAAGATGCCCAGACCGATGCTCCAGCGCACGAGCTTCAGTTCAACAGGATCCAGGGGTTCATACTCCATCTTCTGGATTTCTTCATGGAGCTTCACTTCATTGTTATCCATAACTGTAACTCTCCCTTCGTTGGACTACGCACCCACCACAGGCGGGGTCATGCCGTGGAAGAAGGCATAGGAAATGAACAGACCAATCCAGATGATGAAGCCGAACAGGCACACGATGTACACCACGGCGAGCCGGCCGATGCCTTCTTCCTTCAGCTTGTGGAAGTTGGAAACCAGACCGATGCTGAAGAAGGTCAGCAGGAAGAAGAGCACGCGGAAGCCGTTCATGGCGCCGGACATGCCCTTACCGAGCTTGTGCAGCTCAGGCGAGGACAGGCAGATGGTCAGCAGGATCAGGAAGGTGCCCAGATACCCCAGCACGAAGCGGGGGAAGCGGTCCATCACGTCGCCCCAGGTCATGGTGCGCTCGCCGCGGGTCTTATCAAATTTGGCGGTCCAGATGTATGCCAGCACCAGAGCCCAGACGCCGATGAACATATCAATAAAGATTTTGACCGTCGTGGTCACCATCACGATCCAGCCGGGCTCCCACTGGGTGCCCAGACCGGCCATTTTGGCCAGAATCAGCGATTCTGTGATGGCGCCGCTGGCGATGGCGCCGCCGTCGGACTTGACCGCAAGACCCATCCAGCCGCCGGCCACCATGGGCTCGCTGTACAGGAAGTACTGCGCCGCAAAGGGCAGAATCAGCATTTCAATGCAGGTGAACACAACCACCAGCGAGGAAACCATGATGGGCACCACAGGCCGGGCGCGGATGGCGCCGCCCGTGGCAATGGCCGCGGAAACGCCGCAGATGGAAATGCCCGAAGCCAGAGGCGCGGCCCATTCTTTATTGAACTTGAAGTATTTGCGCGAAATGTAGTACACAAGGGCCCAATAGAGCAGGTACGCTTCCACGATGGCGCAGAGGCCTCGGAAAATGATGTGACCGGCAAAACCGGCAGCATCAGCGGCCTTCACGCCCAATTCCGCACCCAGAATGACGATAGCGATTTTAACAAACAGCTCTGGCCGGCAGGCATCGTGCAACGATTCCGCAAAGTTGGGAGCGAAGTTGCCGATAAAGATGCCCATGAGCAGCGCCACAATCAGGCCCGCTTCCGTGCTCAGTCCCAAGGACCACGTGATGCCCATTTTGCTGAGCTGCGTGGGGTTGGCGGCCACGTAAGCGTTGGCGCCCACGGTGTAGCAGGCGATGCCAATGAAGAAAATGATAGTAAATCCATAAATGAACTTGCCCACATTGCCCTTCATGGCCTTAACGCCGATGGCGAGCAAAGCGGTAATGAACACATAGCTGGCAACCAGCGCACCCCAGCCGGGCAGCATGCCCTTGGTGGCCGAACGCCAGCTGTCCACGGGGTTATCAACCCACATGCCCATTTTGAGAACCCAACCCAACGGATCCAGGCCGACCATTTTGCCGAGGCCCAGAACGAAGATAAAGCAGCCAATCAGCAGGGCGACTTTATCCTCATTATAACCTGCCTTTGTTGATGCCATACCCAAACTCCTCCATGCAGATTATGCAAGTGAACCTAAAACACCATTCCGCCGTCACCTCCCGGCCGCAACAATCGATTTGTATCTGTTTGATACATACGACTGGGCCGACGGGATTTGCCGCGGTAACGACGGAAGAACAACTGAAACTCACTGGCCGCCCGCATTTGGGAACCGCAGTGACGTCTCCACGTCAACTTACCTGTATGCTCGATATTGTCAAGTATTCGTTCAAAGTTTAACAACCGCCGGCGAGGGCGACCGCCTTTCCCTACTTTCGTGCCATGTATGAAATTTTTTAAAAAAATGCCGACATTTTTATTGACAGGGGCACGCCTTTCACATACACCTATCTCTCGCGTTGGGCTGTCGTTCAATTGGCAGGACGGCGGATTCTGGCTCCGCTAATCAAGGTTCGAGTCCTTGCAGCCCAGCCACATATAGGGTGTCCCCATCGTCTAGCCGGCCCAGGACAACGGCCTTTCACGCCGTCGACAGGGGTTCAAATCCCCTTGGGGACGCCAAGAGAAATCAAGCACTTACATGAAAATGTAAGTGCTTTTTTCATTGTGGGGCAAACTTGCCCCACGCTCTGCCCCACAGATTTGCAAAAAAAACGTATAACTCATAAGATAGGCTATACCTTCATAAAAAAGTGAGTCTTCACAAAGGAAAACTATGGACATCCCAAAAGCTCATACTTTCAGGCGTGCCTTAGAGGAAGGCATTAACCTTTTTCTTGGAGCCGGTAATCCTCCCATTTTTAGGAGCACTTACAAGTAGAGCCTAAGACACCTGTGC
>ERZ836877.1045-NODE-1045-length-44155-cov-21.170272_pt1 | contig 44155 bp, 34 predicted proteins | sample MGYA00519469_ERZ836877 | MGnify/ENA primary metagenome ERZ836877 (study PRJEB31850, sample SAMEA3708809) | human gut metagenome | biome: human gut; feature: human-associated habitat; material: faeces | place: China | collected 2014 ...
CGAGGAAATCGAAGCCGTGTTTCCAGTTGCCGAAGTTGAACTGTCCGCCGAGGGCATGGAAACCGAGGAAATGGCCGGCGAAGCGGCGGCAGAACCAGTAGCGCGCCTCGGGCTGCACAAGCCAGTGCTTCCAGCGGCGGTCTTTGACAGGCCATGCGTTGAGCTGGCCGCTTACATCAAGTGTCCATTTAGGTGCGAGGCCTACCTCAAGACCGAGGTTGGGCGAAAGCGCTGCGTCGGAGAGAAGGTTGCTCTTCAACGCGAAGTCCTGGGCTTTGAGGGAGGGAGCAAGTCCAAGGAAAGCCAGGATCATGATCCATAAAATACGGTTGCGTCTCATTAGTGCAGAAGTTAGTACGCGTTAGCGTTGAGACCTGTAAGAAAGTCAATTAACAGTAGTGAATAAGTTCCATCTCTTACTAAGAGAGGGACTTCCGGTTTTTCGATAAAAATCTTATAACCGCATAACCGGCTAAGTAAAAGCCATGTAACGACCCCAAGCCTCAAAAAACAATCGACACTTATTTCGATTGAAATGTTAAAAATGGATGTTCTGTTTAATTTTTTTGAAGATTGGTTTGTATAATATCTTAAAAAACATTACCTTTGCAGTGAGTTCCCTCTCTTAGTAAGAGAGGGTATTTTTTTATCGTTCCCCCGTGCACCGGGTGCACAGATGCGTAAGCTATGGGTCTGCGGCTTTCCAGCCGCAGGGCGAGTGCACAATCGGCAAAAAATATTTCAGACTATTATACGCAGGGATTCTTTTAGACTTGTGCGTGACGGGGGTGTACCTGGGTTTGACGGGGGTGTACAGGAAGGTGAGGGGCGGGGAAAGGAAGGGTGAGGAGATGGAGGATTTGTCTATCAGGAGGATTATTGTTAATTTTGCAGGGAATCAGGATTTGCAGGGAATCAGGATTTGCATTGCTCTCCTCTTTGAAATCATTATTTACCATGGTTGACTATCAAGCTATAATCGACAGGATACTTGAAGAATCGCGCCGCTATCTCGGACAAGGGAGGGTGGCCGACTATATCCCGGCCCTCGCGGAGGTCGATCCGCAACATATGGGAATCTCGGTGAGCCTTCTCGACGGGCGCAGCTTTGCTGCCGGCGACACCGACATCCCCTTTTCCATACAGAGTATATCGAAGGTCTTCACGCTGTCGATGGTCACGGCCAAGATCGGCGAGGAGCTGTGGAAGTCGGTGGGTCGTGAACCCTCGGGCAACCCTTTCAACTCCCTTGTGCAGCTCGAACATGAACGGGGCATACCCCGCAATCCGTTTATCAACGCCGGGGCTCTGGTGGTCACAGACAGATTGATAAGTCTCTACCCCAGGCCGAAGGAGGCCATCCTCGATTTTGTCAGGGGTATGGCGGGGAACAATGACATCTATTACGACAGCAGAGTGGCAGTGAGCGAACGCGAGAACGCCGACCGCAACATGGCGCTCGCCTATTTCATGAAGAGTTTCGGCAATATACGCAATGATGTGGAGATGCTCATCGACGTCTACTGCCACCAGTGCGCCATCGCCATGAGTTGCGGCGACATCTCGCAGAGTTTCCTGATGCTGGCCGACAGGGGGATCAATCCCCACACAGGCGCAAGGATACTGACGGAGAGTCAGTCAAAGCGTCTGGGGGCGGTGATGTCGACGTGCGGATTCTATGATGAGAGCGGGGATTTCGCCTACCGTGTGGGACTGCCGGGGAAAAGTGGCGTAGGGGGCGGTATCGCGGCCTATATGCCGGGGAAGCTGGCGATATCGGTGTGGAGCCCGGAGCTTAACAGCTATGGCAATTCGCTGGCGGGGATAGAGATACTCGAGCGGTTTACGACGGATATACGCCGATCAATCTTTTAGTTGGTTGTCGGTTGTGGGTTGTCGGACTGGTCGGACTGGTCGGACATCGGGACAAACGAACAACGGAAAACGGAAAACCTACCGAAGGGATAACAGGGCACCTTCTATCAGACAACGAAGGGCGTGGAGGAAGCGCTCAGGTCGCGGCAGGCCGCTACCGTACGAGGTTGAGGCGCGCCAGGCTTTGAGGGGGAGGCGGAGGAAGGCTGTATGCGGATAGAATATGGATATCAGGCAGCCGGAGGCTCGCAGCGCACCGTCGGAGATGGCGCCGCCGGAGCCGGTGGTAGGGGCGGGATGACGGCAAATGGTTTCATTCTCAAAACGGCATTGAAGGCCCCGTCGCAGGGCCGAATATATGAAATATTCATCTTCTCCGGCGGTAAGCACGGGTGCTCCAAGTCCCAGGGATTCGCAGAAGCGGAGGTCGCCGAGCGACTGCCTGCGGCACGCTATCTCTATCGACGACACGTAGTATCCTTTCGGAAGGGGGAGGCGGAGGGGGCAAGAGGATTCGGGATAGAGTTTGGCATGGGGGTAGATGGCCTTGAAGAGGATGATATCGGCAGCCGGATTCATCACGAAGGCGCTCCTCACCCGGGAGATGACGTCGGGGAGGTATTCTATGTCGTCGTCGGCGAAGAGGATGATGTCGGCGGAGGCATGACGGATGGCATTGTTGCGGTTGCGGGAGAGTCCGACGCCGTCAAGGCGCAGCAGGAGTACGTCGTCACGGCGTAGCGACCGGGGGGACTCCAGGCCTTCGTGGCGCTGCCACGACACGACGTAGCGCACGCCCTCGGCGGGAGGGAGGAGCATGTGCCCTACCCTCTCGATACCGTCGGCACCCAGAGTGGCGACAGCTATATCAATTTTGAATGTTGAATTTTGAATGTTGAATTTTGAGGTCGGACTGGTTGGACTGGTCGGAGGGGGCGGGCAGTTAGCCATTTTAATTTATAATTGCTAATTTTATAATTGCTAATCGAATATGACTTTTTCGTCGAGGGGGCTGCGGCGACGGTATTGCTTCGGGGATTTGCGGGTGGCTTTCTTTTTCTTCTTCATATGGAGGGAATCGCCGCGGCGACGATCCATTATGCTGTCGCGGCGGCGCCAGCGGCCGCTGTCACCCCGTATCCGCGAAGGAGCTGCCGTGCGCCCTGTCGCCGCGCCTTCTCTGCCCTCAAGTGAATCAGGAGTGAAGAGGAGCTCCACATCGGCAGGTGTGGCTGCAGGCGCCCGGCGCCCGCACCGCGACACGATGATGCCGGCAAGGGTGACCGCGAGGGCGATGGCTGCCACGATAAGGATGCCTTTTCGTTCGGATGAGGATAGCATTTTTCGTTGTCTGTTGTCTGTTGTCCGTTGTCTGTTGTCCGTTGTCTGTTGTCCGTTTGTCCCGATGTCCGACCAGTCTGACTCGTCCGACCAGTCTGACCAGTCCGACAACCAACAACGGACAACGGAAAACGGAAAACTAATCAGAAGGGATAGCCGATGGCGAGATGGAAGGCGAAGGCGTCTTTGAAGCGGATGTTGAAATAGCCCGGGGAGCCGGTGTCGTAGGGGGCGTGGAGTCCGTAGCCGAGATCACCGCGGATCACCATCATGCCGATGTCGACACGGAGTCCGACGCCGGTGCCCAGTGCGAGATCCTTGAAGAAGGTGTTCCCGCGCAGCTTTCCACCGGGACGCAGCGGGTCGTTCTTGAGAAGCCATATGTTGCCGGCATCGAGGAAGAGTGCGCCGTGGAGCACGCTCACGATCGGGAAGCGGTATTCGGTGTTGAGCTCAAGCTTGAACGTACCGGTCTGGTCGAAATAGCCATTGCGCTGAGACTCGGGCACGCGGTAAGACCCCGGGCCGAGAGAGCGCACAGTGAAAGCCCTGATTGAATTGGCGCCGCCGATGTAGAACTGCTCGGAATAAGGGACCTGGCTGGAGTTGCCGTAGGCATGCTCCGCCCCTATGAGCACACGCGAGACGAGCCAATGGTCGGTATTGCGTATGAGGCGCCGGTTGTAGACCAGCTGCACCTGCCCCTTGATGAACTGCGAGAAGGGGGTGCCGAAGAGCCTCTTCTCCCCTTTCACGCCGCATGCGGTCCAGATGCCGTTGAAGAGGTTGCCCGCCTCGGTGACGGTGGCCTGGAAATTGATGCCGTTTATGCGCTCGCGCTCGAAGAAGCGGTCGTAGGTATAGGTATAGGAGAGCTGGGGGATGAACTGGCTCTGGAAGCTCAACGCTATCGCCGGATTGAGCGCCATGATGGAGTCAAACTCATGGGTGGTGGATATGAGTTTGTTGTATGTGAGCTTGAAGGGGGTGAACTGGTTGAGCACATGCCGTGAGTAGCGCCATTCATAGGTGATGCCGGTGTTGAAGTCGGCGAGCTTGAAGAACTTCGGGCGGTTGAGCACGCTCGCTCCCAGCGATATGGTGGTCCAGTTGAGATCGCGCTCAGAGCGCTTTATGAAGCGCGGGGCCAGCATGCGCGGGAAGGCGAGGGTGGCGTTGACGCCGAACTCGTAGCTGTTGAAGACACTGCTCCGCTGGCGCCCTGTCTGCCATTCATAATCGGCGTTGAACTGCACAGTGAGCTTCTCGGCCCCTCCGAAGAGGTTGCGGTTGGTGATGCCGAGTATGAGGCCGGGGCCGAGGTAGCTGTTAGACTTCGACGTGGCGTTGACCTCGATGGATGCCTCCATCGGGTCGTCAAACTGCACGATGTTGTAGACGTCGAGCACGGCATGTCCGGCGACCGTGTCGACAGGCACGGGCTGGATCTGGATGTTGCCGAATATGCCGAGGCGCGAGAAGCGTGTCTGAGTGCGGTTCATGTCGCGCACGGAGAAAAGCTTACCCTTACGGAATGTGATGCACGAGGGGATAAGGCTCTCGCGGAGCTTGGCCGGACGCATCACTATGACCTCACCCTTGGAGGTGTGCATGGTGTCGGGGGTGCCGGCATAGGAGTCGCTCTTGCGGAGCACGGTGGTATAGATATTGCCCGTGCGGTATTGCAGGCGGGCCATCTTCGGCATGTTGTCGGCGAGGGTCATCTTAAGGGCCACGGCTCCGGGAGTGATCAGGGAATCGGCGAGAAACTCCACATACTCCGGGCGGAAATAGTAATAGCCACGGTTGCGCATGGCGTTGGCTATCCTTATCCTCTCAGCCGAGAGCGAGTCGACGCAGAATATCTCCCCCTTCTTAAGATAGGGGCTCTTGCGGGCCACGGAGTCGATGAAGCCATAGATCGGGGCGCTGCGGTCGTTGAAATAGATTATCGAGTCGATGGGATAAGGCTTGCCGACATTGACGGTATATTCTATCGAAGCCTTCTTGCTGTTGCGCTTGTCATAGACAATATCGTAGGAGGCGGTCGAGCCGAAATAGCCGTTGTTGTCGAGGATCTGCTCCATTAGCTTCACGCGCATCTCCGGACGCGCGTCGCTTATAAGGCGGGGTTGCGCCACGAGTTTGCGGTAGAGCCATCCCTTTATCCCTTTCGCCGAGTCGTTCCAGTTGTTGTAGACCCAAAGACCGACCGGGAACGGCGTCCGCTTGAACGGCGACATGAACGGCATGGGGTTGTTGGGCTTATAATCTATGGCCGTCGTGAGGTTTTCCATAAGTCCGGCAGGCAGCTTCGAGCCCTCTTCAGGCACCACATCGAATTTCTTCACTCCCGTATAGAGGGTCTCCCCCTGGGGTATGCGTCGCGTGGTGGAGCATGCCGAGGCCATCAGCACGAGCAGCGCCGACATGCAGACTATCGTCTTGGTGGAAATGCTATTTCTCTTCATGCCCTTCAGTTGATGTTTTCGTGATGGAATCATTGTCGGCGGCGGGACGTGCCACAGCCTTGTCTATGCTTACCGAGTCGGCCGGCTCGCTATCCTCCTCCCGCTTGCGGTGCGCCCAGTTGAAGAGGTCGCGCAGGGTAGAGAGGCGGCGCTTGAGCACGAAACCGCCTCCGGTCTCAGTGATCTCCCCCTCCAGGATGCTCTCATAGCCGGTGTGGCGGAAGAGGCGCAGATACATGGTCGTGGCGGAGGTCTGCTTCAGGATATACTCGAAGGAGATATCGTTGATGAGATTCTCGGAAAAATTCTCATCGGCCGAGGCATCGGTCGTGTAATTTCCACCCACCGAGATCTTGAAGCGGTTGTTGAAGAGCGACTTCGACATGCTGTAGCTGTAGCTCATGGCAGTGCCCGACTCGCCGTTGACAGTCCTGTCATACTGGTCTACACCGAAGCTGAGGTCGACACCCCTCACATTGTTGGCCAGCCAGCTGTTGAGCTGCCCGGTGAGCATACCGTAGAGTTTGTCGGTCAGCACATTAGATGAGAGAAGGTCGGAGCTCGGGGTCTTGACCCCCTGCTGATTATATTGCCCGGTTAGGAGAAGGTTGATAGCCGCCATGCTCCGCTGCTCGGCGCTCATGGAGAGAAGGTCGTTCTGTATGGTCATATCGTCGTCCGTAGAGAGGTCGAAGAGCACCTTCGGCGCGGAGAGATTGTTGCCCACGCTCAGTTTCACGAGGAAGTTGACCATACGGGAGTTGCCGTCCTGCAGAAGGTTGGCCTTGACCACGTCGGTGGCCGCGATGCTGAGCACGGGATTCATGAGATCGCCGTTCCAGAGCACATAGCTCGAAGGATTGAGCACGAACTTCTTCTCCCCCATCAGCGGCACATTATACCGCGCGTAGCCGTCGCCGAGGCCGAGCTGGCCGTTGAGGCGCATGTCGCCCATGTAGTTCTGGAAATAGTTGAGGGTTCCCGAGGGATTGATCTGCACTTTACCGCTTCCGGTAGTGGCGGTGCCGGGAATCTCGACATTGACCAAAGTGCCCGGCTGAATGGTCAGTCCGGCCACTATCCTCATGGCCATGGCTGGGGCCACGGTATCGGCCGTAACCACCTTCGCGGTGTCGTTGAAGTTGACGAACCTCACCACATCGCCGGCGTCCTGCTGGCGCAGCTCGGCAGTGGTCTGCGACACCGAGTAGGTGACCTCCGAACCGCTGAGCACATCAAGGTCGGCATTGATGTTGAAGTGCTGCATGGGTCCGCGGGCCGTGGCATCAAGATCGAGGAACATCTTGCCATACATCTCGCTGCGGGCGCGCTTGTCGTTGTTCATCAGCTGGAAATTCCTTGCCTTGAGCGCCAGGTTGAACTTTATGTCGGAGAACCTGGTGGCGTCGACATCGCCGGAGATCACCAGCGGGTTGCGGTTAGCTCCCCAGATATCGAAATCGTTGAACCGCACCACATTGTCAGCGAGGGTGACGGAATCATTGTCGAATCTGAGGCTCGATCCGATCATAGGGAGGAAAACACCTACGGAGTCGCACCCTATGGCGCCGTTGAGGAGTGGTTCGGTGAATTTACCTTTCATGTCGAGGTTGCCGGTGAGATAACCGGAAAGGCGCGCCACATCCGGACCGAGGAAGGCGTTGGCGATATATAGCGGGAAACGTTTAAGTCCGAGCGTCACCTTGCGCGGAGTCATCTCCTTAGTGACAGAGTCGGGCTTAAGGCGCACAACAGCTGTCAGGGCGTCGTTGCCGTCGATATTCAGGGAGGCACGGGCGGCGGAGGTGCCGTCGTCGTTCATGGCGGCGCCGACCTTAAGGTTCATGTCGCCCACACGGATCTTATCGTAAGAGAAGTCGGAGACAGCCACATTGCCACCGCCATAGAGCCAGTTGTCGGTATATCCCACCTTCAGGTCGGCGCTCACGGAAGCCGTGACGGGGGGGGCGAACACCGACATACGCAGGAAATCCTGCACCTTGAGGTTCTGGATAGCCACGGTGAGCTCATCGTTGCCACGCTTTCCGACCACGGTCTGCAGTTTTATGCTGCTCTCGTTGCTCTCGGCCATGAGATTGGCGTTTACGCGCATGTTGTAGATGTTCAGCTCCACATGGTTGTCGTTGTTGAGGTTCCAGGGGAGATAGGCGATGGTGGCCTTACGCGGGGTGAAGTGGATGTTGAGGAGCGAGTCGGCGAGCGCGGCCGTGAAGCCGAGACGGTAGCCGGTCACCCCTTTCTGGTTTTTCTGGGTGAGGGAGACAAGACCACGGTTCTCGCCGAGATAACCGTTGACATCGACATCGGCAAATTCCGAGAGAGTCGGGTTGTTGCGGCGGTTGCCCATATGCGCCCGGTAGTCAAGGAGATTGCCTCGCTGGCGCATGTCGAGGGTGAGAGTGTCGGCGCGCATCGAAGAATTGGCCATCTCATGAAGCCCTATCCTGGCGGCGATGACAGAATCGTTGGAAATATCGGCATAGAGTGTGTCCATGCGCAGCCCCATGGTGTTGAGGTATCTGCCCACGACTCCCCGGCCGGACGCGTTCATGTCGAGGCGGAAGGGGGGCATCGCGGCCTGGAGGCTCTCCACGTTGATGTTCTTACGGCCCATCTGCACAGCCAGGGAATCGGCGACCACCGCGAAGGCGTCGACAAGGCTCTTCAGCCCGGCAGGGCTGTTGAACTCCACGGAGGTCAGGCTCGCGTCAGCCCTGGCGTAGACCTTGTCGGCGAAGCTGTTGAAGCGCAACGCCAGATGTCCCGGAACACTGAAATAGCGGTTGCCGGAAGTCCATTCGAGGCTGTCGGCACGCATGTCGATGTCGTAGATCCATTTCGCGGGGCTCGCCGTGCCTTTGACGACTATGTCGCCGCGTCCGTGGCTGGCTTCCGGAGAGAGGCCGAGCGCATGAAGGTCGAGACGGTCGAGGGTGCCGGTAAGATCGAAGGTATAGAGATCGGCTGCCACCGTGCCGCTTCCCTCGATATGGAAGTCGGCGGCATCATTGCGCGACACGGCGTTTATGTCGTAGACTCCGTCGTGGAGTGATATGTCGGCGGTGATGTCGCGCAGAGTCTGACGGTTGTAGACTATGGAGGCCACGTCGAGACGGATATCGGTGGCCGCACGAGGCTTCTCCGGATTGAATCCGTTGCCACGCGCATGCAGCCGACCGGTGACGGGACCGACTCCCAAGGCCGGCATGAAATGCGCCACATTGACCTCACGCAGACTGATGTCGGCATTGTATGCCTCGGAGGTCATGCACACGCGGCCGTCGGCCGTCACGTCGCCGGCCGAAGTGAGGAGGCTGAAATCGGCGGAATAAGTCCGGGCAGCCGCGGCAGCCTTACCCTTCAGCCGGAGTGAGGGCATCTTGAAGCCGGCGTCGCCGAGAATGTTGTCGATGACAGCGGGATTGGTGACAGAGCCGTCGAAATCGAGGGTGGCGTTGATGCGCTTGAAGTCGAGGGCATCGCGGGCCTTTCCGGAAGCTTTCAGCGAGAAAACCCCGGGCATGGCGGCGCTAAGGAGGGGAATCGCCACATTGTCGACCGAACCGGAAGCCTCCAGTCCGAAATCGAGCGGGGTGCGGCGGGGCATTTTCGATGTGTAGTCCTTAAGCGATGGCATGAAGGCCTCGATGTCGGGGATACCCAGGGAACCCCGCGCGTTGACAGCCACCGGGGCGTCGGGCTTCAGTTCCATGAGGGCGAACGGGAGTCCGGCCGTGGCCTTAAGCGACGAATAAGGTGTCTTTATATCGAAGTCGCGAAGAGTCATGCCGGCTGAATCCATGGCAAAGACGCCATGACCTTCAGTGATCTCCAGGCCGCTGCGCTCCTTTGCGGAGATGGATGCTATGGGGAGGGTGATATCGGAGGCGGCGTTGTAGAATCCTTTCAGCAACACGTTGACGTCAGCGACCTCTATAAACGACGGATCGAACCCCGGGAGCGGCTTACCCCCCTTCACGGCATACAACGCCCTGAATCCGGAGAGCGAGACGCTGTCGCCCTTTATCACAATAGGAGGGGCCGGGGACGACACCGTATCCGGTTTCGCCTCAGGAGCCGGATGGGTCTTGATATAGGCGGAATCGGGGATAAGATATGTCACATCGCCCTGCGCGGCACTGAGGCTCCGGGCGGTGATGAGGTTTTTGCCGAGATCGACCACGCCATTCCTCAGCTGCAGCGAGCGGGTGTTGAATCGCAGGGTGTCGATGGTGGGGAGCATGCTCATCGCGAAGGTGAAGTTCTCAAGGTCGAGCCGGGCGGCGCTTATGAAGAAAGGGGTGGCGGTGGAATCTGTCGGAGAGGGTTTCTGGCGCCACACATCCATGAAAAGCGAGACTTCGCCATCCTTTATGCGGGCCTTGTTGAGGAGTATGCGCATGTCGCGCAGGTCGGCCGAGCTTCTGTCGTCGACAGTGAGGAGTCCGGCACGAATCTTAAGGATCATCGACGAGTCGGGGCTGACCATGCGGTAATATCCGTCGTTGAGGTCGAGGCGCTTCACCTGCACGTCCATCTTAAGAAGAGGAGCCAGGCGGACATCGGCCACCGCCTCACGCACCACGGCCATAGTGTCGCCGGAGGCCTCGATCACCGAGACGCCCTGCAGGGAGACATCGACCGGCCATTTCAGCCGGAAACGGTCGATACTTATCCTCATACCGGTGGAGTTGTAGACCGTCTTGCAGGCGATGTTCTTCACCAGCGTCTGGACGGGGGGCACATAAAGGAGCACAGGAATCAGGATTATGGCCACGAGTATCCACATGAGCGTCTTGAGCGTGATCCGCAGCCATCGCGGGCGGATCAAATGACGGCTCACCTTTTTTTTCTCCGGATCCTTCACGGAGCCGGGAGTCTCCGGATTTTTCCTGTTGTCATCGTCGGCCATAGTGGAATCTTTGATTTTGTTTCTTTATCAATCATCCCGCCATGCCGGAAGCGGAAGGGGCACGGACGGGAGCATACAGTCATGGCTTTGTCCAGCGTCGCTGCAGGAGGAGCCACATCACCGCGCAGATACAAGCTCCGGCGGCATCGGCGGCCATATCGGCCACCTCGAATCCGCGTCCCATCTCCATGGCGCGCTGCGCGAACTCTATGGCGATCCCGACAGAAGCCGAGAGAAGGGCCGCGCACCATACGGCTACGGGAGGAAGCACTTTCCAACCGCGTCGCCGCTGCCGGTCGAGTAGCATCATCACTGTCAGGAAGCCGAACATCAGGGCGTGGACCACCTTGTCGGCTCCCGGGAACAGACGGGGAGCATCGTCGCCAAGCGGATCGGGCGAGAGCGTCAGCCAAAGGATAAGGGCGAGCGTCAGCGCCGTCAGCAGCCAGGGGGGGAGGGCGGATATCTGTTTTCTTAACATTGGTGTATGTTAAAAAGTTTTATACGTATCTTTTGAAAATGAAAAAGAATCCGGCAAAGCCGTATTCCCTTTCATTGAGCATATATCACATGTAAAAACTAAGCGCGTGTCGCTCCGCGGATTAACGGAAGCCGACAGTCACCTATCGCAGGCGCGCGAGCATCTGCGCGGCGGTGAGGCCACTCTCGGGATGGGTCCATCCGGGCGCGAGCTCCGCGAGGGGCTCCAGGAAGAACCGGCGCTCCGCGAGACTCGGATGAGGCACCCGGAGGGAGGGAGTATCGATGATCTCCCGGTCGACAGCCACGATGTCGATGTCGATGACACGGTCGGCATAGCCGCCGGATGCATCGCGGTGGGGAGCCGGAGATATGGAGCGCTCCACGCGCTGCAGACGCCCGAGCACCTCCTCCGGAGGAAGGTCGGAATTGAAAGCCATCCCCACGTTGAGGAATGAATTGGTGGAGTCGAACCCCCAGGGTTCCGACTCCACCACATGACTCATCTCGAAATCGCCGAACTCGGCTCCCACGGCGCGCATGGCACGGCTCAGGTTGAGACGGCGGTCGCCGAGATTGCTTCCGAGGTTTATGAGATAAAATGCCATCAGAGCGATTTCTTTACCTCCACTTCCTCGTAGGCCTCTATCATATCGCCTTCGCGGATATCGTTGTAGCCCTGCACGGAGAGACCGCAATCGTAGCCCGACACGACCTCCTTGGCATCGTCCTTGAAACGCTTTAGCGATCCGAGCTCTCCGGTGTAGATCACTATGCCGTCGCGGATGACGCGCACCTTGCTCGTGCGCTTGATCTTTCCATCGCGCACGATAGCGCCGGCGATAGTGCCCACCTTCGAGATATGATAGGTCTGGAGCACTTCGGCGGTGCCGGTGATCTCCTCCTTGATCTCGGGAGCGAGCAGACCCTCCATAGCGTCTTTAACCTCCTCTATGGCCTTGTAGATCACAGAATAGAGACGTATCTCCACGCCTTCCTTCTCGGCCTCCTTGCGGGCCGCGCCCGAAGGACGCACCTGGAAGCCGATGATGATGGCATCGGAAGCGGCCGCGAGCGTGACGTCGCTCTCGGAGATGGCGCCCACACCCTTGTGGAGCACGTTGACCTGAATCTCCGGGGTGGAAAGCTTGATGAGGGAGTCGGAAAGGGCCTCGACAGAACCGTCGACGTCGCCTTTGACCACGAGGTTGAGCTCGTGGAAGTCGTTGAGGGCACGGCGGCGTCCGAGTTCCTCGAGTCCGGGACGCTTCTTGGTGCGGAGCCCGAGCTCACGCTGCAGCTGCTCACGCTTGCCGGCGATCTCGCGGGCCTCCTGCTCAGTGTCGAGCACATTGAAAGTGTCGCCCGCGGTGGGGGCACCGTTCATGCCGAGGATAAGCACAGGGGTGGACGGGCCAGCCTCCGCGACACGCTGGTTGCGCTCGTTGAACATAGCCTTTATCTTGCCATAGTGCGTGCCTGCGAGGATCACGTCGCCCACGCGGAGCGTGCCGTTCTGCACGAGAACCGTGGCAACATATCCGCGTCCCTTGTCGAGACTCGACTCGATGACGGAGCCTATGGCCTTGCGGTCGGGGTTGGCCTTGAGATCGAGCAGTTCCGCCTCGAGAAGCACTTTCTCCATGAGCTCCTCCACGCCGATACCTTTCTTGGCGGATATGTCCTGGCTCTGGTATTTGCCGCCCCACTCCTCCACGAGGTAGTTCATGTTGGCGAGCTCCTCCTTTATCTTATCGGGGTTGGCGGTGGGTTTGTCGATCTTGTTGATGGCAAACACCATGGGGACTCCGGCAGCCGAGGCATGGTTGATAGCCTCGATGGTCTGAGGCATGACATCGTCGTCGGCGGCCACTATGATGATGGCGAGGTCGGTCACCTTGGCACCACGCGCACGCATGGCGGTGAAGGCCTCGTGGCCCGGGGTATCGAGGAATGTGATCCTTCGGCCGTCGGGTAGCTTGACATTGTAGGCTCCGATATGCTGGGTTATGCCGCCGGCCTCACCGGCGATCACATTGGCCTTGCGGATATAATCGAGCAGCGAGGTCTTGCCGTGGTCGACGTGGCCCATGACGGTCACGATCGGCGGACGCGACTGGAGATCCTCCTCGGCGTCTTCCTCGGGGGCAATAGCCTCCGTCACGCTGGCGCTGACATATTCGGTGGTGAATCCGAATTCCTCGGCCACGATATTGATTGTCTCGGCATCGAGGCGCTGGTTGATCGACACCATAACGCCGAGATTCATACACGTGGCGATGACGTTGTTGACAGGCACCTCCATAAGGTTGGCAAGGTCGTTGGCCGTGACAAACTCGGTGAGCTGTATCACGCGGCTCTCAGCCTCTTCACGGCGCTGGTTCTCAAGCTCGCGGTTGTGGATCGCCTCTTTCTTCTCCTTGCGCCATTTCACGCCCTTCTTGGGCGCCTTGCTCGTAAGCCTTGCAAGAGTCTCCTTGACCTGCTTCTGTACGTCTTCCGGGTTCGGCTCCTGGCGCTGCGGGCGCTCGGCTCCGCGACGCGGCTTCTCACCTTTTCTCTCGGAGCGCTTACGCTCCTGGCCAGCGCCGCCCTGCTGTGGGGGCTGCGAGGATTTGTCGCCCCCCTTCTTGCGGCGTTCCGAGCCGAATCCGGGCTGCGAGGCGGCTTTCTCGATATCTATCTTCTCCTTGCCTATCCTCTTGCGCTTCTTGCGGTCGGAAGATGCGGCATCGCCCGAAGCCTGGGCGGCGGCGCCCCCTTGCCGATTTTTGTCGCCGCCGCGGCGGCGGTCGTCCTTACCGCGTTTCTTGGGGCGTGTCGACTGATTGAGCGCGGAAAGGTCGATCTTTCCGAGCACCTTAAGCTCCGGCTGCACAGGGGGCGTGGAGAGTCTGAACACATTGCTTTTAGCCGGCTCCTCCTGCGCAGGCGATTCTGCGGCTCCCGGGCGGGAGGCAGCTGCCTTGGCTTTCTGGGCCTCGCCGGCGGAGGCGCCGTTAGCGGGTGATGCCGGTCTGTTGTCGGCACGTTTCTCGCCTTCCTGTCTTGCAGGGGCTTTCTGGTCGGATTGAGGTCTTTTGTTCACTATAGTCTGTTCTGTGTGGACATCCTTTGATTCACCAGGCGCCGCAGGCTTCTCTTTCTCCGCGGCGGGAATGTCGCGCGGAGCTTCCTGAGGCTGCTGCGCGGGGCGCGTCTCTACGGGCGCTTCATGAGCCGGAGCGGTCTGCTTCGGTGCGGGCGCCTCCGGTGCGGGGGACTGCACGGGCTTGGTCGCCGGTTTCTCCGCGGCGACCTTATCTGCGTGAGCCACCTCTGCAGGCGCAGGTTCCTTCACGGGTTTCGCCGGCTGGGGCGCGGCCTTCACGGCCTCGGGCGACGCCTGACGCGCCTCCTGCCTGGGGGCCTGCTGCTGCGCGCCCTTACGGTCGCCACCGCGCTGCGAGGAACCGTTACCCTTGCGTCTGGGAGCGTCAAGATCGATTTTACCCAGCACCTTTAATCCAGGCATAGTGGCGGCCACCGGCTCTTCGCCGGAGCTTTTTTTCCTGCCCTCGCGCCTGGAGTTCGTCCTGTCGATTGATTTGGCCTTGTCGTCGCGGTCGTTGCTGAATTCCTTGGTGAGGAGCGCCACGGCGTCGTCGTCAATTCTTGAATTAGGATTGTTGTCGACATCGATATTGTGCTTTCTCAGGAACTCGGCGGCGGTGCCTACCCCGACATTAAGGTCTTTTGCTACTTTGCTGATTTTTGTGCGCATATGCTGGTGAAGAGGTTGTGTCTTAATTTATTTGAGAGAGAGGATACGGGAGGGCCGGCGGTCAGTCGTCGAACTCGGCCCTGATCACGTCGAAGACGTGCTGCAAGGTGGTGTCTTCAAGATCGGCCTGCTCCAGGACTTCGGGGCTGGCGTTGAGCACAGCCTTGGCGGTGCCCAGGCCGAGATCCTTGAGCGCCTCGATCACCCAGTCGTCGATCTCGTCGCGGAATTCATCGAGATAGATGTCTTCCTCGCCCTCCTCTATGTCGCGGTATACATCGATCGTGAAGCCGGTGAGCATAGTGGCAAGACGGATGTTGAGCCCCCCCTTTCCGATGGCCAGAGAGACCTCGTCGGGATGCAGGAACACCTCTGCTTTCTTCTCCTCCTCGTTGAGGCGGATGGAGGATATCTTGGCGGGGCTAAGCGCGCGCTGTATGAACAGCGAGGGGTTGGCGGTGTAGGATATCACGTCGATATTCTCGTTGCGCAGCTCGCGGACAATACCGTGGATGCGGCTTCCCTTTATTCCAACGCAGGCTCCCACGGGATCGATGCGGTCGTCGTAGCTCTCGACAGCGATCTTGGCACGTTCGCCGGGAATGCGGGCCACGGCCTTGATGGTGATAAGTCCGTCGTGGATCTCAGGCACCTCCTGCTCGAAAAGACGGCGCAGGAAACGGTCGTCGGTGCGAGAGATGATCACTTTCGGATTGTTGTTGAGATTGTCGACGCGCTTCACGATCGCCCTGACCATGTCGCCCTTATGGAACGAATCGCTGGGTATCTGCTCCTCCTTGGGCATCGTGAGCTCATTCTGATCCTCGTCGACCAGAAGGGCCTCGCGTTTCCAGATCTGATGCACCTCTCCGGTGATAATCTCTCCCTCGAGCTCCCTGAATTTCGACGACTTGGCCTCGTTCTGGAGATCGAGGATCTTCGACTGGAGCGTCTGGCGCAGATTCAAGATGGCGCGGCGTCCGAACTTCTCGAAGAAGATCTGCTTCGACACCTCCTCGCCGATCTCACACTCCGGATCAATCTCGCGGGCCTCGGTCAGGCCGATCTCCATATCCTTGTTGTCGACTTCGTCATCGGGCACGACCTTAAGGTTCTGATAGATCTCACAGTCACCCTTGTCGGGGTTCATGATCACATCAAAATTCTCATCGGAGCCAAACATCTTGGCGAGCACATTGCGGAATGACTCTTCGAGCACACTTATCATTGTGGTCTTGTCGATATTTTTGAGCTCCTTGAACTCAGCAAACCGGTCGACCATATTCACTGTCTCTGCTTTCTTTGCCATAAGACTTTAGAATTGAAGTAGATATTTCGTATATTTCACATCTCCGTAGGCGAAGATACGCTCCACCTTCTCCACCACCGGACGCTTGGCGCCCTCGGGCTTCCTCTTCTCCTCGCATACCACGGTGAAAGTCTCGGGGCCCGCATCGCGAAGCATCCCCCGGTATTTCCTGCCGTCGGCGGCAAGCACCTCCACCTCGTTGCCGATATTTTTCTCATACTGGCGGAGCACCTTGAACGGCGACGTGAGACCCGCCGAACCGACCTCCAGCTCATAATCCTCGACATCGCGGTCGAACTCCTGCTCTATCTCGCGGGTGAGCTCCACGCAGCGGTCGATGTCGACACTCGCGTCGGAATCTATCTCGACCCGTATCTCGTTGGCTGGAGTCACCTCCACATCGACAAGATAAAGGTCGGTGTTCTCAAGTCGCCCCTCTATGAAGGCTGTCAGTGCGGTCTTGTCTATCATACGTTTTCTCGTTCTTGCGGCCGACCGGAGACCCCGGCCCGGCATGCGTCAATGCTAAAAAAGAGGAGGAGACGTCTGTCCCCTCCGGAATGCTTTTGCAAAGATAGTAAAAATTCAGCCATCTTTTCCCATTCAATCCTTTTCAGATGTATAAATATACGATAAATTAATCTTATTTAACTATAATTCATAAAATTTAACATCACATAAGCTCCGCATCAAGACTCGTGAGAAAGCGTGCGAAAGCGGGATTGTCGTTGACGACCTGACGGAGAAACTCTTTCGGAGGCAGCTGCTTGTTGTCGACGGGGGCGGTGTTGACCTCCACCTTAAGCGTCAGCAGATCATTCTTGAGGAAATCGCGGAGAAACTCGAGGAGTTTGGGCATCGAAAGTTCGAAAGCCTGCAACTGTGCCGGATGGTCGACCACAATCCTATAGGCGTTGTCGCCGCTTTTCTCAGGACGCGCGCCACGCATGGTGTTGACAAGGATATGGAGCGAGGGATTGCGGGCTATGAATTCTCCCCATGCCTGCAAGAAATCATCGTGGGAGAAGGGTGAGGTGCGCTGCTCGAAATGCCCGGCGGAGGCCGACGCCGCCACTCCCGGGTCGGACAGACGGAAGGTGGATGGACGGTTGGCGGGGCGAGGACGCGACGGTTGCCCCTGCGGCACGGATGCGGGCTGGGGCTCATGGTGCGTCGGCGCCTGCACAGGATGCACGGGAGCCTGGGGGATATTGGCGACAGGAGCCGGCGGAGCCGCCGTATTCACAGCTGCATCCTGAGCGGGCGTCCGCACAGCCGGAGAGGCGGACGCCGACGGATGCGTGGCGGCAGGCGCCGCTTTGCGCTCCTTCGTGGGATCGCCCAGCGGCAAAGGGCGGTCGGGAGCGTCAAAAGGGGGCGACGCGGGCTTGAGGAGCTGACACAGGCGTATCAGGGTGATCTCAACGAGCAGACGCTTGCCTGTGGCCGTACGATAGTTGAGGTCGCAGTCGCCGAGCAGCTTGACGGCGGCGTAATACCACTGCACAGGCAAGGTCGCCGCCTGCTCCACGTATCGCCTGGAGACTTCTTCAGAAGTCTCCAGCAACGGGACGGTGCGTGGATCGGCAGCCACCATCAGGTCTCTGACGTGGGCTGCGAGTCCGTTGACGAAGAAGAGGGAATCGAAACCTTTGTCGCGCACCTCCTTATATATAAGCAAAGCCGAAGGGATATCACCGTCGCGGAAAGCGTCGACAAGACGGAAATAATAGTCGTAGTCGAGCACGTTGAGGTTCTCGATGGTATTGCGGTAGGTCACCTGTCCGCGCGAGGAGGCGGCCACCTGATCGAAGATCGACAGCGCGTCGCGCATGGCTCCGTCGGCTTTAAGGGAGATGATGCCAAGAGCCTCCCGGTCGGTGGCGATACCCTCCTGGGAGGCCACATACTCGAGATGGTCGATCATGTCGTTGACGGTGATACGCTTGAAATCGTAGATCTGGCAACGGCTCAGGATCGTGGGGATCACCTTGTGCTTCTCGGTGGTGGCCAGGATAAACACCACATATTTCGGTGGTTCCTCGAGAGTCTTGAGGAATGCGTTGAAGGCGGCGTTTGAGAGCATATGCACCTCGTCGATGATAAATACGCGGTATTGGCCGTTCTGCGGAGGCACGTTCACCTGCTCCGTGATGGAGCGTATGTCGTCGACGGAGTTGTTGGAGGCGGCGTCGAGCTCCACAAGGTTGAATGAGTTTCCCTGCTCGATAGCACGGCATGAGTCGCAGTGGCCGCATGCCTCCCCGTCGGGCGTGGGGCTCAGGCAATTGATCGTCTTGGCGAAAATTCTGGCGCAGGAGGTCTTCCCTACCCCGCGCGGTCCGCAGAAAAGATAGGCCTGCGCGAGCCTGTGGCTTGCTATGGCATTCTTAAGCGTGGCCGTGAGAGCCTTCTGGCCTACGACGGTATTGAACGTAGCCGGGCGATATTTCCTCGCCGACACTATATATGGCTTTTGGTCAGTCATTCTTGCGTTATCTTCTTGGGAGTGCAAATATACAACATTTTTACGGTCTTATTTCCCCCTCCCGCATAATTTTATCGCCAAATACTGCAACAATATCAATCTGCCCGCGTTAAAAAGAAGAATTTCCGAACATATGCAGACAATATGGAAAAAAGTAAACTCTATACCCGCACCGGCGATGCCGGCACCACTTCCCTGGTAGGAGGCACGAGAGTGAAGAAGAACAGCGTCCGGCTGGAAGCCTACGGCACTCTCGACGAGTTCTCCTCTTTCCTGGGATGCGTGCTGTCAGAGCCATCGTGCCCCCCGTCTGTCAAGGAGCAGCTTCTCGAGGTGCAGAACATGATGTTCAATTTCGGAGGCTATCTCGCAAGCGAAGCTCCCGAAGGAGAAAGTCCGGCAGCCTGGGGCCTGACAGAAGACCATATAAAGGAAATGGAGAGATGGATCGACGAACTCGACTCAGCCACGCCTAAGGTCAACGCTTTCGTGCTCCCCGGAGGATGCATGCCCGCGGCCCACGCACACGTGGCGCGGTCGGTGTGCCGCAGAGCCGAACGACGCATACTCGACCTGGCTGAGGTGGAGTATGTCGACCCTGCCCTGCTGCGCTACATCAACCGTCTGTCGGACTATCTCTTTATCCTTGCCCGTTATCTCAACCACACCAACGGTGTAGATGAGATTATCTGGAGGAAATGACACTCCGGCACACGCAGGGAACCACATCCCACGCCGCGAACCGCATCTAATGACCGACAAATATCAATAAAAAATAACTGAAACTTTAAAACACTAAGAATATGTATTGGACTCTTGAACTGGCGTCGAAACTTGAAGACGCACCCTGGCCCGCAACAAAAGAGGAACTCATAGACTACGCCATGCGTAGCGGCGCCCCGCTCGAGGTGATCGAGAATCTCCAGGAGATGGAAGACGAAGGCGAGACCTACGAGAGCATCGAGGAGATCTGGCCCGATTACCCCTCCAAAGATGACTTCTTCTTCAACGAGGACGAATATTAAGCGATAAAATTCACTCAAATACCTGATAATCAATGGCTAAGAAAATATAATTTTCTTGGCCATTGCTGTTTTATGCGGTTTTACACCGTGGTTTTCTTGGCTAAATTACCTTTTCTTGGACTCACTTAGTGATATTCTTGGCTAAAATCCGACCATCCTCAAAGGTTTGTGAGTATCAGCTAAACGGGAAAATCAAATGTATTTCATAATATATTTTATGTCATATAAACCTTTATTAACATTGTGCTGATAAATATTGGCAGTAATGTGGATTAATTTTGTAACATGAAGCAAGCGAAAAGAGAAATAGTCATTCTGGATGGAACAAAAGCAGAGGCTATTACGCCAGCAATATTGTCTGTGAGTAGAGCCACGGATGTTCCGGCATTTTATTCAGACTGGTTCTTCAATAGGTTGGAACGGGGTTATTGCCGCTGGCGTAATCCTTTCAATGGTGCCGATAATTACGTGTCGTTCGAGAATGTGCGCTTCATTGTGTTCTGGTCAAAGAATCCGGCTCCGCTGATTCCATACATCTCTCGTCTGCAAAAGCATGGAATAAAATGCTATATCCAATACACACTCAATGATTATGATGATGAAAGATTGGAACCAGAAGTGCCGCCATTGCGGCATCGGATCGACACATTCAAACTTCTCGCTAAAACGCCGGGAGTAAGCGCCGTCGTGTGGAGATTCGACCCTCTGATTCTAACGGATAAAATCAGCATTGACGACCTGCTCAGCAAAATCGAAGGAATCGGGAATCAGCTGATGGCGTATACTGAAAAATTGGTGTTCAGTTTTGCCGATATCGCCTGTTACCGCAAGGTCAGCGGCAATCTGACATCTCACGGCATTAATTACCGGGAATGGACGGAGGGCGAGATGCTCGACTTCGCACGGCAACTGTCAGAGTTGAATCACCGGAACGGCTGGAATTTCCGATTGGCCACATGCGCTGAGAAGATTGATCTTGGCGAATATGGTATTGTTCATAACCGTTGCATTGACGATGAAATGATAGCCCGCATTGCCTGGCAGGATGTAGAACTGATGAAGCATCTTGGAATGGACATTCGCCAATATACGCCCGACCTTTTCGGACAACCGATGCTTCCGGAAGGTGCGATTCCCCTTGATGGCGACAGATATGCTGTGCGCACGCGGCATAACCGGGATTCCGGACAACGAAAACTCTGCGGCTGCATAGCAGCCAAAGACATAGGTCAATACAACACCTGTCCTCACGGATGCCTTTACTGCTACGCCAACTCCTCGCCCGACTCCGCACGCCGCAACTTCCTTCTCCACAATCCCGATGCCGAAACAATCATCAAATAGAACATCATGTTGAAACTATTGAACTTTGACATAATAATCGAACAAGCATCCGGTCGCTATAACGCATTGTCTGAAACGAAACAAAAGGAATTGAAAGAATCCCTTTCGAACGGTAAAGCCTTATTGAAAAGTTCATATCAACTGGACGCGTATTTACATCATTATGGCGATATGCATCGCAAGAAATTGCTAAGAGCATATTCCCATATAGGAGAGTCCATTTTCCAGCAGCCATTCTCGGTTATAGATTGGGGGTGTGGACAAGGTATCGCATCTATGGTGCTTGATGAATTTTTGGTAAAACAAAAATTTGATACCGGTATGATCACTGATGTAACACTGATAGAACCGTCCAAACTTTGTTTGAGGCGAGCCGCGGGATATCTTGAATGGTCTTTACCGAATGCGTTGTTGACAACAATTAATAGGAAAGAAGAGGGTGTAGAGCCGGAAGATTTATGTGTTCAGGAGAATACGGTGATGCATATCCTGTCAAACGTTGTAGATATGCCGGAATTTTCGGGAGATGGTATCCGAAGGTTTTTGAATTCAAGCGGAAGACTACGCCATATTATAATTATGGCAAGTCCGTTTTATCCTGAAGATGGCAGAGGAAAAAGAATGGACGACTTTAGCGATTCGCTCAATGGTTTTCATTCCATCTATTCTTTCCAAAGACATATTGATGAATGGGATGAAGATTTTAGTTGTCAGATAAGGATTCTTGACAATATTAGTAATGATTCATCCATACATCGCTGAAATCGTTTTCTTGGCCAATGGCTGGATTTTCTTGGCCACATCCGATTTTACGCCGTCAGACACCGCGGTTTTCTTTGCTGAATTCCGCAAGTATGACATAAGTGGCTGACCCACAAATATGATTGCATTCTTCAACGAGGACGAGTATTAAAAATAACAATCACATAAGCACCTAATAATCAAGGGACAAACAAAGAAAAATTTGTTTGTCCCTTGCTGTTCATATACGATTTTACGCCATAAGACACCGAAATTTGTTTGTCCCAAAGAGGACGGCTATTCACATCGTAAAAATCGTGATGGATAAGGCGATAGGAGGAAATCCAGGAGGAACATGTCTAAGGATTAGACGAGAGGCGCAGAACGTTTGTTTGTCCAAATTTCATGACACAAAATCATCCTCCGGAATATCGTCTTCCCTATAGAAGAATTCCTCCAAAATCCATCGCCGATGATTGACAATCCTCCCCGGATCACTCTGCAACACATCTATGAAAAACTGTCTGAACTCCACACCCACCTCAAGACCTTACCCGAAGTCATCCCGCCCATCTACGACAACAAAGCTATGATGTCTCTTCTTGGCGTCAAAGACCGCTATCTGAAACGTCTCCGCGACAACGGCCTCCTCGGCTACTCCCGCTACGGCGACAAATACCGGTACACCCAAGCCGATGCCGACCGCTTCCTCGCCCGCTGCCACACCGCACCATTCGGACTGTGATAATCTATAATCATTTAAAGATTCGCTCCTATGTAACATCCATCTCGTTTCATGGGAGCGAATCACATTCAATATTCAAAGACTGTTCATCTTTCTGATTTATGCTCAATAACATACTACTAAATTTGTTCGAGTGCAGAATAGAAGCTAAATTTGCGTTCAAATTTAATAAATCAATTCATGGAGACAAAAACAGGACGACAAAAGCTAAACAGGATAAAAGCGGTGTTGGCAGAAACCGGACACACCGGCAAATGGCTCGCCGAGCAGTTAGGCAAAGACCCAGTCACTGTCTCCAAATGGTGCACCAACACCTCCCAGCCCGATTTGTATACACTTCAAGAGATTTCCAATATTCTTGATTTGGATATTAGACATTTGATAGCTTCAACCAAGATCAGTTCAAATATCCAAAATTAAAAAATATGGCACTTTTTTCAGTGGGTTCAACTGTAATATTGGCTGATACAAACGCTCGCGGAGTAGTTGTGGAAGTAAAACCGGCTCGTCGCGGTCGGCAGATATATCGTGTGTCATTCAGTGATGGTATCATTGAAGACCTGTCCACAATCGTAGCATTGGATCTCTGCCCTATTTTGTCAACGGCTTATGGATTGTCCATAAGCAGACCAAATGATATGATTATCTGCGAGACATTCCGCGATATATTCAGTGGAATCCGTCAGACAAAAGGGAAAAAGGGAACTCAACATCCCCCAAAAAACTAAAAAGGCTTTTGGCCATGATATTGGAGGTACACACGGCTTTAATTATATGGACGATTGGGACGCTTGGAAATAACTTGAGAGAAGCATCTATTTAACAAGTAAAATTTGTTAAATTCACAAAACTAAGTCGGATATATGCTTATTCCCTGCCTTTTATATTTAGCAACTTTAACAAGGATAACAAGAAAATGACTGAAAAGGAACTACAGAAATATCTACAGGAGCGTTTTCCATACGAAAATGAGGCTTGCGACTGGAAGGAAATGAAGAGCCTCAAGAATTGTTTTAACGGCAAGGAAGGCGATGATGTCATCTCATACGTGGCAGCCATATCAAGCATGAATGGAGGCCACCTTGTTATCGGTGTTAAAGATCATAGCCTTGATATCGTTGGCACTGACACCTATAATTATGACCGTCAGGCAGCAACAATGAGATTGGTTAGAGAATGTTCCAATCTTCCTGCAGAAGGATTGAAGATTGAGGAATTCATTACGTCTGATACCAATAAGAAGGTCTGGATAATCAACATACCCAAGCATATGCCACGGTTGCCGGTATATGCTCATAAAAAACTCTGGCAGCGCATCGAGGACAGTCTCGTTGAAATGACGTCATCCCGGCGGGAAAAGATTCTTACTGAATCATTAGCTATTGATGACTGGTCTGCGCAGATAATTCCGGATGCGACCATTGAGGATCTTGATCCGAAGGCGATTTTATTGGCTCGGGAAAAGTATAAGGAACTTTTCAATGGAGCCAGAGATGCCGAGATTGATGGCTGGACAGATGAGGTGTTTCTCAACAAGGCAAAGCTGACGAGAAAGTCCGCCATAACACGGACTACTATTATCTTGCTGGGCAAATCTGAAAGCGACCACTTTCTTAATCCTTCAATCTGTAAGATTCGTTGGTTCCTGCGTGACGATGCCGATAGCAATAAGGATTTCCGAGTCTTTACAATCCCTATGATCCTCGCCATCGAAGAGATTGGCTCGTTAATCAGGAACACTACTTACACATATACCATTTCGGGGTCTATGTTCCCAGAATCGATGTCTCGCTATGATACTTTCACATTACGAGAGCCCCTGAATAATGCGATAGCACATCAGGATTACTCTAAAGGCTGTCACATAGATGTGATAGAATATGAAGATGAGAAACTATGCTTCAAAAACGCAGGACAGTTTATTCCCGAGTCTGTCGAGGCGGTAGTGACCAACGATTTCCCGGAATCTCACTATAGGAATCCTGCACTTGTTGAGGCCATGCGTAATGTGAAAATGGTTGAGACAGAAGGAGGCGGAATCAGAAAACTGTTTGTTCAACAGCGCAAACGATTCTTCCCAATGCCGAATTACGATACGCAGGACAGCCATGTGATATGCACGATTGAAGGCAGAGTGCTGGATGAGAATTTTGCGAACATACTTGTCTCCAACACATCTCTTTCATTGTCAGATATAATGTTGCTTGATTCTGTACAGAAAGGGACCCCAATCTCTCATGATGCCGCTACATATCTCAGGAAAAAAGGATATATCGAAGGTCGCTATCCAAATATATATCTATCTTCCAAGGTGGTTGCTCCAACTCACCATGTCGGGTTAAAGGCAACATACATCAAGAATAGAAGTTTTGATGACAACTACTTTAAGAAATTAATAGTCGATTACATCAAGGAGTATGGTAAAGCGGAAAGATCGGACCTGTTCACTCTGATTGGTAAGATGTTGCCTGACTACATGACCGAGCAGCAACGCTATGATAAACTTACTAACCTTCTTTCAAAGCTCAAAAGGGAGGGTGTAATTGGACGAAAAGGTAAGTTCTGGACTTTTGTAAAATAGATGCTCCAACAAAACAAAAGGCCATATTCTACAAATTAGCATGGCAATACCCTAATTATCAATACTCAACAATTATTTGCTTTAACAAAGAATGATGTTTACAAATAACTGAGTATTTACTCCAATTGATTCAGCCAAGGCAATGTTGCTTAAAATAAAAATATTATGGCACAGAAAGTTATAGATAGAATAATTGAAAATGCGACGGAGGAGCAACTGCGTGATATTGTACGCAAATGGATGGGGTCTGACAATGACTTCAAGACCTTTGTTGAGCATTCACTGAACCCTCCGGTTGACGAGATTGACTTTGATATGGAACTGGGGCGTGCCCTGATGCATGAGGCGCGGCAGTGTGTCTCACGTCGGAGTGACGACACTCTTGATTGGGGCAATATTTATTATTACAATATCGCACCCTGGGCAGAAGAGGCTGAATCTTTAAGCACATCACGACTCTGTAATCTTATTGTCGCGATTTTCACGCGTGTCGCCATGGTGATAGACGATGACGACTTCAACGGCGATGATTGGTATGGCAATGATTATTCGCTGGATATCGGCAATATTCTTGAGACTCTTGGCAATCTTTGTGGACTGCTGGTGATAAAGCCGAACCTTACCGAAAAGGGGATGGACAAATTGGAAGAGATTGTCGAAAAGGCGCAGACTGAGGATAAAATCGGAAATTATATGGATACGCCGTATAAAACCATACGAGAACTTATCAGTATTCGCCGAGAGGCTGAAGAGATCAGCTGCGGGTTGTATGATGTGATGATTGGAGCCGATTATAATCATGAGGCCGGGGCATGGGTGTGCAGAAAAGTTGATTTTGTGCGTTCAATGGGACTGCCTGGCGAGGCTCTTGTCATGATCTTTCAAAATCTCAAATATCCGGAGGTATGCCTGAAATATTATAATTAGCTTATGGCCGACAACCGATGGCAAGATGCTGTAGATCTTCTTGACAAGGCTCAGAAACTAAAAAAGAGAATAATCATGGATGGTACGGCTCCATCAGTCCCGACTGGCTCTCAATGAAGCAGAATCTTCTGATGGAGCATGGGACAGAAGAAATGCAAATAGTTAATCTCACGGAGATGTTCCATGACAGCTTCGATGAAAAGAAAACCGACTGCTACAGGAGACTTAAGGAATTGGTGGCAGAGGAAGACTGGAAAAATTTTTACACAGGTCTGCTGTCAAGTAAACCGATATCCTTCGGATTCGAACTGGATTCAATAGCTCCGTTTCTCGTAATCGAAAAGGAGTGGGATTGGCTCTATCGTTTGCTTGAACAGAATGAACAGCGAGACCGGGCCGACTACCGCAACCCGCTGAAATACGCCTCAGCTCTGATGACATCTCACAACGCGGAGATACGCGCCATGCTTGTCCGCACATTCCGTGAATATGCAGCCGACCGTATCGCTCCTAAAAGGAAAGTATCGGCAGGCAAATATACATATTTCTGTGACGACCTCCAGTCGTTAGCAGGTATCGGAGCGAAGAAAGAACTTATCGAACTTCTCCAATACTTCAAGACTGAATATCGCAGACGTCCCTCACTTATGGCTGAATTGCGTAGAATCGGGACAATATAACTGCACATCTTTCATCATTTTTCATCGCTAAATTCATTTGCCTATTATCGTTGATAATTACATAAAAACTTGATTTATAGTTATCATAAATTTCTTCAACGAGGAGGAGTATTAAGACTCAAATTTACGCACAACATACTGATTACCAGCCATATAAGCAATTAAAATTTGTTTGTATGGCTGATGTTTTATGGTCTAAAATAGCCGAATTTGTTTGTGTAAAATACAACATTTGCCCCGATAAAAAAGAAGTGTGCCGCAATGACGCGGATCTGAAAGGACCCGTCATTACGGCACTATTCTTTTCGGCGGATGCTGTTCAAGCGGTGAGTGAGGGGGATGTCGTAAAAGTCCTTATCAGGCAATGCGCCCCGTAATACGGACGACAGCCATTCAGTCTTATGGTGACGGCAGCATCCCCGATACCATTCCAAAGGCGGTGGCCGTTGACGGCATATCGCCGCAGACACGGAAGACCGCCCCGTCTCTCACCGCTTTCTCTTTATGATTCTATGATAGCTCGTATTTTCTTGGAATAGTCAAAAATTATCCCTAATTTTGTAGCCAACTTACGTAAGTGAGTCAAATTTTAGAAAAACAGCCAAATGATACGAGAATTCTGGACAGAAAATTATCTTTCCATCCGAGACCGTCAATGCTTGAACTTTGAGGCAACGGGTGACAGCCGTTATTGGATAGGCGCTGAGGTTACCGACGGAATGTCACTTAACAAAGTAGGGGTTATATTCGGTCCCAACGCTTCAGGAAAGTCAAATATGCTGAAGGCATTGAAGAATGTATTCAGACTGCTTTTCATATCCTCCGACAACAGAAACAAGCCGGTATGTTCAGAGGCTCCGTTTGCGCTGACTGCTGACAAACCTACGCGGATGTACGTATCTTTCTATGCCGACAGCATACGCTATGATTATACAATAGTTTATACCATTGACCGTATTATTAGGGAGGAACTTTTGTATTATCCCAAAAAGAGCAAGTCGTTATTTTATGAAAGGGACTATACTGGCACCGATAGCCAGTGCCGGATCAAATTCGGAACCAGCGTTGGGATAAAAGGTCGTACTCTTGACACCCTTATGGAGAATACTCTCAATAACCATTCCGTACTATCGACTTATGGGAAAGTGGCTTTGGCGGAGGATGCCTTAAAGTTGGCGACTCTTTATAACTGGATCAGAACGCATATTCATGGAATTGCAGACGACGAACCAGAACTCTCCCAACTCTTGAAAGAAGTCGAGGAAAATCCCCGCAAGAAAAGGTTTTTCCTTGAAATGCTAAAGAAAGCCGATTTCAACATAACCGGCTTTTCTGTGGTATCAAACGGAGATTCAGAAAAGGTGGAATTCGTCAACTCATCAAACGATGGTGTTTTTAGCTTGCCCGAAGCCACACAATCATCAGGCACCATCAAGTATCTGCAAGACCTTAGGTATCTCTATGATGCAATTTCGGGAGAACATATATATATGCTTGACGAACTTGGCGAAGATCTCCATTATGACCTTCTGTTCTATTATATGCAGGTGTTTATTGCCAATTCCGGTAAATCGCAACTATTCTTCACATCACAGGAAATGACGCTGCTTTCGGAGGATCTTTTCAATGATAACCGTCAGACCATCTGGTTTGTAGAAAAATCAGCAGAAACAGCATCTTCTGAATATACACGTGCCGACAAGCTAGGATTGCACAAAAATAATTCGCTATACAATGCCTATCGCATCGGTAAGTTCGGAGCGAAACCGGTTCTGGGTTCTCCTTTCATAAATCTTGATTGAGCCATGCCGAAAGTAAAACGCATTACTACTGTAATCATAGGGGAAGGCCCGACAGAGTATTTCTATCTTAATTCCCTGAAAGATGAATTCAGGGAATTACAGAATATCAAGCCTGATTTTCCAAAAAACACAAGTCTTAGGGAATTGGAAAGGTCAATTGAAGAAGCCGTGTCAATGGGTTATGACAGGATTTTTTGTCTCATAGATATGGATAATAAGAAAAAGGATGCAAAAAGCCTTTCAGATTATCAGAAGTTGAAGAATAAATACCACGGAAAAAAGGTGTCCAAACCCTCAAAAGGCATATCTTACGAGATAACCTTTATTGAGACCGACAGATGTACCGAGTTGTTTTTTCTCTACTATTTTCGATATACCGGGCAGCCTTACAGCGAATCAAAAGATATAGAGAACGAACTTGCCAGGATTTGCGGTTATGAGAAATCAAAGCATTTTTTCTCTACCCATCCGTTACATCAATATTTTCAAAGACAGGGAGGCAGTCTTAAAGAAGCCATAGCAAATTCTAATAAATCCGTGGATAGCCTGAGGCGAGGCGACCGTAATTATACTTATTCCGAAATAGGCGTAATGCTCAAGGAGCTTGGATTGATTCCATAGTTTACAGCAATCTTGTCAACCTATAACGGTAATGTAGGACTGCCATAAGTAGAGGATTCGGTCATTAGAAATCCAAATACTCATCCTCTGATATGGAAGATTACCACTCATCTTCTTTCAGGAATATTTGAGTAGCAAAAATATGTTTGTATTTTTGTTTGTATGCCTGAATTTGTTTGTATGGGAATATTCCTGAATGGCGTTTTAAGGCCTCAAATGGCAAAATATGTTTGTATATAGGTCGGTCAACAATGGTTAAATAACTGAAATACAGTGTTAAAACCATTCTTCAACGAGGACGAGCATCAAGCAGGAATTTTAATGTAAATACCTTATAATCAATAATCAATCAAAATACAATTTGTTTGGCCATTGATGTTTTATAGCCCTAAATGGTGTGGTTTGTTAGCTGAAATCCGATTTTTGGGAGGAAATATTGAATTTGCTTGTATATAAATCAGCCATTAATCGGAGATGGGGGAATATTGGGAAATACAAACAAATAGACGACTGTTTCCAACTTATCGGCACAATGGAAGATGAAGACGACCGCCGCTTCGCATATCGGTGCATGATGCAGGCCCACAAGATGCTGAAACCATCACATCTCAAACGCGGAATGGGCGGAAGACGATAAGAGATAGTAACAACCTGACAGGGCTGGCGCATGAGCTCACGAAATAATACCGAATTAAAAAAAAACAATTATCTTTGCATCTTGATATATACACCCAACATTAATAAACAGTCAAATATTTTAGCTTATGGTTAATAAGATATTCAAGAGAATCGCAAGAAGCTTGTTGATGTTTGTCATTCTGGCGATTTCATATGCTGCTGACTTAGCGGCACAAACACCGTCGGTGCCGTCTATAAAAGCGCTGCATGAATATGCCGATAAAAACGGCATATCGCCTAACGACTATATATTCAAGCTGTTTGAAAAATCGGATATCGTCGTGCTGGGCGAACGCGACCATCGCGATTCCCTGCAATATAATTTTATTCTCGACCTGCTTGCCGATCCCCGCTTTGCCGAGCGGGTGGGCCACGTCTATACCGAAGTCGGAGGCATAAATATGACAGAGGAGGTCAACCGACTGCTGCAACGCTCCTACTCTTCAGAAAACGAATTCATGGACAGCCTTTACGCCTATTACCGCCAAGGAGAGTGTTTCTATCCGCTATGGGAAAAATACAACCGCATCAAGTTTCTCAAAGGCCTGTATAAAATCAATAATAAATCCTCCCGTAAAATACATTTGGGTCTTACTGACTTAAATTTCTCGTGGGATAGTATTCACTCTGTGGATGATTACAAGGCTTTCTGGAAATCCCTAAACAAGACCAACCGCGACAGCCTCCTGAGCGCCAACTTCGCTTCGATGTATAAGCGCCAGCTCCCCGTCAAGGATGCCCGCAAAGCCCTGGTGATAACCAGCCAGCCACACGCCATCAGTTATTCGGGCTACTTTAAGCCATGGAAGCGCGACTACGGTACGCAAGGATGGTGGATGAAAAAGACCTTTGGCGAAGACAGGGTCAAGATAGTTGTGCTAAACTGGTTTGATTATAACCTCTTCAACGGGCAGAATTGTCCGATGACGGGTAACGGTGTCTGGGACGCCGCTTTCGAACGTATGGCTTGTCGTCCTTTCGGCATTGACCTGCAGGATAATCCTTACGGAGCAACGAATTATAAGGGAGATGCCGGTGGCGGTCCAACATTTATCAAGGGTATGAAATGGCAAGATGTGGCTGACGGTCTTATTTATGACGCGCCGTTGTATGACCATGTGGCAGCCATAGGGATTAATGGAATTATCTCAAAAGAATTCGAACCGGAAATCAGGCGTCGCGTAGAGCTATTCTGGAAAGCGGTCCACCCAAAAGACTCTATCATTCCATTTGATGCTTGTATCGAGGAATATAACGTTCCAGTCACTGCTCCGGCTACTTTCAAAAGCAAAGAAGAGATAAAGCGATTGATTCAGGCAGTAGAAGAACAGCAACAGGATTAACACCGTACAATACCGAAACGAACGTACAGAAGTTAAAAAAATGCGAATTGATGCCTCTTTTTATCGCCTTTTATTGTATAAAACACTTGTCTATTCATGAAATTTATTTTTAATATTCTGATAACAAGCATTTAATACATTCTTCAACGAGGAGGAGTATTGATATAAAATCAAATCGATCTTAAGGTACAAGAAACTACTATACAAGCGGTTGGCAAGCAACAAAAATAAACTTGTCAATCGCTTTTTGTATCATTTCTCCGCAAAATAAACTTGTCTATTTTCAGACATTTAGCTTCGCAGAAATTTGTTAACTTATTTATTTTTCGATGAATTATCACAATATCCCGACCTAAAGGATTGAATAGGTAGCCGCAAGGTCGTACCTTAAATAGTCACGAGGGGCATTCTATGGCGTTACATGGATTTGCCACAGCGACGGATTCCTGTGACTATTTTTATCATGCCATTATGGCGCAAAGCAATTAGCTGCTTAAGGTAAAGAGGTCTTTCTATTATCATGCCGTTGTCAAATTATGTGCCTTGTCACACAATTTGACAACGCAAAGTTAATAAACAAGTACAGATCTGCAAAATTAAACGTGTATAAATAATACATTTATCAAATGTTTGCCCGTTTGTTTGTCCCGCTTAATTTTATACCCCGTGTTGTTTTGTGTCCTCAGATGTCGCAGTTTGTTTGTCCGCATTTCATCACGCTTGCTGTAACTTATTGATATGATGTAATGTGGCGTCTTTTCAACGAGGACGATTATTAAGCATCGATTTACAAATCAATATCCTAATAATCAGCCATATAGACAATTGAAATTTGTTTATGCGGCTGATATTTATATATATATAATGATGGCGTTTTATCGCCTCAGATAATAAAATTTGTTTGTGTAAAAGTGCTGAAATCGATTTTGGGAGAGATTGATTTGAATTAGTTTGTATAAATTCCAGTCCATACTCTTATATGTGCAAATGTAGACGGAATACAAACATAAAACTGATACTTCGAGCGGGCCGGGGACCTGCCGTTAACTGACTTGGACTATTTTTACCTTATAGATTGTGATTGCAGGGAGATCAGGTGCTATGAAAATATGTTCGGGATCAATGCCCGTGATCTGTCGTGCCTGCCGCGCTATAAGGTGTTGAAATGGCGAAAGCCGATCTCCTGATATGGCAAGGGCATAGTGTCGAAAAGCAATTGATATTCACTATGCTTCTTTTCGCCAAGTGCGACAAAGGGATGCATAACGGATCAATGGCCGATCACGTCAAGTATCAGTTTCCCGGCGTAGACGGCGTAGAGGACTATCAGGATGATACCTTCCTTGCGGCTGATCACCTTCGGTCCGGTCATTGCACCGAATACCCACACAGCGACAGCACCGACAACAAGAGCGGAGAAATCGAAGAGGGATATGGTGCCGGTATCGAGAGGTCTGACTGTGGCACAGAGTCCGAGGATGAAGAAAACATTAAACACGCAGGCACCCACCACGTTGCCCAAGGCAAGCCCGGGCTGCCGCTTTATGGCTGCCGCCACAGATGTCACCAAATCCGGCACCGACCCTCCGAATCCTACAATAGTGAGACCTATCAGGCCTTCAGATAATCCCGCACGACGGGCGATCCCGGATGCCCCGTCTACAAGCCAGTCTCCGCCAAAGAAAAGTGCCGCGAGGCTCGCCACTACGCTTATTATGGCGATGATGAGCTGACGCCGTCCTACCGGTGTATAATCTGTCTTTCCGGCCGACCCCGGCTGCCTTGCTGAATCTGGCGGGGGCACCTGCTCCTGGCGGCTCATGCCGAAGGTGTAGACCATGAAGATTATGAAAAATAGAAGGAACATCAGTCCGTCCGTGCGGTCAATGATATCTGCTGTCGCGCCATCGAAGAGTTTGTCGTCGCCACATAAGAAAAGTGCAAGCGAAGAGAGCACCACCATGGGAAGGCCTTTCCATTGCATGTCGGCTGTTATCGTGATTGGCCTTATGACAGCCACAACGCCCACCACCAAAAGAAGATCGAAAATATTTGCCCCGACCACATCGCCCAAAGCCAACTGCGAATGATTCTGCAGGGTCGACATCATACATACCACAAGATCGGGTGCCGAAGAACCGAAAGCCACAACCGTCAGGCCGATCACGAGACCCGACACGTGCATCTTCCGGGCAATGACAGTTGCTCCGTCGGTAAGATAGTTGCCGCCGATCACGACCAATGCGAGACCCAGAAGAAAGAATAGTATATCGTGGAACATATATGTTTGTTTTATAGTAACAACATATACATCCGCACAGAGTTCGGCTAAATTTAAGAATCTGTATAAAAAGCGACCTCAAATCATAAATATGCCTTGATCTAAAAAAGTATTATTGGCAAGTATAAGCACGCGCATAAAAGGGAACAGCCATGTCGCCATAAAAGCGGCATCCGTGCCATTGGAGGTGGAAGTAATTTAATCAGATCGGATACTTCCACTCATACCCGGTGTGGAACACATGAAAATGATCCGGCAGCAAGGACTTCAGCACACATTTAGCGCGGCTTCCCGTGCAATGTCCTGTATATATATGCATTCCTGGATATCGGCTATTGATTATTTCAGCCATTGAGGCATAATCTTCGTCTGACTCGAAACAGTTGTCTTCGTCAGAATCGACAAGATGCAGCCCACCGATAAAAACCCTTGGCACTACCGGAGCACAAGCCTCAAGAGTGTTGAGCAGACCAAGATGTGTGCACGACGACATCAATACAGTCTGATCTCCTTCAGTTATCAGTAGCGCGATTTCATGATTGAATGTATCAGGCGAATCTCCTGCGAACAATGTGCCGTCGGCCTTAGGCAGACTGTGGCCCACAGGTATCTTGCCTATAATCCGGACAGCAGGCGACAGCCATATATTGTCGGCAACCGGTTCAAATCTTTCCTTGTCGTACATCAACAGACCATAATCAATGGATATATCCCGCATATCCTTTCGTCGATTGGAATAATATCCTGACCCATTGATATTTGCCGACAGATACACCTTCGCCTTGCTGTTGTTTTGCAAAAAATGCGCAAGCCCACCCGTGTGATCCTTATGCGCATGCGACAGAACAAGGACATCTACATCCGCAATTTCTATTCCCAGATTATGGGCATTACGCATAAACTTATCCGAAGCACCGACATCCAGCAAGATCTTCTCATGCCTGGTCTCCACATAAAAACTCAGACCATGCTCCGCCACCAGAGACGGCTTCTCTGGATGCGGCATATTGTCAACAAGAACTTTTATTTTCATAAGTAGCTCCTAAAAATATTGTCGGTTATTTGAAGTCGGCAAATATAGATAAAAGTCGTGAAGATTTCAACACTCGGTCAATAAAACTTTTTCAAATCAAAAGTTATAGCTATATTTGCAGCGGATATCAAACGCGGCTGAGATATCCGGTCTCCCCTCCCATATCGGGAGAAGACACCTGCACCGCCTCACCTTACACAATTAGCAGACATATCATGGAAACGATTTTCAGCAACGTAGAAAAGGTCTATAACCGCGACACCGTGCGTAGGTTCCCAACCAATGTGCCATACATCACGGTAGATAATTTCCCACAACTCGGGAAACTCGCCGCAATGAGATTTCTGGAATGGGTCAATGACAATCCGGAGGGAGTGATAAGTCTCCCCACGGGAAAGACACCGGAGTATTTCATAGAATGGGTGAGACGGGCACTTGACAGGTGGGAAACCGCTGAAGGGCGCCTGATGCGCGAGGAGAGCGGCCTGTTCATCGACCGCAAGCCGGATCTCCGGGGCCTGCGTTTTGTCCAGATAGACGAGTTCTATCCCATCGACCCGCGACAGCACAACAGCTTCTACAACTACGTGCAGAAATATTATGTCCGCGACTTCGGACTCGACCCCGCAAGAGGCCAGTTTATCAACTGCGATGAGATTCCTCTCGCCGGGGGACGTCCCTTCACCGAGGTATTCCCCGACGGCACCGTAGATCTTGGGCTTCGTTACCGTGAACCCAGAAACCATACGGAAGAGATGCGGCAACGCTCGATATTCATGATCGACGACTGGTGTGCCGCCTACGAGCAGCGCATCCGCGACATGGGGGGAATAGGATTCTTCTTGGGAGGCATAGGCCCCGACGGCCACATAGCGTTCAACACACGTGGCAGCGACCCGCATTCCACCACAAGACTCACCCACACCAACTTCGAGACACAGGCGGCCGCCGCCGGCGACCTCGGAGGCATCGAGGTGTCACGTACGAAGCCGGTCATCACGATAGGACTCGATACGATAACTCACAACAAAGATTGTGTGGCGATTATCTTTGCCGCCGGCGAGGCCAAGGCCGGGGTCGTGGCCGACGCCCTCGAGAAAAAGCCTTCCAACCTTTATCCGGCATCCGTGCTTTCCTGCCTACCGAACGCACGCTTCTATATCACCCAGGGAGCGGCATCGATGCTCCATGAATCTGTCTACGATTATTATACCTCAACACCCTGGACGCAGGAGAAGACCGACCGCGCCGTGCTCGAATACTGCAACCGTGTAGGCAAATACGGCGACAAAGTCACTGTCGACGAATTGCGGCGCGACGAGTATTGCAGCATGATACCCGACTTGAGCGAGAACACAGTGCAGTCGGTCGCAGACTCTTTCAAGCATAAGATAGCCCTCGGCACATCGTCGTGGAGCAACCAGATGTTCTTCCACACAGGCCCGCACCACGACGACATCATGCTCGGATTTCTGCCGCATATCCACCGCGTGTCGCGCAACGAGACAAACAAGTCTCATTTCGCGGTGATGACATCAGGATTCAACGCCGTCACCAACACATTCCTCGTCAACGCACTGACCGACACTCTCCGCTTCATAGAGGAGGGACGCATACAGATGCTCGCGTATCCCGACTTCTTCGAGAAAGGCTACGCCGAGAAGCGCGACAAAGATATATACCATTGTCTCATCCATGTGGCCTCGGGCAATACCGAGGAACGTAAGCGTGGCTTCGCCCACCGTCTCGTGCGCGACTTCATCGAGATCTGGGGTGTCGACAGCGTCGGGGCGCTGAAAGCCAGGATAAGGGAGGTCATCGCGGAGACAGAGGGGAGCTACGCCGGTGAGAAGATGTCGGCCGAGATACGTCTGCTGAAAGGCATGATACGCGAGTTTGAGGAGGAACTGGTATGGGGATTTTTCGGAATAGACAGCGACAACATCCACCATCTCCGTTTAGGCTTCTATACCGGCGACATATTCACCCAGCAGCCTACACGCGACCGCGACGTGCGTCCCGTGCTCGAGCAACTGCGCCGCATACGCCCGACTGTCATCAGCCTCGCCTTCGATCCCGAAGGAAGCGGCCCTGACACGCATTACAAAGTGCTCCAGACCATCGCCGAGGCAATACGCGAGTGGAATGAGGAGGAAGACCTCAGCGGCCTGAAGATATGGGGCTACCGCAACGTCTGGTTCCGATTCCTCCCCTCCGAGGCCACGCATATCGTCCCGGTGTCGCTCAATGCCATGAGCGTATTTGACAATGCTTTCGGCAACTGCTATGCCAGCCAGGTCGACGCCTCATTTCCGAGCTATATGCTCGACGGCAAGTTCAGTGACCTTGCCAAGCGCATCTGGGTCGACCAGCTCTCGCAGGTGCAGCGCGTGGTCGGCAAACCGTTCTTCTATCAGAATCCCAGTCCGCGTATCCGCACCACCCACGGTCTCCTATTCTTCAAGGAGATGAGTGTCGGCGAGTTTCTCGACTGCGCCCGCGAGCTTCAGAAATCGGTAGGGGGAGACTGAACGCTATTATGAACAACCCTTTTGACTATAGGCCGGATAAGGCATGTGAAGAGGCTTTCCAAAAACTTATTCTCAGGATTGAATCCCTTAAAAAGAGCGATCATCCCGACGACATAAACTTTGTCAGAGAACTCGAGGCCGGTAAAATGCTCGGAGTGCTTATCGCCACCGATCCCTGCGGACAAAGCCACACACTCTTTGCGTTCTCCGGGCAACTCGGCCACGGAGGGTTCCACCATAATGGGTTTGTCGCGCCGGTGTTCGATTATCTCCGGCCAGACGGTTATTTCAAGACAAAAGAAAGCGACATATCCCGTCAGAACAGCGAGATATCCACCTTCGAGGAAGGCGTGCTCGCCGATATCAGGAAAGAATATGAACGGGCCAGGGAAAAGCTTGAAGCCGGTCTGTCGAAATATAAAGAGACGTGCCGTCTGTCGAAAGCAGCCCGCGACGCCCGAAGGGAATCCGGCTTGGCAGATGAGGAAGAACTGGCTGCGATGATACGGCGGAGTCAATTTGAAAAGGCTGAACTTCATCGGCTCAAAAAGAGGATCGCTGCCGATATCTCGCCATTTGCCGAAAATCTTGGCAAAGCCAAAGCGCATCTCGATGCCATGAAAGAGAAACGCCACTCTGACTCCGAAGCACTGCAGGAATGGCTCTTCTCCAATTTCTCCCTGCTCAACGCCCGCGGCGAAAGCAGGAGCCTGAGCGAGATTTTCGCCGACACTCCTGTGAAAGTGCCCCCTTCCGGCGCCGGAGAATGCTGCGCTCCGAAACTATTGCAGGCGGCCTATCTGAAAGGCTGGCATCCGGAATCCATGGCTGAATATTGGTACGGGAAATCAAAAGATGGCGAAGTACGGATACATGGCCACCATTATCCGGCTTGCCGTGGCAAATGTCTTCCCATACTCGGCTGGATGCTCCAGGGTCTGCCAGTTGAGCCGCCTCTTGATAGCGAGAGTATTACGGATGTCGGCCGCGATCCTGAAGTCATATATGAGAACCAATGGTTCTGCATAGTCGACAAACCCGCCGGGATGCTTTCCGTGCCCGGCAAAGGCGCGGCGCCCTCCGTGCAGCGATGGCTCGAGACTAAATACGGTCCGGACCGACTTGTGAAAATGGCCCATCGTCTTGACCAGGACACATCCGGGTTGCTGATAGCCACATTCGGGCCTCTACCCTATAAAGTCGTGCAGTCTCTTTTCGCCACGCGTGGAGTGGAAAAGACTTATGTGGCGGATCTTGAAGGCGACTATGATTCTTACGGCATTCCCGGGAAAGGACGCATTGACCTGCCCCTCTCTCCCGACTGGCTTGACCGTCCACGCCAGCGTGTGGACAGCATAGGGGGCAAAGAAGCGGTGACAGACTACGAATTCCTGAGCGTCGCGGAGGGACGAAGCCGCATAATGTTCTGTCCGCACACCGGGCGCACACATCAGCTGCGGGTGCACGCGGCATCGGAAACCGGTCTCGGGATGCCTATCGTCGGCGACCGTCTCTATGGCAGGAACGCCGGGCATCTTCAAGAACGTCTACATCTCCATGCCCATAAGCTGGAATTCACTTTCCCCATAGACGGCAAACATTACAGTTTCGAATCCCCCGTCCCGTTCTGAGATTGAACTACATCAGTTTAAGACATCAGTAACAGGAGCTACTTTATACCGGAAGTTTTTCAGACAGCAGCACTGTGCTTATGGCTCAAAATGCCTACCCAAGACAGGAAAGGAATGAGAATCTCGCGTTTTTTAGCTAATTTTGCCGTCTAAACTGACGCGACATGACAATCTCCGAGTTTGAAAAAGAGTATCAGCGGCTTTACATGCCCTTAGGTATGTATGCGCTACGCATGACCGGCGACGTGGCCGAAGCCGAAGATATCGTGCAGAATTCTTTCGTCGCGACTTGGGCATATATCAGCAAAGGCAACGAGGTGGAAAACTTCAAGGCCTTTATCTACCGCACAGTTCATAACACAGCCCTTCAGCGGCAGCGCCATATCATAGAGACCTTACCCCTCCACGCCCAAGAAGATGTACCTCAGGAAGATATCGATACCTCCGAACGCGATGCTGCGCTGTGGAAAGCCATCAACAGCCTCCCTCAACGATGCCGCGACATATTCCTCCTTAGCAAGCGCGACGGACTGTCGAACGCCGCCATCGCCGATGAACTCGGCATATCGGTGAAAACCGTCGAAAACCAGATGACAAAAGCTTTCCGTAAGCTCCGCGACGACCTTCACGGACGCGCCGGAAATGTATTCTTCCTACCTTTCCTTTAGACCATTATACCGACTTTCTAAAAAAAATCCAAAAAAAATTATTTCTCTGTAGGGGTTTTAATACGGATCTGCATCATAGGGATAAAACAGAATAGAACTATGACAGAAAAAGAGAAATACGATGACTCTCTTGATTTCGTTACCGGGCATTACCGCCCGGGAGCATTCCGTCCGCTTCCACTCGCCAAGCTGCTTCATATCAATGTCCGCACCCCGCTGTTCAGACGGCGCACTGTCGCTGCGGCCTGCGTGGCGTCAGTCCTGATAGCATGCGCCGGAATAGGCACATATATCTATATACGGCAGGAAGCACCCGCTGCCACACCCGCCGTGGAGACCACTATTCCCATGACTCAACCTGTCTCGACCGCGAAGGAAATAAAACGGATGACTTTCAACGACACCCCTCTTGCGGAAGTCGTGAAGGAGATAGAAAAAGTCTACGACGTGCGCCTGACATCGCTGCCTGAAGAGGAATACCGTCTGACCCTGAGCTATGAAGGGACTGCCGAAGATCTCGTGGCCACTATCAACGAACTTCTGGGAACACACATAGAGATAGAGAAATGAGAAGATACATATTGTTGCTCTCCCTCCTTGCAGCCTCAATCGCAGTGTCGGCCCGGAATATAACCATACACGTTAAGGATGCTCCCGCTGAGAAGACTTTCTCCGAGATAATGCGGCAGAGTGGTAAAAACTTTATCTACACGGCCTCACTCCTCAACGGAATAAAAGTGACTGTCAACGCCGACAACCAACCCTTAGGGAAAGTCCTGACAATGATGCTCTCCGGCACCAGCATCGACTACCGTATGCGCGGCGACAATGTCATTCTGACCCGTAAGAAGTCCGCACAGCCGCGGAAGATAACGGTCAACGGATTTGTAAGGGAAACAGGTTCCGGCGAAGCTCTGATCGGAGCTGTGGTGGTCGACACCATCAGCAATACAGCCACTGCCACCAATTCCACCGGATTCTTTTCCATAAAGGTGCCGGTCGGTAAAGCTGCCATAAAAGTGACGTATCCGGGCTATACCGACTACCGGACGGGGAAAATCGACCTCCATGCCAACACCACGCTCGACATGAGTCTCATGCCGTCGAAAAACATGCTCTCGGAAGTAGTAGTCCACGGTAGCCGCAACCGTGCCCTCGCCATGGAGTCGGCAAGCGTGGGAAGCCTGAATCTTTCCCGCGAATACATAACTTCCACTCCTGTCATGTTCGGAGAAAGCGACGTGGTGAAATCAATACAGCTTGAGCCGGGTGTCTCAGCCGGCGTGGAGGGGATGGCCGGAATGTACGTCCACGGAGGCAGTTCCGATGAAAACCTCTACATGCTCGACAACATACCGCTCTATCAGATAAATCATTTCGGAGGACTCTTCTCGGCATTCAACACCGAGGCCATCCGCAACGTTGATTTCTACAAATCGACATTCCCGGCACGTTATGACGGACGCCTCTCCTCATTCATGGATGTCCACACACGCGACGGATCGCTTGAGTCGCACCACGGAAGTGCCAAGCTCGGTCTCACCTCCGGTGCATTCAGTATCGAGGGACCTATCGTGAAAGGGCGCACATCATATTCCCTTGCTTTGAGACGCTCATGGTATGACGTGCTCACCATCCCCGCCCTCGCAATCATCAATAAGGTAAGCGACGATGAAACAAAAACCAATTTCAGATACGCCTTTACCGATATCAACGCCAAGATCACCCATCATTTCTCTCCTCGAAGCCGCGCCTACACAATGTTCTATTTCGGCGAGGATTACCTCAAAGTCGGTGAGGAATATGAATATAGCCGCGATCCATACTTCTACACCTATCCGCCAGTCAATATTGGTGGAGCCGGTAATTCACCCGGGGATACTGACACCGATTCTTATCGCCGCGACGAAGAGAAGAACCGTCTCAAATGGGGGAATATCGTGGCGTCGGCGGCATGGAATTATGTGATATCCCCGTCACTCTACGCCGAAGTCACCGCTGCCTATACTCGCTACCGGTCCTCAATGAGGCATTTCAACTTCTGGGAAGAAAAATATGATGACGGGAAAGAGATTTACACTTCCGACAGACTTACGTCTGACAATCGTATAAACGACTGGATATTCCGTGCCGATTTCGATTTCCGTCCGACTCCGGCCCATAACATGACTTTCGGAGCTTATTACATAATTCATCGTTTCCTCCCCTCAAGCACCCGACGCACCCTGGCCACAGAGTCGCTGACAACCCAGTTGTCCGACAGCACATCCGATTACCACGCGAGGGAACTGAACCTATATGTCGGCGACGACTGGAAAGCAGGAGACCGCTGGCGCATAAACGCCGGGCTCCACTACAGCATCTTCAATATCGAGGGGGCAGTCCATTCCCATCTGTCGCCGTCGCTCACACTTCGCTACAGTCCGGGAGACGACTGGGCGATAAAAGCTGGATACTCACGCACCGTGCAGTATGTCCATCAGCTGTCGCAGAGCTCAATATCCCTCCCCACCGACCAGTGGGTGCCGATTGTGGCCCAGCAGAAACCCTCTACAGCCGACAAGATCACCATCGGGGCATACCATTCCATCAACGACACCTATACCTTTTCGGCCGAGGCATATATGAAATGGATGGACAACCTTCTCGACTACAGAGACGAATATTACCTTCTTCCTCCTGAGACGGCCTGGAACGCGCGGCTCACTTCCGGCAAAGGCACGGCCAAGGGCATAGATTTCAAGCTATCGAAAGAGGCAGGAAAATTCACCGGCCACATAAGCTACTCCCTTCTCTGGGCTGACCGACGCTTCGCTGAAAAGAATGCCGGCCACCGCTTCCCGGCACGTTTCGACAACCGCCACAAGATCAATATTCTCGTAAACTGGAAGGTCAACGACCGATGGGACATCAATGCATCATGGACCGGCATGAGCGGCAACCGCCTTACCCTTCCTCTACAGTGCTGGCAAGATCCTATGCTTGCACCCTGGCACTACGACATGATGCTCCCGGAGCGTCTCAACAACTTCCGGCTTCCGTTCTATCATCGTCTCGACCTGAGTTTCACCCGCCATACCCGCCACGGCTACTGGAATTTCAGTCTGTATAACGCCTACTGCAACATGAACGTAATAGCGGTGAGGCTCGACTACAGCGACACATATGATCCTTCAATTCCCGGTCACTATCGTCCGGTGTTCCAGAAAATCCATCTATTACCCGTCATACCCTCAGTATCCTACACATGGCTATTCTAAAAAATATATTCTTATTCATCTCCCTGCTCCTCCTGACCACGGGATGCTTCAGCGATTTCGAACCCGATCTGAAAAGTGTTCCGGTCTTGTGCATGAACTCCAACATTTCCGCAGGCGACACCGTCGTTCTGCAGCTCACCCGGACCTGGAGATGGAGCGATCCCACTGTCGACGAACAGAACATCATCGTGGATGACGCGGAGGTGAGACTATATGTCAATGATGAATTCATCGAGACTCTTCATTTCGCGGAAATTCCCCCGATGTCGGACTATCCGGGGGCATATGACGAGCCAACCCACGGTTATCGTTCCGGTTATGTGGCAAAAGAGGGCGATTGCATAAAGCTTACGGCGCATAGTGAGAAATATGGCGACGCATGGGCTGAGGTCACAGTACCTGAATCAATCGATATCTCGCATGTGGACTATGACGTTGTGTCTTTCAGCAGTTTCAGCCGCGGAAGCTATCATAGGTATAATTTCGGCCTCAATATGCTTATCTGGTTCACCGACAGAGCATCGACCACCGACTATTACGAATTCTCTGAAAGCAGATCCATCCCCGATAGGTATTATATACCCGTCCCAGGACAGGATAACGATGAGGAATGTTTTGCCTCGTTTACATATTTCCATGTCGACTATGACAAGGAGCCTCTGTTCACCGAACATGTGTCGGCGCTCGAGTCGGCGATTTCCGACACCTGGGGCTATAGCATTTTCTCCGACCGGCAGATCTCCGGGAAAAGTTACCCGCTCCACATATCGATAAGGGATCTGTATTATAACATCAATAATCCGGAAAATAATCCCGAACTTGAGACAGCGTCAATCGACTTTCACCTTGACGTAATCTCCCGTAGCTACTACAACCACGTGATGTCTGTGTGGGCACACAACGATGGCATCAATGGAGTATTGGGGGATGTCGGACTCGCCGATCCTGTATGGGATGCCAGCAATGTCTCGACCGAAGCCGGCGTCGTGGCAGCCAGAAGCAGAGCCACCTATCGCCTCTATCTGCAAGACATCGTCAACCGCGAGGAAAAGGCTACCCCTCATTTATAGTCCTCACCCCATATAGCATAAATTTCAAGATCATAAAATACAATCTATCAAAATAAGAACTATGAAGTAAAAGACAAATTTAAACAGAAAGGTTAAGCTTGCAACGACTTCCGGATGGCACTTACATAGTGTACTCCGGAAGTCATCTTTTATCCACGTTTATTTAACTGTCGATCATGGCCGTGTGTATGAACACACCAGTTCAGCGAAGACCTTCTGTCAATACTTCCCCCTGCCATCGACGTGGCAATCCCCGAACACTTCGTTCAAATGCACACTTTAGTGTGCATCAAAATTGATTGCAATTTTGTAATTTTGCATATGAATGGCAATCAACTTCTGAATATGATTCTGAATCTTATGGAAATAAAGAGAATAGATAAGGAGACTCAGCGAAAACTTTACTGGCTGTTTATTCCTATGGCGATTGTGGTAGCGATAGAGATGGCCTATCTATGGTTTGACGTGAATATACTTGATTTAAGTTTCGCAAGTTCAACTTGCTGATTTTAGATTGTAAAATTGAGCGATATG
>ERZ836877.1052-NODE-1052-length-44047-cov-16.366362_pt1 | contig 44047 bp, 39 predicted proteins | sample MGYA00519469_ERZ836877 | MGnify/ENA primary metagenome ERZ836877 (study PRJEB31850, sample SAMEA3708809) | human gut metagenome | biome: human gut; feature: human-associated habitat; material: faeces | place: China | collected 2014 ...
TCTTTTTCCCTCACAAATATAGTTACGGCCTTGACTTTCTTAGAGGAAATATAGCAAGAAACCCGCAACAAAGCGCCCCCGCCCCGAAGTTTAATAAAAACTTAATGAAATCCGCTCTCTCGGCGCAGGCGGGTGCGGTACTCGACTGCCGTCATGCCGAAATGCTTACGCACGTATTTTGCGAAAACCGGGCTGTCAGCAAACTTCAGGCGTACGGATATTTCTTTGACTGACAGATCGGTGTAATGCAACAGACGTTCTATTTCCCGTTTAAGGGCCTCGTTGATCCACTCCAGTGCCGGTTTGCCGCTGAATTTCCGGCACACGGCCGATAGGTATTTTGCCGACACATTGAGCCGCTCGGCGTAAGCCTTGACCGAGCGCTGTGCGCCTCTGTCGCCGGCAAGCAGTGCTATGAAGCTGTTAAACAGCTCATATTTGCATCCCTGCGCATGCTCTGCATCGGTATGACTTGGAGCCGGGATGCGGTTGATGAACTCGTAGAGCATACATTCGGTGAGATGACTGATGACGGTGCGGTAATGATGGCTGTCACGCTGTCGCGATTTTATCTTCAGGATGGTCTCGTAAGCTTTCATCAGGCTTATGGAGTCGGAATCGAACCCCATGCTTATCACGGGATTGTCGGCAAGATGGCGGACACGGTCAAAGAATCCGGTCTCCGACGACTGGCGGCCCAGCACATCGGGGCTCAGACACAGCACCTTGCACTCGGCTTCGGGCGAATGTACACAGTCGGTGAATATCGAGCCTGGCATGCGCACCATCACGTCGCCGGGACTCAGCGTGATTTCCCGGTCGCGTTCCGAAAAGTGGATTTCACCCTTGATGCAGATGATGAATATGACCATGTTGATTTCCCACACTCCCTCGTTCTGATAGGAGTGTGCCAGCCCGTCGCGGAAAGCTATTCCGCAGTCCTCGTAGACCACGTCCCACGGTAAGTCGCTATCCACCACATCCTTGAAATAAAGCGGGCGGATTGATTTTTCATTCTTGGCCATATTGCTGATGTTTTATGCAAATTTAATTGGTTTGCTCTTACGGGTAGTCGCTGCAATGCTGTAAAATTAGAAGATTCTGCGCCAAAAATGGTCGAAAAGTCTTACAGGCGCCGGCGACAATTTTTGTGGCGGTTTTGACAATCTCCCGCCCGGTTTTAATCGTCACCTTTGCATCAAAATCAGATGTTATGAAATCTCTCTGTTGCTTTTTAGTGCTGCTCCTTTCCTTGCCTCTAAGGGGTTGGACGGCGGAAATTCAGGACTCCGACACCTTGCTTATGGATGCCGTGAACCTCCAGCCGGTGTCGCCCTATGAATTGCCTTATTCGCTTACCGGCCGATCGCCCGACTGGAAGCGGCTATGGGTCAACACCGGAGTGCTTGCAGGCGCCTTCGCGGGCACACTTGTGGTGCTGGAATGTCTCCCCGAGGATGCCACCAACTGGAACCGAGCCGAGATTCAGGACGTGCCCCTCTTCAAGCGCTGGCATGACCATGTGATAAAGGAGGGACCCGAATGGGACGGCGACAAATTCTATTTCAACTATATCCTCCACCCCTACGCCGGGGCGGTCTACTTCATGAGTGCCCGTTCGTGCGGCTTCAACTTCTGGCAGTCGATGCTTTACAGCACGTTGATTTCCAACGTGGGATGGGAATACGGCATAGAGGCCTTCATGGAGCGCCCTTCGGTTCAGGACATGATTATTACCCCTGTGGTGGGCAGCGTGATCGGCGAGGGATTCTACCGTGCCAAGCGTCGGCTCGTCGACAATGACTACTGCCTCTTCGGCTCGCGTGTGCTGGGTGGCATTGCGGCATGGCTCATCGATCCGGTCAACGAATTCACAGGCCTGTGGCAGGGCAATCCGGCCCGCAGAGCGGGCCGCCGCAACCATCAGCCACGCGGCGCCGGTCTCACCCTCTTGCCCTCCTCGGTCCCGGGCTGTCCCGGCTTCACCCTCGTAGGCTACTTCTGATATAATACAAATAATTGTGTGATGAACGCCGCCGAAAGCTGAGAGATCAGCTTCCGGCGGTTTCTGTTTAACAAAACCTCAACATCTATGAGATAAATATGCAATAAAACAGCCATAGCTTTGCGGTGAGAAAGCTAACGCATAGTGGTATGGATTATTTCGATATGATAGGATATTGGCTCGAGGAAGCTGACCGCGGGCTGTTGCTGCTGATCAACGGCCATCATGCTCCGATGCTTGACAGCCTGATGTGGACGGTCAGCGGCCGACTCACATGGTTGCCCCTCTATGTCCTGCTGGCTGCCATGCTTTTTCGTCGCGAGGGGCTGGGACGCGGGCTGATGGCGGCGGTGATGATCGCGGTGATGATAGTAGCTGTGGATCAGCTGTGTGCCTCGGTCATCCGGCCGCTGGTATGCCGCCTTAGGCCGTCGAACCCTGACAATCCGTTGTCGGCGCTCGTGACCGTGGTCAACGGCTATCGCGGCGGCAGCTACGGCTTCCCGTCATGCCATGCTGCCAACACTTTCGCCCTGGCCACATTCTTCTCGCTGGTGTTCCGCAACCGTCGCATCACCCTCTGTCTGATGGCCTGGTCGCTTCTCGTCGGCCTCTCAAGGGTCTATCTCGGAGTGCATTACCCCGGCGACATTCTCGGCGGCTGCGTCATAGGCGCCATCATCGCCGCCGTCTGCTACCGCGCTTTCCGCCCGGATAACCTTCTGACAGCAAACAGATTGAGCACCTGTCCTAAAATTTAGGACAGAAATCCGTCAAAGTGTCCTAAATTTTAGGACACTTACCTTCGGCCCGCAATTCCGGATAAAAATGCAGGCAAATTACACCTGTTACTGATAGAATTACCGAATTCTGCCATCTTTTATTGACAAAGAGCTTGCACATTGAAATTATTTAGTAATTTTGCAATGTTTAACGTTCGCAGAACCCGCTTTCGGGCATTGCGGGCGGGAAATGACATTTTTTGAAATGCGTTTATTCGCGCTTTATTCTTGCCTTCCGGAACTTCGCAACTTCTAATCATCAGCAAGAATAGGGCAACGGGAAACGCCACTTGGATATGAATTTTCGGCCTCCGGCGTGTGCGCGAGCATACGGCCCGGCGGCCACGTAGTTCATATTTTGCGTGGGTTCTGCGTTGTCCGTTCTCTGATGATGGGCAATGCGAAGGCCTCGGAAGCGGAACGGGCAAAAGTAAGATTCCCACGCATTGTGTTTATAATCAATCCCCAACACATTGGAGCATCCGGGAGTCAGGCTCCATAGGCACACACAACCAACATTTCACTCTTTCCCCCACAACTTTTTATCAACCCCCAATCATTTTCTGACAATGAAAAAGCTTTTACTCCCGTTTGCCATCGCCCTCCTTGCGCAGCAGACCATCTCAGCCGAAACATTCCGCGTCAACAACACTCCCGGCTCAGGCGCACAGTACACCACCTTCGACGATGCTCAGAAAGCTGCTTCCGACGGCGACGTTATCATAGTCGACGGCTCCGCGACCAGCTATGGCAAAATCGTCGTAACCAAGAAAATCACCCTCAAAGGCCCCGGCTATTTCCTCGATCAGGATGAATCAATGAACGAAGCCGCTAACCCTGCCAATTTTTATGAGATCAGAGTGCAAGCCGAAGGCGCTACTCTCAGCGGACTATACATACAGGAGGACCTCTATCTGCAAAACAATAAAATAGTTGTAACCCGCTGCCAAGTTCAGAAAATGATCTATTTTTCGGCACCATCAAGTGAAGTTACAGCCATATCTGACTGTATCATTCATCAGAATTTCATCAGATTTGGCATTCGTGGATTAGTAAATAATTACTATGCTCAAATTTCAAACAACGTCATTGCAAGTGGGGATGCCGCAGCATTATACACGCTAAACAATGCAACAATCAGCTATAATACAATCGTTCCGAGATCCGGCACCAGAATCACATACCTCAAAGACTGCGTTATCGAAAACAACATTTGCCAGCATATAGAAACCGGTGGCCAAAGTTATAATAATGGGAATACTTTTTCCAACAACTATTACACAGACTACAGCAATAAATCTCCATACTACGTTACCAATGGTTGGTCTTGCACCGACCGCGAGGTCAAAGCCATCGACGAAACCCTCACCACCACTCAGGGCGCTTTCTCAGGTAACGACCCCTACGTGCTCAGCGGCCTCCCCTCAGGTCCCATGATTCAGGACGTCATCATGCCCGAGTCCGTTGCCAAAGGCGAGAACCTCAAAGTAACCGTTAAAATCGGCTCTTCAAAATGATTCCCTTCAGCCGTCTTTCCCACATTGCCTTCGCTGCTCTGACACTCCTCCTGTCAGCCTCTCAGGGAGTCAGCGCACAATCATCCGGCAATGAAAGGGTATCCATAAAAGTGTTTGTTGATGACGATCCGGGCCAAGGTAACGGAGGCACAACCGTTCTGACACCGTTGGGCAATATTTCCCTCACCGTGCCGCTCGACGGCATCGACCCCGGCGCCCACATAGTATCCTTCCGTGTCTATGACGATAGCCACGGCTGGTCTACCACCGTCACACGCCCCCTGTTCATCTCTGACGAGTCATTCGCCTTTGACGGCCTGGAGTATTTCGTCGACACCGATCCCGGTCAGGGCCGTGCCACATGGATTGACGCCGGCGCAGGATCATCGCTGACATTCGATGTGCCTACCGCATCGCTCGCCTCCGGCCCCCACACCCTCACCGTGCGTCTGCGCTCAGGCTCCGAATGGACAGCCGCGATGACGCGCCCCTTCACTGTGATCCCCGCCGGCATGACCGTTGAGTATTTCTACGATGTTGATCCCGGCGTAGGCCGCGCCACTGCTCTCGAGGCCGAAAACGGCGAGACCGTAGTGTTCCTCCCCACCTCCGGCCTGACCTCCGGAGCCCACATCCTCTCGATGCGAGCCAAGGACACCAAAGGCCGATGGTCACCAACCGTCACCGTACCCCTCTATGTCACTGAGCCTGACGCCGACATCACGGCCGCCGAATACTTCGTGGACACCGACCCCGGCTGCGGCAACGCCACGCAGGTCACCGTCGACCCCTCGGGCGAGATAGCCTTCACCATCCCCACCTCCTCTCTGGAGTATGGCCGACACACCATGTCCCTCCGCGGCCGCGACATCACCGGCCGGTGGATCACCGTCTACGAGGCCCCCTTTGAAGTCATCGATGCCTCAGGCATAGAGGAAATCCGGTGGCGCATGACTCTCGATGTCACCCGTCACGCCGACTGCCTCACCCTCACAGCCCGCGACATCGATCCCGCGAGCACCGTCGAGCTCTACACCCTCGGCGGCGTAGCGCTGCAGCGCGTCATCTGGCACGACACCTCCGCACCCCTGATCCTCCCCCTCGACTCCTCCGTTCCCTGCTGCATCCTCACGGTCACCGCTCCCACAGGCGAGCGCACCGTCCGCAAAATCCGCTAACCATCCCCCGGTGAGGCGCCCCCTCCCGCGCCTCACCGGTCATTTTCCCTAACACACCGCTCGATTATGAAACATTTGCTCACCGCCCTCCTCCTCATCTCCGCCTGTTTTTCAGCTCATCCGCAATATCAGTCCGCCACCGATGGCGATACGATTGCCGGCTGTGACAGCACTGCAGCAGCCGATGACGCCACAGGTTATGATCCTGACTTCGGTCCCTTCCCCGACGTCTATAACGACATTGCCGATGGCAACTTCGCCAAAATCCTCGATGACGCACAGAACTATCTCAATTTTTTCCCCGACTTTGTCCCCGCCCGCTATCTGCGTGGCCTGGCCAATCACGGGCTGGGTAACACCGAGGCCGCCGTAGCCGACATCGTATATGCCTGGCAGCATGACTTCTACGCTGATGATCTCGTGGCTCCCTACGATTTCCTGAGTTATTATGCGCAGACAGTCCCCGAAGCAGTAATCACGGCAATGACTCCGGTCGAGCAGCAGCTCACATCCGGAACCGGCGCTCCATATCTGCTTTACGATGCCGAAATGATTTTAGGGAAAGCTTACGGTTATTCCGGCAAGTGGGCCACCGCCGCCCGCACTTTCGCCCCACGTGCCATTGCCGCCGTTCCCTTAGACCTCGATTCACAATATTTTTTCAACGCACTTTGCTTCGAGGCTAACGCATGGCTCAGTTCCGGCCATCCCGACAAAGCCCTCAAAGTGATGGATCGTCCCGAATGGACCCCTGAACGTGAGGAAAGCCGATACATTGGCCGCTCGATAGCGCTCCGAAACCTCGGCCTGTTGGATCGTGCCGTCGCTTACCTTGACACCGTAGCCGCCCAACACCCCGAAAGTCCCGAAATACTCATACATTACGCTTCATTCCTCACAGCGTCCGGTCAGCAGGATAAAGCCATCGAACTCCTCGATTCAGCCATGAGCATGCTTCGGCCCGAACTTGACATATTCCAAAGTTCTCTGTCGGATTATTGCGAAGCCTTGGTCCGCCGCGGAATCGCCCGCGAGCTGAAAGGCCGGCGCTCAGACGCCGAAGCCGATTATCTTGCTGCCATTGATCTCGATCCCGGCCAGCTGGCAGCCCTGTCGCGTCTCGGGCGCCGCGACGACATCATGAAACTGCTCTCCGAAGCTCCGGCCCCCTATCCCGAAATAACGCTTGCCATGGTATATTCCAACCTCGGCGACGACAAAGAAGCCCTCTCCCACCTCGGCCGCGCCTTCGACCTCCAGCAGACAACCCCTCAGGCCATCCCCTACGACCCCAACCTCAAACGCCTGATGACGCACCCCGACTACCCCGCCACCGCAGCCCGCTTCAACCCCTTCCCCGAAGCTTACGACGACATTTCCCAAGGCAATTTTGCCAAATTATTTGATGTCACTCAGAACTACCTCGACATCTTCCCCGACTTTGTCGCCGTCCGCTATCTGCGTGGTTTGGCCAATCACGGGCTGGGCAACACCAAAGCCGCTGCCGCCGACATTGTATATGCCTGGCAGCATGACTTCCACGCTAATGGCCTCGTGACACCCTACGATTTCCTGAATTATTATGCGCAGACAGCCCCCGAAGCAGTAATCACGGCAATGACTCCGGTCGAGCAGCAGCTGTCATCCGTAACCTTCGATCCGGATATGATAGAAGATTCTTTTGTAATGTTTGCCTATCCTGAAAAACTTTACAATACCGAAATGCTTTTGGGGAAAGCTTACGGTTATTCCGGCAAATGGGCCACTGCCGCCCGCACTTTCATTCCCCGCGCCATTGCCGCCGTCCCCTTACGCCTCGGTTCACAATTCTTTTTCGAGGCTCTACGCTTGGATATTTACGCATGGCTACTTTCAGGCCATCCCGACAAAGCCCTTGAAGTGATGGACCGCCCCGAATGGGCCCCTGACCTCGGATGGACACGACTCCTCGGCCGCTCGATAGCGCTCCGTAATCTCGGCCGTATTGACGAAGCCATCGCTTACCTTGACTCGATAGCAACACATTCTTACACCGAAGAACCATGGATTTTAGTCCAAAATGCATCATTCCTTTCGGCGGTCGGCAGGCAGGACAAAGCCATCGAGCACCTCGATTCAGCTATGAATATGATCAGGCCCATGCTTGAGCTATGTGATTATTATTGGCCTGCCTACACCGAGACATTGATCCGCCGGGGAATAGCCCGCGAACTCAAGGGCGACCGCGCCGGCGCTGAAGCCGATTATCTTGCCGTTCTTGATATCAATCCCAATCATCTCACCGCCTTATCGCATCTCGGCCGCCGCGATGAAATCATGAAAGTCCTCTCCGAAGCCCCCGGCCCCTATCCCGAATTAGCCCTCACCGTGGATTACACCGATATCGACCCCGATGACAGTCCCGAAGAATTCCTAAATGCCTTCTTTAGAGCCTCCGTAACCTCTGTACCCGATTCCGAATTAGCCCTCGCCGTTGTCTATTCCAACCTCGGCGACGACAAAGAAGCCCTCCTCCACCTCGGCCGCGCCTTCGACCTCCAGCAGACATCCCCTCAGGCCATCCCCTACGACCCCTCGCTCAAACGTCTGATGACGCACCCCGACTACCCCGCCACCGCAGCCCGCTTCAACCACGACAACTAACCCCCACTCGATTATGAAACACCTTTTTCTCACCGCCATTCTGATGCTTTCAGCCTGCATCTCGGCCCACGCCGAAGATGAGCCCACCGACGAAACCTATTACGAGATGATTCAGACCGCCGAGAACTATCTCGACAAGGTTCCCGACTCCGGCTACGCCCACTACCTCCGCGGCTTCGCCTACATCAACCTCAACAGGCCCGAGCTGGCCGTCAGCGACATAGCCTTTGCCTGGGAGCACCTTTACATCCCGAATTTTGAAGTGCCCCCCGTCAATATGCTCTATTATCTGGCTGACGTCGTCCCCGAAAAAGTCGTCGAAGTCCTCTCGCCCGTCGAAAGGCGTCTCTCCCGAACGCTTGCTGACGACCCATGGCTTGTCTACCATGCCGACATGATTCTCGCCCGCGCCTACGGCCGGTCCGGCCACTGGCTTGCCGCAGCCTCCACCTACACGCAGCGTGCCCTCGAAGCCATTCCTTACGACAAAGATCAGCAATATTTTCTTATGGCTCTCAACTTTCAGGCCAATTCCTGGTTCAATGCAGGCCGCCCCGACAAAGCCCTCCAGGTGATGAACCGCCCCGAATGGACCGAAGAAACCGCTGAAAAACGGTTTATGATGCGCTCCCTGGCCCTGCGTGACCTCGGCCGCCTTGATGAAGCCGTCAGCTACATGGACAGCCTTGCCGCCCAACATCCCCAATCCTTCGATATCATCACTCACCGGGCCTCGATCCTTTCGGCTGCCGGCCACTATGACAGAGCCATTGACAACTTCCTCTCGGCTATCGGCATTATCAAACCTTTGCTTGTCAAATACCCCACTAATGCTGAAGCTTACGTTGACGTCCTCCTCCGCATGGGGAAAAACCGCGAGGCAATGGGCGACATCAAAGGCGCCGAAGCCGATTACCTGACCGTCCTTGAGCTCCGGCCCGACAACCTCATAGCCCTGTCGCGCCTCCACCGCCGCGACGAAGTGCTCACCCGCCTGGCCGATTTGCCCGCGCCGCTGTCCGACTTCGATCTGGCTGAGATATTTGCCGACCTCGGCGACGATGACCAAGCCCTGCTACACCTCGGCAACGCCTTCGCCCGCCAGACAATCAACCCCCTTTCCGTCCCCTACAACCTGAGCCTCCGCCGCCTCACAGCCCTCCCCGCTTACCCCGCCACCGCAGCCCGCTTCAACCCCGACAACTGATCCCCCGCTTAGAAAACATGTCTGACTTTAACACAATCCGCCTGCTGCCGATCTGCGCCGCGATCTGCGCAATTGCCACATCGTGCGGCAACACATCATCCGACACGTCCGCCGACACAGCAGCTCCCGCTGAAGAATCGCCAAGATATGTGCGCGACATCACCGTGCCGTCATTCAGCCTGAGCAAACCGGTCGGCGACTCCACATGCACAACGCAGTTTCTGTTTGACCGTGCCACCAACAGGCTGAGCGTTGCGCCTGACGGCTCCCCGGCTATATTCACCGTCGACTCTCTCGGCCTTGAGCATCCCCGCAACGTAATGACCGTCGTTGCCCGCACAATTGGTTTCATACCCATAAAAAAGGGCGACACTTATTATGAGGATGGTATAGAGCGCACAGCCACCTCTGACATGCACATCCTTTCCGAAGAAACATGGCCTTACGGAGAGATCTACAACTTCGACCGTCAGGGACGGCTCACAAGCTATTATTTCGGAAACTACAGCGATTGCAACGACGAGGATGTCCTGACCATAGACTACGGCCCCGGAGGAACCTTCACTTACAGGGCCGAACACTACGAGACCGATGATTTTCCCCCAAGGCTCATCAGCGGGAAATGGGACGGAAACGAATGGATTGAGACCGTGTTCGGCTGGGATTACGAATCCCGGGCGTTCAAGATGCCCGTAACCTACACATTACGCCGATTCGGCGGCAACGCCATGTTCTTCACCATCACCCCCGACGGCGAGAGTAAGCCGTTCGAGGTCCGCTACCGCTACCTTGACGGCCGCCTGTCACTTCCCCTCGATCCCGGCCGCAAGCTCTCCGAGCAGCTCCCGGAAGAAAAACTGGCCACCATGACCCGGCGCACCGACCCCGATCCCCGCGGCAACTCCCTCACGGTGACCCGCACCAACCCTCACCTCACCAGCACCGAAACCACCCTCGAAATCACCTACTACACTCCCTCCCCCAAAGCTGTATCCATATCGGCAAAGTAGTCTATCTGCCATAATATCTATCATCAAATTTTTTTAAACCCTAAAAATGAAAAAGCTACTACTTTTACTCTTCCTGTCCCTGACATGCTCTTCTGTCACAGAAGCAGCAGGGTTGACTGCGGAGAACCTGAAATCATTATTATTAACCAAGCATGACGGCACAGAGATAGTGCTTATGTTGGAACAGTCCCCTGTCATTTCTTTTGAACAGCACATAAAGGATTGTGCGGCTTATAACATGACTATCAAGACCACCGGCTCAACGATAACAGTGCGCACTTCAGAAGTGATGTCTGTTATCCCGTCAGATATCGAAACGTCTGACATCACTGAAATTCTCTCGCCCGGCAATGAAGGGGATATTTCCCTTGATTACCTTGACGGGGCTCTGCTCATCGACGCATCTCATGACGACGTCATCCTTGAAGTGTACAACATCGCCGGAGTAAGACAGTTATACCGGGTTCTTCCGCAGGGGAAAACGGTGTTACGTCTCGACTCTCTTCCGAAAGATTTTTATATAGTTAAAGTCGGCAATCAAACTTTGAAAATACAGAAATCATGAAAAAGATACTATTTGCAGCGCTTCTGTCACTTTGCGCAATTTTTTACCTCTCTGCCCAGCATGTCATTCACATTTATCATGACGGTGAGAAACAGCCCGATGCGTTACTGAACGTAACCGTCGACAGCATCACGCTCGAAAACGGCAATCAGGTTTTCAATACCAAGTATGGCCGCAGGGAATATCCGCTGACCTCTGTTGACAGTGTTAAATTCCAGGGTTCGTTCTTTCAGGCAGTCTTTCCACAGGTCAAAGTACCGGGGATGTTTTCAGGATTTAATGTCTTGGCGATGGCGGATAGCCAATCCGGCATTTATCCCACTTTTGACACCGATAATTTTCCGGATTATGTCCATTATTTCCGTCAATGGACCTCGGAAAACGCGGAAGATCCGAATTCGAAGGCGTTGCTTTCATACATTCTGATAGAGTTGGAAGAAAACTCAAGTGATACTACCCGCCATTTTACCCTTAACGCTAAGAGAGGAGATGAGATAGTCCCAATAGAAATAATTCAACATAATACCCGCCCGCTGTTCACAATCGATGACCAGCCCTATGAATTGGGTCAACGTATTGTATTCCCTTCTTATGCCTGCGAAATAGAATTCAAGAATCGGGGAACTATCGTTGACTCTCTCCCTTTCTTTACCCCAAGTGGTTGGGATAGAATTGAGTGTGAGTGGATGAGGGCAAGGACCAAGAATGATTCCACAATAATTATATCAATTGATGAGAATTTAGACAATACTCTCAGAACTACGGAAATAGGTTATCATTCCCGTAACGAGGCTCTAAGTTATAGTTATCGCTACGGGCAAAACACCATAACTCAACTTCGTAACGGTTCGCACACACCTGAAGAACATCTCAAAGCTTTGCGCGAGCTCTATGACGCTACTGATGGTGATAACTGGACTTACAAAGGAAACTGGTGGAGTGACGAGCCATATTATAAATGGGACTGCATAAATCATGACTTATGGAATAATGAAGTTTTCTGGGGTAACCGGGTGGTACTCATGAATTTTTCGGGACGTCAATTCACCGGTATGCGTGGTATGATACCTGAAAGCTTTACTGTGTTCATGGATGACGCGATACATGCTCCTGATATATCAATGGGAGCTCTTAGCGGTCGCTTCCCTGAGGCCGTATGCAATCATCCGCTTTGGCAGGAAATGGGTTGGGGTGCCATTCGGCAAAACATATCGCAGGGGGGTAATATTGATTTCACAGGTATCAATCTTAAACTACCGGAGGTCAATGTGTTTGATTATCTCGCAAATACACGGCGATCCACTTCGGAGATACTTCAGGAGAACGAGCTTACATTTATCATACATCGCGCTTACGGAAATTCCAATAATTTCAATGAATCATCATTTGTTGACAAGTACCTTGGTTATGCGCCGAAAGGTCTTGGCATGGTTATAGCCGACTCTCAGCGCGATTGGTACATGTCAGAATCCGAGAAAGAAGCCCATGTTGAAGCCTATGCCGCCAGAATCCGCGAAATGCAGGCTAAGGGGGTCCCGACTGACATTGTCTGGACAAATCATTTCGGAAAAGCCATCGAGGGGTCGGCCGGAAGTATGAGTCTTATTGACAAAGAAGGGAATCTGATTTGGCATGTTCAAATGAACTGGAGTCTGAGTGGCTATGAGAATGTACTTGATAGATATTGTCGAGAAATACTCGGTGAACCTGTGGAGCATGACAAATTCGTCTATGATACCTACACCTCGTCCGATTACAGCAAGGACGGAGAATTTATAACAGTGCAGACCGCTACAGAAGGCAACGGTGTTAACCTCGTGTTTATGGGCGACGGTTACGTCGATAAAGATATTGACGGAACATATATCGACGATATGAACGCGGGCATAAACGAACTTTTTGCCATAGAGCCGCTTAAATCGCTTAAGCCGAGATTCAATATCTATATCATGAAGGTCGTGTCACCGAATGAATTTACGCATGACGGCGAGCAGCGGCTTAAATACGATGCCAATAATGTCTATGAATACCTGAATAAGATTCCGGGACTCACTCCCGAGACCGCTCATGTATGCGTAATTACCAACAGACCCAATGATTTCGTAGTCAGCGGTTATGCTGACATGAACGATAACGGCGGATCCATAGCCTGGATTCAGGAAGGCAAGGCGTCGTCAATTATTGTGCATGAGGCCGGCGGACACGGCATAGGTAAGCTCCTTGACGAGTATCTTACCGGTCACGACGATTCTTCCCTCAGCGATGAGCAACGAGAGCAGATGCGTCAGCAACTCACGGCCATGTATCATGCCCGTGACTGGGGTAAGAACCTCTCGTTTTACAGCGAGCCTGAAAAAGCGCCCTGGGCCCACATGTTCGCTGATGAGGATTACGCCGATGAAGTAGGCATGTATCAGGGTGCCTGGATGTTCCCCACATTATGCTGGCGCTCTACCGAAAACTCCGTGATGAACAATGACTATTCCCGCTTTAACGCCCCTTCGCGCGAAGCTATTTACAAGCAGGTAATGAAAGCCTCCGAAGGTGATAGCTGGACTTTTGACTTCGCCGGCTTCAAACAGTTTGACAAAGCCCTTGCCGCTGACTCCGAACCAAATGCACTCATTCAGGCGACATCCGAACGTCAGCCTTATATGCAGCTTAAATCCCCGCGTAGGTTAATGAAAGGTCAGGACGGCAGATATGTTTCCGTGCCTTTCGCCAACGAGCCTCAGCAGCCCGACATGACTTCGGATAAGGCATCCCCCGAAGTTCTCTCCAACGGCTACTTCCGCATCGAACCCCAGTTACCCGACATGCCGTTAGAAAAAGGCAGCTACATCATAATCGGCGATCAATACATTGAAGGTAAGTAACTTCTATAACCAAATTTAAAGAGGCTGTGTCCGTTAGGCGCAGCCTCTTTTGTAGTTCGCCCAGCATGTATTCAGTCTAACAGGTGCAAGTCCTCGGTACGCCCGATAGCGGGAAGTGCGCAACCAAAGACAAGGGTGTCGGTCGCGAGGCCGAATCTGAAGGAAGTCAGCGGCAAACGTCTGGCCTGACGTACAGAAACTTGATACCAAGGCAGTCCAAGGTGGGTAAGGTTGCTACGGAAACCAAAGCCCGATAGCTATACGGAACCGCGGCTGTAAATCAAGCAGGTATAAGACGGAAAGACTATTGAATACTTAACTGGGGAGGTCTCACGGACGCGGCGGAGATGTTTTTTTTTCAAAGCCGACGGAGTAAAGCTTGCCGTGAGAAGTCAGCCGAGGCCATAGTACCCGATAAGATAGCACCGGGGAAGGGTCGAACCTAACCGAAGTGAACATTGTCAAACATCATCAAATGAAAGGAAGAAAGCAGAAAATATCGACACAGAGCGATAGCCGCCCTCGGAAGAATAGGCCGGAAGCCGAAAGATATGAGGGGGTGCAGACTTTCATGCGCGTGATGGACAGATGTCTCACAACGGAACAACCAAAGAGAGAATACCCACTTTTGGAACACATCCTATCACCGGCCAATCTCAACGCGGCGTATCTGCAAGTGAAACGCAACGGCGGGGCTGCAGGTGTAGACAAGATGGATTGCGACCGTCTGCTCGGCTATCTAATCGAGCACGGAGAAGAACTGAAAGAGAGTATTCGCCAACGGACATATCGTCCGAACCCCGTCCGCAGGGTAGAGATACCCAAGGACAACGGAGGCAAACGCCAGCTGGGAATACCTACGGTGGTAGACCGCATGTTTCAGCAGGCGATTGCCCAAGTGTTAAATCCCATCTATGAACGGCAGTTCAGCGAGGGAAGTTACGGCTTCCGCCCCAGGCGAGGAGGCAAGAAAGCGCTGATAGCCGCGACAAAGATAGTGGAACAAGGTTACCGCTATGCAGTAGACATAGACCTTGAACGCTTCTTCGACACGGTCAATCACGCCAAGCTGATAGAGATACTGCAACGCACAATCAATGACGATGCAGTCATCTCGCTCATCCACCGCTATCTCAACGCAGGGGTCATGAAAGACGGCAGATACGAACCGAGCGAAGAGGGCACGCTGCAAGGTGGCCCGCTCAGTCCTCTGCTCGCCAACATCATGCTCAATGAACTGGATAAAGAACTTGAAAGGCGCGGTCATCCGTTCGTGCGCTATGCCGACGACGGACTAATCTTCTGTCGGAGCAAACGAGCGGCCGAACGGGTCAAAGAGAGTATCAGCAAGTTCATAGAGGGACACCTCAGACTCAAGGTCAATCGGGAAAAGACCGAAGTCGCCAACATCGGCAGATTGAAATTCCTCGGCTACGGCTTCTATGTCCGCAACGGCAAATGCCGCCTGCGACTGCATCAAAAAACCGAAGCCAAGCTTCGCCGCCGCCTCAAAGCCATTACTTCGAGAAGCAATGGGATGGGGTATGCCAGGCGCAAAGACGCCCTGCGGCAATACCTGCGGGGATGGACGGAGTATTACAATCTGGCCGATATGGGAAGCAAAGTCAAGGAGATAGACCAATGGCTGCGCCGTCGCATCCGTATGTGTATATGGAAATCGTGGAAGCGTACTAAAACGCGCGTCCGCAATCTGATACGCTGTGGCATAGACAAGCGGAAGGCCTACGAATGGGGCAACACAAGCAAGGGATATTGGCGCATAGCCGATAGTTGGATACTGACGCGGGCACTCCCCACGGAAGCACTCCATACAGCGGGCTATGACTGGATAGGCTGTTACTACACAGCATCAAAGCTGCCGAAAGGTTAGGAACCGCCGTATGCCGAACGGCACGTACGGTGGTGTGAGAGGTCGGTAAACACGAAAGCAGGAGATAAACACCTGTGATTAGTGTTTACCTCCTACTCGATTTCTCCCCCCCCCCGGGAACTATTAATCGGCGGGGATGGAGTTGAGGAGATCGGCTTTGCCTTCGTTGATGAGTTTGAGGATGAGTTCGCCGAAGAGAGTGTTTTGCCAGGCGAACCATTCGCGGGTGAAGTCCGAGGGGTTGTCGACGTTGAACGACTCGTGCATGAAGCCTGTGCCGGCGTCGGTGGCTAAGAGCATGGCTATGCAGTCGCGGATCTCATTGTCGTCGGTCGAGGTGAAAGCCTTCATCATGATGCTCATAGGCCAGGCCATGCTGTAGCCCACGTGCGGGCCGCCGATGCCTTCGCCCTTTGAGCCGCGGAAGAAATAGGGGTTGCTCTCGCTCCACACAAAGCGGCGGGTGTTCTGATACACCGGATCGTTGACATCCACGTCCTCGAGATAGGGCATGGCCAGGAGGCTCGGCACGTTGGCGTCGTCCATCAGCAGATGATTGCCGAAGCCGTCAACCTCGAAAGCGTAGATATTGCCGAACTCGGGATGGTCATAGACGGCATACTCATGGAGGGCCGTCTCCACCTCGTCGGCGAGGCTGCGGCAGCGGGCGGCGAGGTCGGTGTCATGGTTGACGGTCTCTAGGATTTCGGCGGCCTTGCGGAGCGAGCTGACGGCGAAGAAATTGGAGGGGACGAGGAACTGCAGGGTAGTGGCGTCGTCCGACGGACGGAAGCTCGAGGCTATAAGGCCGCAGGGCTTCACCGGGGTGCCGAGGCCGTTGTTGCTGAGCGTGTCGAAGGCGCGGTCAGTGACGCGGCGGAAGCTGTAGGGGCCGTTGCCGTTGCGGCGCTGCTGCTCGGTGAAAGTCTGGAGGATGCGGGCGATGGCCTTAAGCCATTCGTTGTCGAAGATGCTCGCGTCGCCGGTCACCTTCCAGTATTCGTAGGCCAGGCGGATAGGGTAGCAGAGCGAGTCGATCTCCCATTTGCGCTCATGCACGTCGGGGATCATCTCGGTGTTGTCGCTCATCCATTCGCCGCCGGTGGGGCCGTCATTGAAAGCGTTGGCGTAAGGGTCGAGGATAATGCACTTGAACTGGCGCCGTATCACGCCCTCGATCATCGCCTTGAGTTCCTTGTCGCTGTTGGCCAGCCGCACGTAGGGCCACACCTGGGCGCCGGAGTCGCGCAGCCACATGGCATGGATGTCGCCGGTGTAGACAAACGTGTCGTTCTTGCCCTCGGCGTCCTTACGGTAATGTACGGTAGTGTCGAGAGTGTTGGGGAAGCAGTTCTCAAACATCCACACCAGTTTGGGGTTGGTCAGCGCCTTACGTACCAGCGCTATCTGCCGCTCCACCTCCGCCGAATGAAACAGACGCTCTGCCGGCGCCGGGCGCCTGGAGATGGTAAAATCCGGGGTGACAGCCGGAAGCACGGTATTGTCGGCCGGGCAAACCGCCGGCGATGAGGCGGCCGCAGGAAAGGCAACGCAGGCCAGAGCCAGAGAAAAAGCAAAGATATTCATGATGAGCGATTATGATGAATGAAAGAAAACAGATCCGCTCGGCCCGCAAGCCGGCAACCACCGCAAAGTTAGCAAAAATCCCCGGATCTCATCGCCCCGTATGAAAAAAGAGGCTGCGCCGACACCGTGACACAGCCTCTTCAGCATTATCGGTTCTATCTGTAATGGTCAGGCAAGGTTACCATATCTCAGGAGTAATTCAGAGATACTTACGCCTGATGTGAATGAATTGAATGCGCTTATGTTCATACTGAACGACAAATTCGAATGTCCGGCCATTTTCCCGATTTCGTTCAGATAACGACCCACATATCTGCTGACGGCTTCAAACGATATTGCTCCATAACCTTCAAGTAGAGGAAACAGATAATATTGTCCGTCGCGGCTATACCGCTTTATAATTTCCTTGGCTTGTGCGCCTAACACGACAGTCTTTTCCAATCCTTTCTTACGGCGATTGTAAACAAGATGGTTGCCTCTGACATTTTCTATCGTAAGATATGATATATCGACAAGCTCCATACCTCCGCAATAAAAGCCGAACATAAACATGTCGCGGGCCAGAGCCAGGGGCCCGTTTGCAGGGAGATCAAGTTTCTCGATATTCAAAAGAATTTCTCGGTCAAATCGCTTCTCTTCGCCTCCGGCAGCTTTATATATTTTGGTGTTGACATTCTCAAACCAACAGGGAGATTCCTTTAGTAGCCCCGCCTGATACGCCTTATTCAGCACAGTCCTGAGCGTACGGAGATAAAATGACTGAGAGGAGTCTGCTATAGCCTTATGCTTCAGCCATTCGGAATAATCATGAACGAATCCGGCATCAATTTCTGAGAAATCTATTTCCTCGGCCTCTGTGAAGTATCGAAGGCTGGATATCAGACTTGTAAAACTCTTGGCCTGACTGTTCCTGCGCTCGTTTTTTAGCGATTGGCCGAGGTTGAATATATAATCGAACAGGCCATCGCACTTGTCTTTCATCTTAAACGAAAGCTCATATTGAAATTCACCTCTGAACTCCCGGCCGATCGATACGATATCCCGCCTTATCGGAAAATCAGTCTGCGACTTTCTGACAATATCAGCCATCGCCTCATCGCCGGCAAGAGCCATGCGAAAATCATCGACCACATTATCAATATTGAAAGGCTTCCCGGAATCCTCCCTGCGCTCAATCACACAATACAATAATCTGAGTTGAGAGAGTATAGCAATCCTTTCTGTCTTAAGGACACTTGAATCAGTGGAGTGAATATCGGAATTGACAGTCCGGTCAGGGCGTTTGCCGTTCTCGTCAGGCATCCCGGTAATCCGGTAATACACCACCCCGGCTTTTTCACCCTCGCACTTACTGCGCGAAGGCCTGTAATGCGCCGAAATCAAAAACATAAGATTCAGAAAGTTTATAAGCCTTTCAGTCCATCATATCTTCGGGAGCGAGTGGAGTGTATGGACCGTCCTTGACTTCGAAAATAGCTGACGGCTCAATGACTTCGACAGTGTGCCATTGGCCTTTTGGTATCTGCACACCGTAATTGCCCGTAGTGGGGTCAAGAAGGAATCGGTGAGTCTGAGCGCCGGTCTCATCGTAGAAAACGACGAACATCTTCCCGCGAAGCAGTATGTAAGTCTCAGCGGTATGGCGGTGACGGTGAATCGGCAGGATGGTGCCGGGGAGCAGGACGTTGATTATTTGCTGGAATGTGCTAATAATACCTTTATTTAAATCAATCAGTGAATGTGATAAAGGTGATTTATGGGCACAAGCAGTTATTTCGTTTAATAAATCACTATCAATAATCATGATGATATACAGTTCCTACGAGAGTGTTTGAATTTAACACGAATAAATCATTAAGGAATTCTTTTCATCCCCACAAAGGTCTTTTTCGCCTGCTTCCGCCAAGTTTCATCGGTCACGATGCCCGCATCGCTCCCTCTTCAACTCGCGGAATCAGTCTGAAAATTCAAACACTCTCAAAAGGCGGAAAATAAATCTTCAACTTCATGTATAGTATTTTCAATAGTATATGGGATTACATCACATCGATTTTTGTCGCCCATCTTCTTTCGCAAATCTGAATCCCCTATCAACTTTTTGATTGCAGTCGCAAAGCCATTATAATCATTTGGAACGCATAACAAGCCATTGATATTTTCTTTATTTACATCTGTCAGTCCTCGAATATTAGATGTAACAAGAGGAAGACCACAATACATCGCCTCCAATGAAGAAACGGGCAACCCTTCACGATGTGAAGGCATTACGTATATATCTGCCTGTGCACAGATATCAACAACATCTTTACGATAGCCAAGGAAATGCACTTGGTCCGATATTCCGAGATTTCGCGTAAGCGATTTTAAATTCTGCTCCTCAGAACCTTTTCCACACAAAATATAGTGGACGTTTGAGTTTCTGAGTTGGGAGAGTGCTTTTATAATAGTCGATTGGTTCTTATTTTTATTAAGTTCGCCAATGGACAAGATAATAACAGCCTCCGTTGGAAGATTCAATTCCCTACGGATGTTATTGGATCTGGTATTCTCTGACAAACGAGCTGTATTTATACCGATACCATGAATGTAAGATACGTGTTTTACATTGAACTGTTTTGCTCGATCATAATCCTCCGTATTGACCGTACAAATCATATCCGCATGATGAGCCATCAATCTCTCAATTGGATAATAAATAAGCCAGTTAAGAGTGGGTGCGCCTTTAAAAAAATGAAATCCATGAGCCATATAGACCAATTTTGTTCCTCTCGTTCTTGCTTTACGTGCAGCAAGGCGAGTGACAACGCCCATGACGGGTTCATTTGTCCATATATAATCATATGTGCCACCGTTTATAATCTTTAATAGCTCTTTGTAGCCAACATAATTATTTTTCGACAAAGGTGAGCGTTTCAGGTGGATTTTATAAATATGCCCTACATATTCAGAGATTTTATCCACTACTTCTTGAAATCGGCCACCGACCTCGGAGCAAGCTATGTCGATATCAAAATTCTTGTTAGACAGATTTATGACATGCGGCACTAGGAACTGAACCATCATCAGATCGGTAGAGGATATCAATAATCGCTTATTCATAGCCAAGCTTGTTTATTATTTTATCTGCAATGCTGGCTGCATCAATTTTATTGAAAGCCCTCAAGTACGTCTGATTACCAACTGCGCAACAATAAGTATCTTCAATGCCAATTTTTAACAAAGGTGCAGAATTATTCGTCTCTGCTAAAACTTCAGAAACGGCCGAGCCAAAACCACCAATGATATTGTGTTCTTCGCAGGTGACAATAAGTTCATAGTTGCGAGAGCAATGTCGGATTACTTCTCTATCAATCGGTTTTACAGTCGGGAAAGTGTATACTGTAGGCTCTATACCTTTCTCATTAAGCAAGGAAAGACAACTTTGCACTTCCTCAAAGATGGCACCGGTCGAAAAAATAGCAACTTTTTTACCATCATGTACTTTTATGGCTTTACCAATTGCGAAATTATCAATCTTATCGTGAATCCGTTTTTCACCTCCTCTACCGAGTCTCAGATAAACCGTACCTGGATAATCAGCTATGGCTTTTACCGCTTCTTCAGCCTCGACAATATCTGCCGGACAAACAACCGTAACATCAGGTAATGATCTCATTATGGCTATATCTTCAGTTGCGTGATGGCTCATGCCAAGCGAACCATAGACATACCCGCCACCAACACATACAATTTTAACGTTGGCATGATGATAGGCACAGTCATTGCGTATTTGCTCCAGACATCGCAGTGTTGGAAAATTACCAATTGAATATGTGAACACCGTTTTTCCTTCAAGAGCCATTCCTGCAGCGACCGAGGTCATATTTTGTTCAGCAATCCCGGCATTTGTAAACTGGTTGGGACATTGTTCCCAATATGGTTTCAGGACTCCAAATCCAAGATCACCGGTAATGAGCTGGATATTGGGATTTTCTTTTGCAACTCCAATAAGTGTTTTTACAAACGTATCTCTCATCTCTGTCTTATTTATTTACGATATGTTCACGTTCCGCAGCCCCTGGCGTAGCTTCGACTCTCCTCATTGATTCCGGGTAGGCATCCGGATGCCAAGTGAATGAAAAGGTATGATCATTGTAAATGTCATCTTTTTCTGTTGCAAAGCACGGATTTGAAATTCCATTGGGCGTATAAGGATCGTCGATTCCATTTGGCTTAAATTTATACAATTCTGAAACCGCCATATCATATTCCCAGCCATCATGAGGGAATCGATAATGCCACAATATATCATTCTGCATGAAACTGATGCCTTTACCTTTTAGAGTATTGGCAATTATTACCGTTGGTTTATGATCATCGGTTTCAGCTGTGGCAGCGGTCAAAGCGTTCCTTAACTGCTGATGGTCATTACCGTCAATTTCAATTACGTGCCACCCGAAAGCTGACCACTTTGATCCAAAGTTTTCGATCTCTAATGTATTCTCATTAAAGTCTAAACTTTGCATATGATTATGGTCGACTATCGCGATTAAATTTTGGAGACGGAAATGATTTGCAAAAAGTGCTGCTTCCCAAACAGATCCTTCATCACATTCACCATCACCCAAGACAACAAAAACGCGGCTCTTCTTATAGTCTTTTTTTAAAGCATATGCCATACCGGCTCCAACCCCAAGACCATGCCCGAGAGATCCTGTTGAAAGGTCAACCCCAGGAAGATGATGAGATACATGTCCTGATAGTCTGCTGCCATTCTGGTAATGTGTCTTTAATTCTTCCACAGGGAAGAATCCGGATTCTGCAAGGGCTGCATAGACACTTGCTCCCGCATGTCCCTTACTTAAGATGAATCGGTCGCGCTGCTCCCACTTTGGATTGCTGCAATCATAATTCAAGAACTCAGCATATAATACCCCCATGATGTCTGCAACCGAAAGGATGGCACCCAAATGCGAACCACCGGAAAGATGGGTCATCTCAACAGCATGGCGTCTGATCAGCCATGCCAGTTGTTCGCTTGTACGTTTCATTTTATGAGCTTAATTAATTTTGAATTTTATAAATGGTTGTTTCCCAAACAAAAAGAGATGTAATGGAAATTGTATCTTGTTTCAATCATTCTTATCAACCAAATGATTAACATTGGCATAATTACTCCTATTCCAAATTGAAAAGGCATTATGATATAATACGGACAGTGAAATAATCTTTCCAATAATACATTTACCATGGCCTGACATGGCCATGAAAGCAAAAACATGGTAAATGTTTGAGCATAAACTGAATTCCTGCTAATTTTTAATTTTGGTGCGAAATAGCTGCAAAATTCACATAACGAGTAAATCATGATTACAGCAATAACAGCATTTGTCAAATATAACGGCATTGTGCAGACCTTACTACCCAGGAATACAATCACAGCCACACCAAATGCACATATTGCACTAAAGATGTTTTTGTTTAATCTTGCCAGAACATGATAATATGCACATAGGATTCCAAGAACAAATATCCATCCGAAGTTGATGATATCATCTACTGAAAACCAGGGAGATATTTGTCTTTTAAAGCACGCACAATAAAATACAAAAGAGATTCCGAGGATTAGCAGCCATCCAACTTTAGGTCTATAAAACTTTGACAAAATTTTATCAACAACTATCCCGGTAATTCCTAATAGAAATATCATCGGTAAAAACCAAAAATGCCCCCATACGTTTTCTCTTGGGACTAAAAACATCCGTAACATCGAATACGTATCAAAACTGACGGAATCATTTAAATAAGTCTGCAAGAATAATTTCGGAACAAATGCAATAACGGATAATACGACGTAAGGCACCAGAAGTTTTAATGTCCTTTTCTTTATAAAAGCCTTAGTAGAATATCGGTCAGCTTGCTGAGTATAAATCAATAAGTATCCACTGATCCAGACAAAAAGAGGCATGTGGAAACAATAGATAAAGATTTGAGTCTGGATTAACCACTCCGGCAATCGTGTTATAAATGGATAAGAATGTCCAAGAATAACAAGATATGTCGCAACTATCTGAATCAGCAATATCTCAGAAAGATGGCGAGGCATTTTATTGAGAGACATCATTAAGCAAGCACAATTCGTCATCAGTCAGATTCCAGCCAATACTTTCGAGATTTCCAAGAATCTGACTTGGTCGTTTTGCCCCGACAAGAACAACCGAATCTTTAAGATAATCCATTATAAATCGTATGGCTACTGCGGCTATACTTACACCATGTGATTCAGCTATAGGACGCATGGCATCCACGATATCAAGGTTTCGTAGAAGTTTGTCGCCATGGAAATTGACATAAATGTCTCTGTTTCTTCGATCGTCTTTATTAAAAGCACAATTTCGATCGTATTTTCCTGTCAGTATTCCCTGACCTAAACTTCCCCACGTAAGAGGAGTTACGCCAAGTTCATTTCGTGCTGCCAACAAATCTACTTCATGCTTGCGACAGGCTAAAGAATATTCATCCTGACAGTTCACAAAACATCCTGCGAAAGGTTTCATCTCTTCAAGAGTTGTATTATCAATGTTCGACAGCCCGAAATAACGTATCTTACCCTCTCTTTTCAAGATATTCAGTGTATCAACAACCTCTTCCATAGGAGTGACTTTATCACGGTAATGAATGACATATATGTCCACGTAATCAGTGTTTAACCGGGATAATGTTCCATCAAGCGCCTCGCGAATATATGCCGGAGAGTTATCATACCGGGTTCCATCTTTACCAAAACGCACGCCAAATTTTGACTGGATTATAACATCGCCTCTCCTGCGGCTTAACCCTTTGGCCAAAGTTTTCTCTGACTGTCCAAGGCCATAGGTATCCGCGGTATCGAAGAAATTAATGCCATTGTCAATGGCTGTTTGTACAGCCTCAATAAGATCTTTTTCCTGCACGTCCCCCCAGCCATATCCACCCATCGGACAACCACCCATACAAAGGCGTGAGACTTTCAAATCTGAATTTTTGAGTGTTATATATTCCATATCACTTGTGTTTGTTTAGAAATATAAATCCTGTGGTTTTACGGATAACACGATATATAGTATTGAAGAATATCGAACAATCTGTTGTAAAAGACACCTCTCTGGCATATTTTACGCGGAGTTGATTTTTCTTTTTTAGTACATGCTTCTCGTACATTTCATCAGCATTACCCGAGCCTACAATCTCATCAAGATTGATGAATTCAACCGAGCTGAAATCGGTTATTCCGGGACGCACCTCCAGAATGATTTTCTCATCACCTTCATACTTTTCCACATATCGAAGCAACTCGGGTCGTGGCCCGATAAAACTCATCGTACCCTCAATAATGTTGAAGAGCTGAGGGATTTCATCTAATTTTGTCTTACGAAGGAAATTACCGACTCTCGTAATTCTCGGATCATTAAGAGCCGTAGTTCCCCCGCCGATTTTATCGGCATTTCTCACCATTGTCCGAAATTTGAAAATCCGAAAAGGACGATTATGGTAGCCTCCCCTCAATGGGCGGTAAAATATTGGGAAACCATTGTCTATCACGACAACCACAGCTATAATCAAATATAACGGCCAAAGAAAAACCAGCAGGATGATTGCGAGAATGAGATCGATAATACGCTTGGTGTATCGATTATATAATGATATCTGCCTCATTTTTATAGTTTTCGTTTTATATTCTAAACACATTGAATTAAACATTCAGCATGTTTTACAGATCTACTGATCTTAAATACAGACGAATATTCACGTTTAAGATATTCTTGATATGCCTATATGTAATATAATATAGGGTGTATAATTAATCCTATCTTATAAAGCATATGAGCGAGATGATATGCTCTTAAAGTATTTGTCGAACTTCGCAATTTGGATTAAAGCATCGGAATTTTCACTTTCAATAACTATACAATATGTCGGTTGGGCATGATTTGTAAGTTGAGTTTCAAGCCCCCGTTTACATACCACGTTTAGGTAGGCCTTTATATTGTCGAGGCTTTTGGGTGATCGTGAAAACGGTACATTGTATATTTTATCAGCCCAGTCTATCTTAAGCCCATTTTTCGACGCTAAATTATCTTTCCCGGCTACATGTACTTCAAAACCATGGGCATGAAGCATCTCGGCCAACGGCCTATGGAATTGAGCGATATGGCTTAAAACAGTTGCGGTTATTAAAATTTTTTTGGGGGACATTTTTCCTGTTAATCTTGTATTAGTCATTCACATATCTGCGTAGTATGATTTCCTGAACTGAAATTGATGAATATTTTCTGTACGTCTATCGTCTAATTAATTCTCTTACTGTTCTGAAGGAACGAGGGTCGAATATCGAGTCAATTACCATAAAACATGGGAAGACGATAAGGCTGACAAGCGCAGCATACAGAAGCCAGACTCCAAAATTTTTTATGGCAAAAACGTGATTTGCTCCCATATAGACAAATATCACCAAAATCGCCAGATTTATAAACCAGCGTTTATAAGTCTGCCACGGCATCCTATGCAAAAGTTTTACGTTTGCATATATTATAATATCATTGGAGCGATAGAGCAATGCCGTTATAGTGCCAATGAGTACACCATAAATTCCAATATATTGTACAAGAACTAAAGAAACAGTGAGATTAATGGTGCTCTCTGACACAGAACGCCATTGGGTTTGCTTGAATGCCCCGGCAAAGTTTATTATCTGGCTTGACGTCCTTCTTGCGTATAACAATATGTTTACGGCGGCAAACAGGTAAGGCAAAAGGGCATCGGTATAGTCGGCATCCGTAAAATTACCGGCATATATCTGCATAAACGAAGGAACCATTATAAGTGCGACTGTGAAAAATGCAAAAGCTATTCCTATGTAATAAGTTTCGTATGTCTCTTGCAATCTCATGAATCTATGCATATCGGAATTATATGCTTGTCCCAACACGAATTCGACGCTGCTGCATAATGTGTCGATAATTGTGCCAATGCTATTGAAAATCAAATTATATAAGGCAAAGACACTGACTACATTAAGGCCGCAGAAATACGTTAGCACTATCATGTCAGTATTGTTGAATACAAGTCCGGACAGCTGATGGACGATGACGAATTTGCTTTGTTCCAGTGCTTTAAAATCGGGTTTGACCGACAAGTCGAGCCAGGTATAGTGCCTTTTCACATACCAGTTTACATAAAGCATCTGTCCCAGGTTGGTGATGAAGTAAGCTATCATCACTGTTATTATATTGAATCCCAGTAGTATCAGCACAATCTGCGCTGTATATGAGACTATTGTTACTACAGTCTGGATATTGGTCGTGACATAACTCCTGCCATCGACACGCAGTAAAATGGTAAGTTTACCTTGAAAGAAATATCGGATGACGCCGGCAGAACCCTGTAGGATGATTATAGCTACGACCATCCAGTAATTCAGCGTTATATTAAATATGATCGGATATGTGAATGCAAGGGCGACTACAGCCAAGGCATAAAGTATGCCGGTACGCCTGAAATAATGGTGTGTGGCCGCCATAATTTCAGAGGTTTTCTGGCGATCATCAGCAGCGATAGGCGCGTACAGGGCTTGAAGTGCAGCTGTGCCTACGCCCGCCTCAAGAAGCGCCACATAAACGAATATCTGTTTAATTGAGGCAAGTAGACCATTTATGTCCGATCCAAACCCTCCGATAAGAAGGTGGGGCAATATAATTCCAAGTGCAAGAGTAACAGCTTGCGAAATGATGCCGACAATTAGTATTCGTTTGCTCTTCTGCTTATTATTCATTTGTCCCGCATTTTCTTAGATATTCCTTGTATGGCAACTCGAAATTGACATACTTGTAATGAGGCGCAATTTGCTTCTCTTTCGGCTCACGGAAATCAGTGCGGTTGTAACGCGTTATTAGATAATCGATATAATCCCGCACAATCATGAACCGGCCACCTTCAAAGTTAATATCAGTGTAATTTTCAAAAATTCGAGCTTCATAACCTATTGTATTGGCAAAAGCACCGAATAATTCGGAATAACAATATTTATTCGCTTTTCCAAGAAATCTTGCAATCTTCTGAAATCTTAATAAGAAAGCTCTTTTATCAGAAAATACAGTTGACAACATAAAATTACGTATCCTGTCCTTCATACCAAGTGGCTCCACTTTTCCAATCATGATTATCTGTGAGACTTTCCATAGAAAAGCATCAATTTTAGACAGTTTATTCAGGGGAATGCGATCATAAACCGTTATGTCGAGAAATACGCCTGAGACTACGCCGTCATGTTGCACAATAGTAGTACTATCGTTCATTACCTTCGTGAAAGGTGTTGTAAAATCCTCTGATAGATTAAAATTGTGTATCGATAGTCCCTGTGAAAGTTCACTTGGTGCGATTTCATTGAACTTGTCATAGTTTTCTCGTGTCATCATCAGATCGATATCATCGTCCCATGGAAGGCAACCGCCATATAGATGAGCACCTACGACACTTCCACCGCATAAAGAGTATTGTATCCCATTACGTCGGCAGATATCGTCAACAACAACTAATAGATCAAGGCACTTGAGTTGTATCTGTCTTATTTCCGAAGCCATATCAATAAATAATATAACTTAGTCTTCCAATAGATTTCAGGATTGAAGCAACCGAGTAATGCTTTTCGGCCGATGAAGCGCTTCATTTCCTTCAATAATTTTTTTGCATTATCATCGGCATGTGAGTGAGATTTGGCCTCATTGTACTTCAGTGTACATACATCAAGTAGGAATGCAACGGCGTGTCCCTTTAGCCTTGGGAATAGAGATGTTGTCTCACGATACATTCTGTCATGAACTTTGAATGAATCCCTCAGACTGCTTATGTTAAGGCCTCCATGGGTGGCGCTTCCGCTCCGAACCAAATTCAGATATAATGGTTCGTGAATAAATATGGCAGATTTTACAAACCGAAGATAGTCCAACACAAAATTTCCATCTTCGGCTGAATGGAGGGACTCATCAAATCTTATATATGTCAACAATGTTTTCCTAAATAGTTTATTGACTACTCCGTGCCTGATAGTAGGCGGCATATCGGATAAACGGCTATATATCTCTTCTTTGGTAAGTGTTTCATTATCCTTAACAGGATAATGTCTCGACCCGTCCTTTCGATATTGTTCATCGTAATAGTCATAACCGCAGACTACAAGATCGACTTTTTCTCGTTCCATCGCTTCAATCATTTTTTTGTACATCTCCGGAGCGACAAAATCATCGGGGTCACAGAAGCCTATATAATCCCCCTGTGCTATATTAAGCCCAGCGTTCCGTGCTGCTGAAACACCCCGATTGGCTTGATGGATAACCTTTACCCTACTATCTTTGGCCGAATATCTGTCGCATATCTCGCCCGAATTATCAGGCGAACCATCGTCGACCAGTATGATTTGTATGTCGCGATATGTCTGGTTCAACAGACTCTCGATGCACTTAGGAAGGTATTTCTCGACCTTATATATTGGTACTATTATGCTAATCATTTAAATCTAAAATTTGCCTATCACCCAAGGCGCCTTTTTGTTTATTAACTCAACGACAGGATAGAGAAGAAGAAATGCCACAAGGACATTTACACAAGCGAGCATCAATCCAATCATGGTACCTCCATTGAAAACAATTCCGACTTTAGCATAAACAGCAAACATAAATTCTATGATAATCCGGTGTAGCCCATAATATATCAATGAATACATTCCTATGTAAATCATCCATTGTGGAAGTGTTATACGTTTTAAGATTAAAAAAAGGAGATATGTCGATATAATGGCACCGATAATGAAGAGTGGATAGTTGCCATACCTATTGGTAAATATGTCGACACTGCCGTTATTTATATAATTGAATGTACTTATTGAAATGGATAGCACTATGAGCAGACCGACAAAATACAGATGATCTTCAATTTTATACTTCATGCCCTTTGTTTTATAAAGATAGCCTAAAATTATAAATGCCGAGGCCAATGGAACAAGATCGAGATTCCATATCCAATTGTCAACCCTGTTCAGCACCATGCAAAAATGTAGAGTGAAAAGGATTAGGATTATAGAAATCAATACTGTGGTTTTGCCACTGTTGAAACTACTCAGGATTGCGAATACAATAAGTTCAGAAAAAAACAATACTGGCAAGAACCATAGATGGGTATGTCTTCGCTGGATTGCAAATTCCGTTATTTCGTTAATGGCATCATAACTTCCGTTATGGGTATGACTTAAAAGGGAATATAACGCTATAAGGCAAACTGCAAAAAAGATATATGGGATAATCAGGACCTTAAATTTATTCCATGAGAAGGCTTTAAATGATTTTTTTGTTGAAAACGTTATCCCTGCCAAAATAAAGAACAATGGCATGTGGAAGGAATAGAAATAGTAGCAAAATTTGGAGTCCAACCAATTATGTCCGAATGCAACCATAAAAATCCCAATGAATTTTGCAGCATCGAGCCATAATATCCTATTGCTGTGGAAATGCGTTATAGTATCACTCATAATCCTATATCAGTTTATGCTCATTAAGTGCAGCGTAACCCACTACAATCAAAATCATTACAGGTTGTACAATTTCTCTGCGTTAGATTGGGCGTAGTTTGTCTATTTATGCATTATTCAGAAAATCGACCCAGTTGAATTGGTCTATGGGACGAAGACCAAAACAGCCTTTAGGGTCTGTGATAATACCGACGCAATCGTCTTTTTCGTATCCGGGTAAATAATAGAATATATCGGGATTCCGCTCTATTGGTTTATGTACAAACATGACCTTTTTATATGGTAATCGTTCAAAACGGTCCATCAATTCAGATGTCATGCCTTCACGGTCGTTGTTAAGGATGACTATCTTGCTGAAATTGACACGGCGTTTTCGTTCGTTCCATTTATTCTGAGCATCGGCGATTGTCTTATAATGTACAAGATACAGATAAATATCACCTAATTGGGCAACAGGATATTTTCTGTCTCCAACAATTGATTTGTCAGTACACTCAATCAGATTGTCGATAGCGAGGTAGTGGCTGAGATTTTCGCAGAACTTGATAAAATCCTCAGCTTTCATATACATATTGACAGTAGGCGATAAGAATTGAAGGCCGAGGTCGTGATATAGAATTCCGCCGGTGCAGTTCATGGATATTATACTTACGCCTTTGTTGGTATAGCGCCTACGATAACTCCTGCAACGGTATTTCTTGCAGAATTTCCAAATTCTATTTTTTATGGCATTAATAAACTTCACTTGACAATTTCGATTCAATTATAGATTTGACGGTATCTGCCGTTTTTTTGATTGAAAATCCTGCTTCGGCAAGTTTTTGCGAAACATCTGTTCTGGGCAATTGTGCCAACTGTAATATACGTTCGGCCCAGCTATGGGCCGGGTCCGCGAGGCTTTTATACTCTACAAGTCCAGTGATGTTTGATTCGGTCGATACTGTATCAGAAACAAGCGAACGGATGCCAGCCGCCTGAGCTTCTACAAGTGCGAAAGGAAGCCCCTCGAATACAGACGGCATAAGTATACAGTCGATATACGACAACCATTCGTTGACATTGTCGACAGGTCCGGTAAATAAAATACGGTCAGTAAGACCAAAATCGCGAACTCGTTTTTCGACTTCTTTCCGGTCTGCTCCGTCACCGATAAACAGACATTGTGCAAAATTGTCGGCCTTACAGATCTCTCGGAATACCTCAAGTGAGAAAAACGGATTCTTTTGCCCTTCTATTCGGCCAAGACACGCTATCACTGGTTTTGAAGTTTTTTTAAGAGACGCAACAATCTTGACCTTCTTCGTCTCAGAAAAGCTATACGAGCTTATATCGATACCGTTTTTTATGATGGTATACGGCCTGCCGTCAAACATCCAGTCGCCAGCACTTTTGGAGCAAGCCAATAAGTCTGTAGCGAACTTGTCAAGCGATTTCCGCGACTGTGTTTCCATGATACGGTGTATAACGCCCCATAAACCTTTACGTGGAAATTGATTGCCTGTGTTATGAGAATGTATTATTCTGGCCGGAATTCCCGCTTTTTTAGCGAATCTAAGTATATCTATACTGACAATATCGCAAGTATTGAAATATACCACATCGAAATGGTTCTCTGAAAAAAATCGTTTCCAGAACTGACGGTATTTGAAAATATTATGCCTGTTGAGAGGTAGGACCCACTTCTTACCGTCTATTTCTATCTCCGGCAAATGATATACAATGTCAAAATCATACATCAACTTCTCGCATATATTTCTTATATACGATTCCACTCCTCCCTTGTCGGAGGAATAACCGATCATAAATATACGCTTCTTTTTTGTCATGGTAATATTGTTTTCATGATAACTGATTCATATAAATCGTTATATTTTTTCGCCATAACATCAATGTCGAACAATTTTGCTCTTGTAGCACAACTCTGAGCTGTTGTCATATAAAATTCAGGATTATTTTTTAATAGTTTTAGTGCTTCGGCAAGTTCTATGTCATCTTGTGGTTCGACTAAAACACCGGCTCCAGATATCACTTCAGATAATCCTGGAATGTCAGTGGCTACCACGGGTTTCCCGGCTGCCATCCCTTCGACTGCAGCAAGTCCGAATCCCTCTATATGACTGATTTGTAAAATCACATCGGAAGATTGTATAATTGAACGGACATCATCTTGTTGGCCCCATAATCTTACATTTTCTGATAAACCTAAATTTTTAATTGCGTATTCAATATGTCCTCGGCGTTCACCATCTCCGACCAGCCATAATTCAAATTGGGACTTATCGAGATGAGAAAGCGCTTTGAGAACGGTAGTATGGTCTTTCTGATATGAAAAACGTGCGACCATTGTAACAACAAATTTCGTCGTTTTCTTTTGATCATCGGATAACCTGGGCGCTTGACTATATCGAACCGTATTAATCCCGTTATATATTGTCATCAGACGATTTTGTATAGGAGGTATATACTCGCTAAGCATTTCTTTTGTACTATTAGAAATACAAATAACTTTAGAATACCGATTATACATGAATTTATCAATTATACGAAAAACTCTTTTGTTACGCCTCCTATTTGACGTGCTGTGTTCAGTGGTTACGAGGACTGGTTTGCAAAATAAATTCGCAATCGCGACAAATAATTGTGATGATGTATTATGCGAGTGAACTATGTCGTATTGATTTAAGAGATTCACTAATTTAAATATTACAAGGGGATTGTACGGATTACATCCCGACTTATACGATATAATATTGACCCCTGCATTTATTAATATTTGTTTGAAATAAGTGTTTGTCCCATCAAATACGAATACATCTACTTTGTGACCCAATTTAATAAGACGAGGTACAATTTCAGAAACCAACTTTTCTGCGCCGCCAGTTTTGAGGGTGTTTATGACATGAAGAATTTTCATCGTATCATTTTACCGGATAGACAATATATTTTTCGGTCGGGGAACTATCTCTCGGGATAATTCGTCCGGGACTTCCAATTACAATTGAATTGTCGGGAACATCGAAATTAACGAATGTATTTGGAGCGATGAGGACGTTATTTCCTATATGTACTCCCCCAACTATCACAGAATTAATATTCAAAATTACATTATTTCCTATTGTGGGAACTCCTTTTCTTTTTCCGTCTGCATAACTAACATGTGCGCCGGGAGCGATATTGAAGTTCTCCCCTATCACCGCTTCGTGATTGATTCCCATATCACCAAAATGCGAAATTCTGAAGCCACGGCCTATCTTCGTCCCGACTGGAATCTGAAACCCCCAATGCCACATACTAAGCCTATGGAGAATCTTCCAAAACGCACGGCCTATTGGATTGCGGGAGTTAGAAGCTTTACGAAAAAAGTACGTGAACTGGAACCCAGGATTGAATATAACATATTTAAGCTGGGTTTTCAATGTACGGCTTCCAGAGCCTTCATAACGATATAAGTCATCGAGAAGATATTGTTTCATGACGCATTTAGTTTACGGTGAGCTTGGCTCTATTCTTTACCGATTTCTTGATTTTAAGATAGAGCATATACCCAGGGAGGATAGCTAATACTGTTAGCACCTTTCTTGGGCTTTCAGCAATAAAATTACGGTTTCGTGAAATTATCGAACTGGAAACATAGTGCATGCAAACTATAAATTTTCGCAACAGCCCACAGTCTTGCTCCATCTCGAATTTGCGATAAAAGGACCAACCCTTTGGATTTTTCCAATATTGATTATACATATTTGAACTTGATCCGTCGGTCTGATAATCAACGATAATCAAAGGCTCATTCAACACCAGCAGCTTGTATTGGCTGTCGATGAGTATATATTTATAGTTCAGCCCCACATAGTGTTCTCCTTCAAAGATTGGATATGGAGGCGTAGACTTTATGATATCAGTCCTATAAACGAGTTTTTTGTCCCCTTTTCCACCGTTACGATAGTATCCCGAAAGTGTAGTCTCCTTCATTTCGGCCGGGAAGGGCGAGCCTATAACACGTCTGTGTGCATGGTCAATATCCAGACCGATAATTCCAGCGAACTCTTTCTTGTCAGCTTGGCTGCGTGAATTCCAAAAGTTAACTATCTTTTCAACAGCATCGTCTGGAAGGTAATCATCAGAATCAATGCAGGTGTTTAGCTCCGTAGTGATGTTTTCGTATGCGGTGTTATGGGCTCCATGCATGCCCTGGTTGTCCTGACAAATGTATCGGATAGGTATCTTATCCTCCTTAATCCAGCTTTCGACGAGTTCACGAGTATTATCTGTGGAACCATCGTCAATTACGAGCCATTCAAAGTCCTTACATGTCTGCCGAAGCAGGCTCTCGTATGTCCGCCCTATTGTATGGGCTCGGTTATAGGCCGGCGTGAATATTGTAAGCAGGGGCATATTATTTCTTGAATAAATAGAGGATTCTTCTGATGTACTGTTTGACTTTTTTCTTCCATGCTGATTGCATAGGAAGCCATGAGGCCATGAACCAATGTATGCTTCGCGTATTGGGTGTCAGAGTCAGACGGCCTGTCGGAGCATCAAGTGGATTGAAATATTCGGATGGGTAAATAGTAAAGTCGGATACACGCTGTACACGGTTGTGCGGCTGCATACCGTCGGCTATCAGGAGGTCGGTCACCATTGGTATCATTGTGTACTTATTGAATGTGCCGTCATCACCATAGAAATTGAGGGAGGCATATTTGTCAAGTACGGACTTGAATAGTAGCATCCCTTTCTTTGCTCCGATGCAGAGACCAGGCGCCACCTTCGGAGATGTTCCTTTTGCGGCATCACCGTCGATTTCTGCTCCTAAAAAAGGTCCTGTTTCAATGATGTCAGCCATTGGATTGATGATCTCAACATCCGTATCAAAATATAGGCCTCCATATTCATATAGTATCTTGAATCGTGCATAGTCACTTACAAATGCGTATTTGGCAGCTTGATATGCGTCACGAGTATAAGGAATGACATTAACGTCGAAGTTATCTTCATTCCATTCTTTGATTTCGTAGTCAGGAAAGAATTTCCGCCATGAGGCGATGCACTTGAGGGCTGACTCAGGCAAGGGATTGCGCCCAAACCAACAATAATGTATAACTTTGGGAATCATTTTATTTAGGTTTGCGGACATTGAAGTAAAGTTTGTGCAGGATTGGACTGCCGTAACGGTAGCCATCTATGACAACTTTGTCGCCGAATACATTATAGGTATGAAATCCTTCCGGATACTGGTGGCTGAAAGGGTATATCCTTTTAAGTTCTTTCAGATGCACACCACTGTCATCAATCGTTAGCTGTTGGAGCGAGACTCCTTCGCCATACTCATGGTTGCATACTTGAGCAGGACTAATAAGTATGCCATTGTGCTGGAATACGTTACCCGCTCGTCTTGCAATGTTGTCATGAAAATACTGTTCTCCATATTCTTTGTAGCCCGACAATGTCTCATTGCTCCTGAAGATGCGGAGATGATTACCATTACATTCTTTCCCTATTGTTGCCAAAAGGTAGGAGGCAGTCCCATGTATTACTATGACAGGGTCGGCAAGTCCAAGGTCTGATAGAATTCCGCGATATTCCATGCCATTTTTTGAGTAGGAATAATAGCGAGTAGAGCTTGCGGCGGCGTTTTCTGGATAAATAAACATCTGTCCATTAACCTGGAATGGAATAGGAAATGATAGGTGAGTTGGCAAATCGAGCATGGTTTCGTTTTTGATTAGTTCACACTCATCCTTTGTCACTGTAAGTCGTGCGATGCGCCCTTTGCCTTCATCAAGCATACATTCTTCCGCGAGTATGATAAAATGTTCCTTATCCTCTTCTATGATGAATGGGTCAGCAAACCAGCGGTCATGGTATCGGTGCTTCATCCACTTGACGTTAATAGGTGTAAGATCGTCTGATATATCACAGACAGCAATATTCCAATCCTGATATATGTATTTGTGCAAAAAGCGGCGTATTATATTCATAAAATCATGCGTAGTTGCCAAGTATATCGCTGATATAATAGATTTGGTTACACATCAGATAGTAGAATGTTAGATATACAATGGAAATAATAATATATAATAACTTCTTATAGTCCTTATAGACATAATTGAAAAGATACGGTAAAAGCACATAGCTGTATAGCGAGAAATAAATTGGAAGTCGGCCGACCATAATGCCACTAGTCAGCATGCCAACGAAATAGAGACCTGCGCCCACTGTTGACATATTGACGCACATATTGACATATCTGTTATTCAGCGCAATTATTTGCTTGCGTCTGAGAAAGGCCAAAAAAACTGGAATACAGCTAAACAGTACACGCAATGGGTGTACGCCGTCATCTTCTGCAAACTGATTGATATTTTGTATATATGCAGTATCAGCTAAAACGGTTTCCATTGAATTCAACAAAGGAGCAATTGATATTGTACATGCTAATACCGCAAGAATAAATATAATCATTCGCTTGTTGAATGGTTCACCTATTACAAAGAAATACATCGGCAGTAAAATAATTGCCGTTCCGTGGATGGAAACACAGATAATCAGTACAATCAGGAATTTTATAAGTTTGCGATCTTCAATTAAATATCCGAATCCAAATAGTATGGCTGCAGCAAGAAATTGCCTGATACCATTAAACATCCAGATCACGGTAGTTGATGTTATGAATAGATATATGCTGTACAAATAGTCACACGACCGATTTCTGTATACAATTGTTATTGGGACAGCCGTAGCAATGGCAACAAATGCAAGCCAGAAATGGAAGTCGTGGGAAACAACTGATTTGAATATTATCTGTATAAAATCGAACCCCTTGTCCTTGGTGTCAGATGCAAATACGTTAAAGGCTTCGGATACAGTTTCAGGCTTATCAAGAAACCTCCTGATATAAGCACTGGTGTCTACGAATCCAGAGCGTAAAGCTGCCCAAAATACAATGTAACCCATCGAGATGATTGCATACCTCCACGGTATTGGTCGCGAATGTCTAATTCTTGCAGATGGCTGTTGTACGTTATATATAGCCATCAGCAAAAATACCAATACTAACATTGAATTGTATACAATCATAGATGAATCTGTATTGACCTATTATTATGAACCAATCAAAGAAGATTATATCTGTCGTTTTATTTCCAACCTATTTAGCAGAAAAAACGGTATGATTCATTGCGTGGGCTAAGCGGCGGAAGCATTGTTGTCTTTGCCTCGGTCATCTTGTTATCCCCGGTTTGTCCTATTCATTGTAGAATGTATATTCTTCGGCAAGCATCTGCTGGGCTTTTGATGTTGCGGGCAGGCTCTTAATGCCGGCGTGGGCATCCCGGAGCTTGTCGGCATTGTCCTCAATTACGGAGAAAATCAGCGAAATCAAGGCTGATGTCCATTCATTGGTCACGGATTCCTTCAGCTTTTCATACCGGACTTTGGCCTGATCGGCTTCATCGATGTTGCCAAGTAGGGTATTGCAACCGAAGAGAACTGCCTGAAGCCGCGCGTCAAGCTTACGGTTGTTAAGCCTGACAATTCCCATACGGCTGCAAAATACCGACATCTTCGCTACAAGTGCGGGAGGCTGTGGCTCAGATGTGTTATAATGTCGTAATCCACACAGCAGATGGGGTACTATTGCATCGAGCTGGTCGTTTGCCCGCGTCGATTTATGCGAGAATTCAAGCACTCTGACATCCGTTGCTTTAACATCAAATGCTATTGTGCCAACTTTATTGTACACCTTGAGTATGATATTGCCCGATTTGCTTTTAGGTTTAGGCATATACACGCCAACAAGCCCCGGAAAATCACCGTTGATGACTTCGACAAGATCGCCATCCTCTAGGTCTATATCATCGAGCGAGAAGTAGGGCAGACAATTCCGGTATGCACGGGCTATGTTCTTGAAATTAGCCATGTCCCTGTCGCTGACTGTCGCATACCGTTCAGACGCACCATGGTTTATCAGAAAAGAAAAACCATTCTGCTGTGAACAAAGCATCTTCACATCTGAAAATCTCCCACGCACAAAAACATAATGGAACGTAAGATTGACGGTCCTCATCTTCACCTCACCGTCCTTAGTTTCCCTGATTACGTAGGTCGGGGCAAACAATTCAAGGTCACAATTTTGGCTACGGTTGAATCTGTCGACTGCTTTCTGACACATATCCTTAAAGGCAAGTCCGAAGTAATTCAGTACGAACCAGCAAGGAGATTCAAAATCGGAATTTACTCCCATTCCGTAGTTTAAGAATGTGCTTGTAATTAGCGCAACAAACCTAATACCTCCTGTAAATCAACCACTTGGGGTTATGGTCCTGTCGCACTTCCGAAAACTGTTTTTCCCAATAGATAATCCTCTCTTGGAAAGAGATTTGGACCGAAAGAAAGCGTCTTATTACCAAATGTTTGAGTGATTCAGTTAGGCTATTTTTAAAGCCGACTATGCTTTCAGTCTTGTTTTGGATTTATAAAATCATCCGAAAAGTTTCGACATATCAATAAAAATTCATACCTTTGCATCGTAAATAGGTATCTCTTTCCAAGAGATTTTGACGGTTGCTAAACAAAAGAATTAGAGTTCTCACTCAAATAAGAGTGGTGAGTTCTTCTTTGTGTTAACGCAGCATATCTCAAAAGAGTTTAAGAATCGCTTCTATCACATAATTGTGGATAACATCAGGGCTGGCGCATGAGATTTAACGTTCCTTAAAAACCTTGAGCAGATAGTCAATATTACGGCCACACTACTTGCGTCTGCAAGTATTCTATGCTTAAATTGGCACAAACCGAAATTACGGTGCATTTGTTAAAACTGGTAGGATATATTGTTAAAAATCAGGAGGATAGTTTGACAAGGCGGAAGATGAAGAAATCACGGTCGCGGACTCCGCGCAATTGAGCGCGGAAGATTTTGACTTTGGAGTTGAAAGCCTCGGCTGAGGCATTTGTTGCTCGGCGGCGGAAGTAGTTGAGGTTTGTCGGGGCGTGGTTCTTGAATGTCTTGATAACGGAACGGTAGTTGCTGTTGGCCAGTGTCGATACCTTTTCCTGAGTTCGTCATTGGGACACCCAAATCAGATGCTTGACGGAAGTAGCACGTGAAGCATCTTCTGCTCACTGCGTGTCAAAAGTGTTTTTGATACGACTGTTCCATCGGGAAGTTGGACTGTGACTGTCGAGATTGTTTTGGCAATGTCGAGTATTTTGTCAACGCTTAAGCCGATGCCGAGCAGACGCAGCAGACGTTCGAGCTCCTTGTAGAGTTTATAGGCGACAAAGCAGATGCAGATATGCGCTTCGATGCGTCGTTCGGTGAAGTGGAATATCGGCCGTGCCTCGAGGGAGCCTTTGGTGATTCGGAAGGCTCGCTCGACAACCCACAGCCCATGGTATTGGTCGATTACTTCATTGGCGGGCAGGTCGGTGTTGGTGACGTAGCTTTTTAATCCGTCCCATCGGGAGTCGGCGGTTATCTTGTCCTCGTCAATGCTGACCATGACGTCGTTTTCGATGACGAGGAACTTGTTGTATCCCCTCTGGTTGACGTTTTTTTTGTTGATTTTGCCCGAAGAATAGGCCTTGCGCAGCCGCTGTATGCCTTTCTCGCGGTTATGGCAGTCTTTGGCGGCACGTTGGTCGGAGTAGCTGACAATGATGCGCTCGTCACCGTTGATGACGGTTTCATTAAGCTTATGCGGATCTTTCCCCAATGACAGGACCCAGTCCTGAACCGATTTGGACTCTTTCTTTATGCGGCCTCCGAGGATGAACCTATATCCGGCCTGTTTGAGCAGCGCGATGTTCTTCCGGGACAGCAGTCCGGCATCGGCTACAACGATGAAGTCCGTCAGCGAGAACCGTTGCACGAAGTCGTCGATTATCGGTATCATTGTCCGGCCTTCATATTGCCCTCCATTGAAGATGTTGTATGACAGCGGATATCCGTCACGGCTCACCAGCAGTCCGAGTACAATCTGCGACTCGGCGGTCTTGCCGTCTTTCGAAAACCCCGGCGAACGGAGCGCGTCCTCACGTGCCGTCTCAAAATACAGCGTCGTAACGTCATAGAACACGATGCCTATCCGACCGCCAAGAAGCCGCCGTGTATGCTCCACGCTGATCTGCTGTATCTACTCACGACGCGTGTTGTAGAGCGTGTCCATGTAACGGTAAATTCGATTCAGGTTTACATCCTCGTCAAAATATCTTTTGAGATACTCCACTGTCGCAACTTTGCTTTTTGGCTGGCATATGCGGGCTATCGACAGAAACTTCAGAGTCTCATCACCGAGTGCGTCAAAGCCCATTGCGTTGTATATAGGCTCCAGGATCAGCCTTACACCGTCCTGCCTGATGTCGACAATAGACTCAAACAATTTTTCAGCATGCTCCCTTTCTTCTTCCTTGCGACAACGCTCAAAATCTATGACTGCCTGACCTCCGTAAGTCGAGATGAAGTCAGAGGCTTCCTTTTCCATAGCAGCCAGATCTTCTTCCGTTTTAGAAGAACCGAAAGATTTAATCAATTTATAGTGGCCTCTTATCTTATCTACGACTTGTATGCTGAATGAACCACTTTTGTTGGGCTTTCTGCGGATAAACATGCCACAAATTTACATATTTTTACACCGGGACACCCATTTTTAGTGTGAGATTTTCATACCGGCTTGACTTTTAGTACTCTAGAAATCGATGTTTAAAATTGTGATAAAGTCAGGAAATCGCTAATTTTGCACTTGCCAGTTGAACCTGCATGTGATAATCAGCGTATTATTTACCTCTTGATTCGTTATTGTAAAACAAAAAATGTATTTTTGTAAATGTTTTAAGAAAACTTAGGTAAGCTAATATATAAATGGAATCTAAAAGTCATACAAATATAGTTCATAACCAAGATGCTAGAAGTATACTAAAGTTTATCTCTCCTGAGATAAAAGTTAGGACAACTATAACTTCTCCTCCATATTATGACATGAAGGATTACGACTCAGACAATCAAATAGGTTATGGACAGACCTATGAAAATTATCTAGAAGATCTTAAATCTATTTTCGGTAGTATATACAAAATAACAGAAGAAGATGGGTCCTTATGGATTATCATTGATACATTTAAAAGAAATAGTCAAGTAGTAACCTTACCCTTTGATTTGTCAAATAAGATAAAAGAAGTGGGATGGTTACTACAAGATATAATTATATGGAAAAAGGATAAAACAGTACCATGGTCTAACAATGGTTTCATGCAAAGAAAATTTGAGTATATTCTTTTTTTTACTAAAGCTACAAAATATAAATCAAACAAGGATAAAGTAAGGGTTTACGATACTAGTAATTTAAAACAATGGTGGGTTAAATACCCTGAGAGATATAACCCCAAAGGAAAAGCCCTTGATGAAATTTGGGAATTTCCTATCCCTATTCAAGGTTCATGGGGAGATAAATATATTAGACATTTTTGTCCATTACCGAAAGATATGGTTGCAACAATGATCCAAATTAGTACTGATGAAAATGATATAGTATTGGATCCGTTTGCAGGAAGTGGAACAGTTCTTTCTCAATCTGCATATATGAAAAGAAACTATATTGGTTTCGAACTTAATAAAAAGTATATTGAGATGTTTGAGTCTTATATCACAAAAACATTTGAAACAGGTAGATTAGAGTATGAAAAATTTAACAATAGTCCATCGCAGGATCAATTTGAAAAAACTATTTTAGAATTGAGAGCTTTAAAATTTGCACGTGTTTTATTAACGAGTATTCAAAATGCAACATCTTTCAAACAGTTTAAAATAATTGTTGAAATTGATCAAAAAAGTGAATTAAGCAATAAGCTAATAAAGGTTACTTACAAATTTATTGGAGATTACGATAAAGATACATTTTTGGATATTATCAATAAAAATACAATAATACCTCCATTATCGAAATTCGGCATTGAGCCAAGTTTTATATTTCAAGATATAGAAGAATTAGATACTAATGGTTACTATGGGTATACTCAAACTAACACACATTCTTTTGTAAAAGATATAGCTTTGTCATCCACTAAGGTTCGTATACTAAGCAAAATATGTGTTGATATTAATGAAAAAGATTATCTTTGATTTACTATGAGAACGAAAAACAACAGAAAGAAAAAAAGTGCCAAAAAAATATCGCCACAAGAACTGGCAATAATTAAAGAGCAAAAAGCACAAAGAAATGAAATATCTAATATATTAAAAAATATAGGTTTTTCAAGGCTGACTTATATTGATGGCAAACACTTTGAATATGATAATCGTAAATCAGAGATGGATGATATTTTTGTATGTGAAAATATTATTCTAATAGTCGAATATACAATTGGCTCACCAGGAGATCATTTGCTAAAGAAAAACTACTTTTACAACAAAATAAATCAAGATAAAAGATCATTTATTGATTTTCTTCTTAAAGAGGAAAAGCTTGTCAGTTTTCGTAATTACTATCAAGATTATATTGAAAAAAAATATTCAAAAAATCAGCTTATAGTTAAGATATTATATTGCTCAAAACAAACTATTTCAGAAGATCATAAAAAGTTGGTTGGAGGCGTTTACTTCTTTGATTATCACATAGTTAAATACTTTAGCAGTTTAACCAAAGTTATCAAAAAAACAAGTAAATATGAATTCTTAGACTTTCTAAAAATACCAATTAAACAATTTGGAGAAAATATTAAAACCTCATGCAGCCATTCTAGCGATACTTTTTTAGGTCACATATTACCAGAAGAAAAGAGCTCATTCAAGGAAGGATATAAAATTGTATCATTCTACATTGATGCAGAATCTCTTCTCAAGCGTGCTTATGTTTTCCGACAAAGTGGGTGGCGAGACGTAGAAAACGTAGGACACTACCAACGAATGCTTGTTCCTAAAAAGATTAATAGCATGAGAAAGTATTTAGCAGATAAAAACAGAGTTTTTATCAATAATATTATATCATCAATTGCTATTGATAAAATCAAGTTATATGACAAAGACAACAACGAATTAAAATTAAATGAAAACGGGCAGTTCTTTGGAGAAAATTCAATAGAAGTAACTCCCGCGGCAATTGAAATCAGTGACGAATGTAATATCATAGGAATTATTGATGGACAACATAGAACATATGCATACCATGAGGGAGATGATCAATATGAAACTTTAATATCTGAGCAAAGAAAAATTCAGAACTTGCTAGTGACAGGTATATTGTTTCCGAGTAGTGAATCAATCCAAAAAAGACTAAAATTTGAGGCCAACCTTTTTTTGGAAATAAACTCCAATCAAACAAATGCTAGTTCTCAATTGAAACAGGAAATAGAATTAATGCTAAGTCCATTTTCTTCAGTTGCGATTGCAAAGAAAATTCTAGCTGGATTGAATAAAAGTGGACCGTTAAGTAACCTTATTGAACAATATTGGTATGAGAAAGGTAAAATAAAAACAGCATCAATTGTTAGCTATGCCTTAAAGCCACTTATCAAAATAGAAGATATTAAGGCTAGAGATAGTATATATTTTATATGGTCAAATAAAGACAAACAGAAATTGAAAATAAGAAACAATGAAGAGTATCAACTTCTGAATGAATATATCGATTTTAGTATCGAAAAAATCAGAGATTTATTCATTGCTGTGAAAGATAACTTATCGCACGATCAATGGCAAACATATAATTCTCAGACTTCTCAGGGAATACTAACAGTGACATTTATAAATGGAGTTTTAAACCTTCTAAGATTGCTAATAGAAAATAACAAGGTTACAACTGTTGATATATATAGGAAACAGCTTAAAGGAATCAAAGATTTTAAATTTAAATCCTTCAAATCCAGCCAATATCGTAAAATGGGTGAATCTCTATACAATACATATTTTGATGTATAAAATAAAGTTATTATCTTTGTCTCTGTATTCTCCATGAGCAAACTAGCGCAAAAGCACCTAGCAAATCAATGGGTTAAATCATGAGATATGCTTGACGCAAAAAATATAACGTTTTAAATATCAGCGTGGTAACTCCGCTAGGAGAATCTCAGGTGGACCTCTAGTAAAATGCTAAAAATCAAGAGACTGTCTAACAAGTTTGGGCAGTCTCTTTTTATGGGCACAAGCCGAAATTACGGTGCATTTGTTAAAACGGCCCAAGCCGAAAACACGGTGCATGTGTTAAATTGAAGAAGGTGGAGTGTTAAAAAATCAGGCGTATAGTTTGACGAGTCG
>ERZ836877.1059-NODE-1059-length-43913-cov-18.245497_pt1 | contig 43913 bp, 30 predicted proteins | sample MGYA00519469_ERZ836877 | MGnify/ENA primary metagenome ERZ836877 (study PRJEB31850, sample SAMEA3708809) | human gut metagenome | biome: human gut; feature: human-associated habitat; material: faeces | place: China | collected 2014 ...
ATTTGCTAAACAAATTAGACTCAGGACAGCCAGTCCTGAGTCTAATTTGTTTTTGTTTATATTTAGTTTCACTTTAGGCAGAAAACAGAACTAAGACCCGCCTGTTTATCAGAAGGCAGAGGAGAGGAAACCGGGAAACCGAGGCTTTCTGCCCCGGCACGGGAATGCCATCCGGTGGATTCTTGAACTAAAACTATATAATTCTAAAACTATATAATTAAGGAGTAAGCGGGTGACACATTCGCCGGAACCGGGAACGCATGGGGCGAACCATGCCGGGATGAGGCAAATCGGGATAATGCGTGAAAGTTCGGAAACATGTTTTTAAACATATTATTTTTTTGGCGGATAATTTGGAGGAATCAAAAATCGGATGTACTTTTGCAATACAAATCGATGAGAAACCTTGAAAAACTCGATCAGAGTCTTTCAAAGTGATTGAAAAAAGTCTTAAATTCTGACATTTGTAAAACAGGATTAACATTAACCCAATCTTAAAATTGAACAGACATGAACATCTCTGAGATTATGGCGGGCCTTGAGGCCAAGCATCCCGGCGAAAAAGAGTATCTTCAGGCAGTGAAGGAAGTCCTCCTTTCAGTTGAAGAGGTCTACAACGAGCATCCTGAGTTTGAAAAAGCGAAGATCGTGGAGCGCATGGTTGAGCCCGACCGTATCTTTACTTTCCGCGTCACATGGGTTGACGACAAAGGAGAGGTGCAGAACAATATCGGCTACCGCGTGCAGTTTAACAATGCCATCGGCCCCTACAAGGGCGGCATCCGCTTCCACGCTTCAGTCAATCTTTCCATCCTTAAGTTCCTCGGCTTCGAGCAGACATTCAAAAACGCCCTCACAACCCTTCCCATGGGTGGCGGCAAAGGCGGTTCCGACTTCAGCCCCCGCGGCAAGAGCGACGCCGAGATCATGCGTTTCTGCCAGGCCTTCATACTTGAGCTCTGGCGCAACCTCGGTCCTGACCGCGACGTTCCGGCAGGCGATATAGGTGTCGGCGGCCGTGAGGTAGGCTACATGTATGGCATGTATAAGAAGCTCGCCCGCGAGAACACAGGCACATTCACCGGCAAAGGTCTCAGCTTCGGCGGCTCCAGAATCCGTCCGGAGGCCACAGGCTACGGCGCCCTCTATTTCGTGCAGGATGTGCTCAAACAGCATGGCCAGGACATCAAGGGTAAGACAGTGGCAATCTCCGGCTTCGGCAACGTAGCATGGGGCGCCGCCAAGAAAGCCACCGAACTCGGTGCCAAGGTCATCACGATCTCCGGTCCCGACGGCTATATCCTCGACCCCGCAGGTCTTGATGCCGAGAAGATCGAATATATGCTCGAGCTCCGCGCAACAGGCAACGACATCGTAGCTCCTTACGCCGACAAATTCCCCGGCTCCACATTCTTCGCCGGCAAGAAGCCCTGGGAGCAGAAAGTCGACATCGCCCTCCCCTGCGCTACGCAGAACGAGCTCAACGGCGAGGATGCCAAGCAGCTCATCGCCAACAACGTCTACATGTGTGCCGAGGTCAGCAACATGGGTTGCACACCCGAAGCTATCGACGCCTTCATCGCCAACAAGACCATCTACTGCCCGGGCAAGGCTGTGAATGCCGGCGGTGTGGCAACATCCGGTCTTGAGATGACCCAGGATGCCGAGCATCTCCAGTGGAGCGCCGAAGAGGTCGACAAGAAGCTCCATGAGATCATGAGCTCGATCCACGAGGCTTGCGTGGAATACGGCAAGCAGGATGACGGCTACATCAACTACATGAAGGGCGCCAACATCGCCGGATTCATGAAAGTGGCCGACGCCATGATGGGCCAGGGCATCATCTGATTCCTGAATAAGAAGTAAGACAAGATAAAAGAAGCAATAAAAGAGTAATTGAATGTTTCATCAGCAAGAGTAGCCTGCACGTGAGTGTCGGCTACTTTTTTTATTTTTGGAGTTTTCCTATCAATGCATAATCTTTCTGACAATGCATAATGCATAGTGCATAATGCATAATCTTTCTGGCAGCGCTTGATGCATACCTAATCCTAACCCAATTAACCCCGACTACTAAACTCGATACGGGAAGATAAATACCTGCGAAGCCGGTTTGTCGAAGGTGCATTGGATACTGCCGACAGTAATAATACAGACTCCGTGGCTTGCGGTCAAGCCACGGAGTCTGTGTCAATGCTGTACGGATAAATAATCCTCAGGATGAAGGATTATTTTGAAAGGCGGAAGATCGTGAATGAGTACGGAGGAAGAGGAGCCTTGAAGAATGGCGACTCCAGGGCTACACGGTCGGTCTTCACAGATGCCTGAGTGTCGGCAGGCTTGCCGCTCATCACAGTCCTGACCGAGTTGACAGTGCCTTGTCCTTCGGGATAGAATTTCTTGAGATCCACCTCCATGAGTGTCTCCACGGGAAGAAGATTCACAAGCTTGACAATTATGTCTCCGCTCTTTTCGTCTTTCACTATGGACGCCCCGACACGCGCCTTAGCCTTATCGTTGTCGGTATTGACCTGCAGGCGGCTGTTGAGGTAGCTGTCGCCGGAGTTCTCCCCGTAAAGGCGCATCGTCTGATAGTCGGTGGTGGGATTGATCTCCGTGTTGTTGAAATAGATCAGGTCGGGACGCCACTGAGTATGGTTCTCCTTGGCAAGAAGAGGGGCATAGGAACTCATCGACACCACATCACCGTTTCTCTCCACCGCCGTGAGATAGAGCGCCTCACCGAGAGCTGTCTCGATATTGGAAGGGCGCCCCGGGAGATGCGCGGCCCATTCGCCAAGATATACTTTCGTACCGTCGCGGTCGTAATCATCATAGTAGTCCTGATTGTATATGAGCCATGCCGGATCAACATAATAATGCTCATCGACAAGGTCGAGCTTCTGCTCGCGGGCAATGCGCCATCCCTCATCGTAATCGGCGCCCTCATAGAAAGGTCCTACCGTGCCGACGACCATAATCTCAGGATGCGCCTTCTTGACAGCGGCGTTTATCCTGTTGAAACGCTCCTCGAAAACCTCCGTGATCATATCCTCGTTGCCAATTCCGAGATATTTCAGATTGAACGGCTCGGGATGCCCCGCAGCGGCTCTCCTGGCTCCCCATCCGGAATCGGCGGGGCCGTTGGCATATTCTATGAGATCGAGCACATCCTGGATGTAGCTGTCGAGCGAATCCATGGGAAGGCCACCCTGCTGGCCGTATCTTGTCAGGTCGTCATGAGTGAAACGCGATGGCCAGCCAGAGTTCTGGCAAGGCACAGCCGCGGCCAAAACGGGGAGAGGTTCGGCGCCGATATCCTCGCAGAACTGGAAATACTCGTGATATCCCAGGCCACGCGTCTGATGATAGCCCCAGAGATTGGCGAGGGGCTTACGCTCCTCGAGCTTACCGATCGACCCTTTCCAGTCATAAATATTGTCAAGGCCGTTGCCGTGGGCCACACATCCACCCGGGAAACGCACGAATCTCGGCTTCAGGTCGGCGAGAGTCTGCGCGAGATCAGCCCTCAGACCGTTCTCACGTCCTTTGAAAGTGTTCACAGGGAAAAGGCTCACCATGTCGAGATCAAGAGTGCCACCGTTTTTGGGCACGATCTGCAGCGATGCCTTGGAGCAATACTCATCGGGCACGAGCACGAGCTCATAGTCTTTCCAGTCGCGCGAAGATTTGAGCTTAAGCTTCCCGGAGGCAAGGCGGCGTCCCTGATCAGAGACCAGATTCACGTCAAGAGGCATACGCTTGTCAGAACGGGCCTTCAGCCTGAGCCGGTAAGGCTCCCCTTTCTTCAAGGCGATCCCGTCGAAGCCGGAGTTTATGAAAGCATTGCCGCCATTGTTTATCACGTTGGCTATTCCCCCCTTGACATCCAGGCGTGCGTAATGCGGGTTATTAGGATGGATCGGATCGTCTGTGGCGATATCGAAACCGATCTTGTCGCCCACAACCGACCAGGCGTACTTCGGCCCCCATTCCTTCACCCTACCCTCTCCGGGCGTGTATTCAAAATCGCGGTTCTGGATAAGCTCTCCATAAAGTCCGCCATCGGCCGCATAGTTGATATCCTCAAAGAAAATACCCATCAGAAGGGGACTTATGGCCTTTGACGAACCGTCGGCGGTGACAGAGGCTTTCAGAGGCTCCAGACCGGCGAAACGCTCGGCATCCTTATCGGCATGCTCCGAATAGAGGGCGGCAAGTTCACCGCGCTTTGCCACATGGGCCTCAAGACGGTCGACAGTGGCTTTGTCGGTCTTCATCATGTTGCCGCTCTCCATACGGCCGTTGATCTCGACAGCCGCAGGGAGGAAACCAACGTTGGAACGGAAGGTAAGCTTAGAAGTATCTGAGGCTGCAAGATACTTCTGCGGCTTCCACGTGATAAGGTCGGGCGACTCAGCCCAGCCGATCACGGAGCCGTCGGGCGTGGCGCGGAAAAGCAACGACCAGCCCGCGGAGGTCGGAAACAGCTGTGGATTCCACATCTTCTTTCCCGAACCCCAGGGTCCGAAGTCAGAACGGACAAAATCAAAGCCGTTGCCGATGGATCGCCATTGCCCCCCCTCTTCCCTCACGGCGATCTTCAGACCGCCGTCGCCCTTCTCAGGGGAATAGAAAAAAAGATCGGTAGCTCCCGCCGTCAATGCCGAGACAGCGAGAAACCCTGATATAAGCAATTTATTCATTACCTTGAACAGTTAGTTAGATTTTTGTCAAAGTTAAGAATAAAAAACCTAAATCACAAATTATATCTTCTCACAGGGAAAGGTCAGCGCCCGGAAGCACCCTGGCTTGTTGCCTTCCGCGCAGTCGCGGAGGAGGGCCAGGGGAAATTGGCAGGATTGAGAGTGAGATGCACGTCTTTGTCCTTAAGGCGCACCTTCACATAATCTGTCAGCTTAGCCCGGTCGGCGGCATTCATGCCGCGCGGAGCGTTGACGAAGATCATGTTGACCGTATCGGAGGGCTCCTTACCCGATGTCCCGGCAGTGGAGGCGGCCACAATCCGGGAGATTGCTATATCCTTAATGTCAGGGAACAGGACCTTGATCTCAGGAACAATCCTGACACTCTCGTCGGAATATGATTCATGGGTCTTTATCACAGTCTTAAGCGAATCGATAGTGTTCTGCCGGGCAGATATATCCTGCTGGAGCACGGCGTAGAAACGGCCGAGATCCTTCCCGTCGTCAGGTCCTTTCTCCGATATGGAGAAGCCCTGCTTGATATTTAGCACGGTGCCACCGAGTCCGAGACTGTCGAGCTTGTTGATCATGGCGAGCTGAAGGGAATCCTTGGGAAGAGCCGCCCCGATAAGCGTGACATCGATATATCTTTTGCCATGGGAGATGTATTGACGGTGGTTGAGCACCTGAGTGTTGGGAAACACCATCTCCTTCTCCACAAAGGAGGTAGCCTCGTTTATAAAGATACTCTTGCGTATCATCCCGTAGGTGAGGTAGCAGCTCACCCCTATCGTGGCGAACACAATCGAATAGACAATTGTCTGCACCCTTTTGTTGCGGCGCGTATCCTGATAGACCACATTCTTATATTTCAGGAGCTTCACTCCGATCCAAGTGGCGAACAGGATGAAAATCATGTTGGTGAAGAAGAGATAGAGGGCTCCGAAAAAGAACTGTGGCTGCAGAGTGGCTATGCCGTAGCCGGCAGTGCAAAGCGGAGGCATGAGCGACGTGGCGATGGCGACACCGGGCATCACCTGCCCCTTGTTCTTGCAGGCTATGCTCAGGATTCCGGCGGCGCCACCGAAAAGAGCCACGAATACATCGTAGATCGATGGAGAAGTCCTGGCAAGCAACTGGCTCGACCCCTCATACTGAGGAGATATCAGGAAATATATGGCCGAAGCGATCAGCGAGCCAAGAATCGCCATGCCGATATTCTTGAGTCCCCTCTGTAGAAGAGTATAATCCTGGATGCCGATAGCCAGTCCCATGCCGATGATGGGCCCCATGAGGGGAGAGATAAGCATCGCGCCGATCACCACCGGTGTGCTGTCGGTGTTGAGTCCGAGCGACGCTATGAATATCGCGAATATAAGCACAAGGAGCTGACTCCCCTTGAAACTCACACCGGAGCGGATACTCGTCTCAGCCTCGCTCTGAGGCACGAGATCTTCGGCAACATTGAAATATGACACAAGCTCATCGCGGAATCTATCGAGCTTCGCTTTTATCGCTGGGTTCATGGGCATGACGGTTTAAGTCGGGATACACATATGATATATAGGCGTCGGAAAGGGCATTATGAGTTTCTTCCGAGAAATACCTTATAATGCCATCCGCCTATAGCGGACAACGGGCGTCTAAAGGAAAACAATCCGGACAGATTTATGGTTGAATCTTCACGGGAATGGCGACCTGACCGAGAAGAAGTTCATAGTCTTCTATGTCGAGCCATCTGCCGAATTTGTATCCCACTTCATGGAAGTGTGACACTTTGCGGAAGCCAAGGCTTTCATGAAGATGTATGCTCGCTTCATTGCCTTCCGTGATGCAAGCCACGAGCACATGCACACCCGCCTCCCGGCAAGCGCTTACAAGCCTCTCCATAAGCGCCCGTCCAACGCCCGAACGCCGGTAGTCCTCTCCGACATAGACAGTTGTCTCGAGAGTCCGGGAATAAGCCTCCTTCCCTTTCCAGACATGGGCATAGCAATAACCTGCGACATGTCCATCAATCTCGCATACGAAATACGGAGCCCTCAACGAAAGCTCCCTTATGCGATTCTCCATCGACTCCACCGATACCGGTTCTTTCTCGAAAGTGATAGTTGTATGCAGTATGCACCGGTTGTAGATCCCGGCGATCTCGCGCGCATCTGAAAGTCTTACTTCTCGCAAAAACATAATTACATATTTTTACTGCAAAAATACACAAAGATGTCCGAAAATCCAATTTTAAGGATCAAAATGTCAGTCACAGGGTATGGGAAGAGCTAAATGGCCATAATACTCCGGCGTGATTTGGGAAGATGCGAATTTTTGATTAACTTTGCATCATCTATACAACAACCTTATGGCTGAATTAAATCTGAAAGGCCTGGGAGTGGCCCTTGTGACTCCCTTCAAGAAAGATAAATCCGTAGACTTCGAAGCACTCCGCCGCATGGTGGAATATGTGATTGAAGGACAAAGCGACTACATCGTGGTGCTTGGCACCACAGGCGAAACCCCGGCTCTCTTCCCGGAAGAGAAAGCCCTGATAAGACAGGCAATCATCAGCACAAATAACGGGCGCGTCCCCCTCATCCTCGGAGTCGGAGGCAACAACACCCAGGCCGTGGTCAATGAGCTCCAGACAGCTGACTTCACAGGCTTCTCCGCGATCCTGTCGGTGGTGCCTTTCTACAACAAACCTTCGCAGGAGGGGCTCTACCGCCATTACGAGGCCATAGCAAAAGCCTCTCCCCTCCCCGTCGTGCTCTACAACGTGCCCGGGCGCACAGGCGTCAACATGTCGGCGGCCACAACACTGTCGCTGGCACGCGATTTCGACAACATCATAGGCATCAAGGAGGCTTCGGGCAATTTCCTGCAGATCGAGGAGATCATCAAGAACAAGCCAGAGAAGTTCGATGTCATATCGGGCGACGACAGCATCACCTATCCCCTGATGACACTCGGCGCGGTAGGCGTGATCTCCGTGATCGGGAACGCATTCCCGATGGAATTCGGAAGAATGGTGCGTCTCTGTCTCGAAGGGAATTTCCAGGAGGCGATGCCGATACATTTCAGATTCAACGAACTTTTCAATCTCCTTTTCGTAGATGGCAATCCCGCGGGAGTGAAATGCACGCTCAACGCCCTCGGCCTTATCGAGAACGAGCTTCGACTTCCTCTTGTGCCCACAAGGATGAGCACCAACGAGAAGATCCACAGACTTCTGGAGCAACTCTACACACCCTCGGCCCACGAGAAAACCACAGGAGAACATCTCTTCCCCAAGGCATGACAGGCCGCTCAAAGCTCCATGAGTAATCCATCTTCCTCCAACGGAAGCAGGCGCTGATGATCGACAAGGCTACAGTACAGAAAATCAAAGACACCGCAGACATCGTGGATGTGGTGAGCGATTATGTGCATCTTGTGCGCAGAGGTGCGAATTATATGGGGTTGTGCCCGTTTCACAACGAGCGGACTCCATCGTTCTCCGTCAACAAGGCGCGCAACTATTGCTATTGTTTCTCATGCCACAAGGGAGGATCGCCTGTCAACTTCATAATGGAGAAAGAGGGGATCTCATATCATGACGCCCTCCTGCACCTGGCAAGGAAATATGGAATAAAGGTAGAGGAAAAGGAACTTACCGACGAAGAGCGCGAGCTCCAGAGCCGGAAGGAGGGTATGTTCGTGGCCAACGAATGGGCCATGCAATATTTCGAGCATAACCTGACAGATACGCAAGACGGCAAAGACATCGGATTGCAGTATCTTTACGGGAGAGGCGTCACGGAGGAGGCTATCAGGCAATTCCATCTGGGATATGCCATCGACCGCGGGACCGATTTCGTCGAAGCCGCGCGGAAAAAGGGATTCAGCATCGACACGATGAAGACACTCGGCCTTGTCGGCACAAGCCAGCAAGGACATGACTACGACCGCTTCAGAGGCCGCGTCATCTTCCCGATACTCAATTCCTCGGGTAAAGTGATAGCGTTCGGAGGCCGCGACCTGAAAGGGGGGCCTGCCAAGTATATCAACTCCCCGGAGTCGGAACTCTATAAGAAGAGCAACGAACTCTATGGCATGTATCAGGCAAGGAGCGCCATAGTAAGGGAAGACCGCTGTTTTCTCGTGGAAGGATATCTTGACGTCATAGGCATGTGGCAGTCAGGACTGAAGAATGTCGTGGCCTCGTCAGGCACCGCGCTTACCGACGGGCAGATTTCCCTGATACACCGTTTCACGAAAAATGTCACTCTCATCTACGACGGCGACGCCGCCGGCATAAAAGCCTCCCTGCGGGGAATAGACATGCTCCTCTCCCATCAGCTCGATGTGAAAGTTCTGCTGCTGCCCGACGGCGATGATCCCGATTCTTTCGCAAGGAAGCACACTCCTGAAGAGTTCAGGGAATATGTGAAAACCCATGAGGCGGACATCATCCGCTTCAAGACGCAGGTGCTCATGAACGAGGTGAACGACGACCCCATGCGCCGTGTTGAGGCGATCAGGAGCGTCGTGCAGTCGCTCGCATGCATTCCCGATAAAGTGAAACGCGACGTCTACATACAGGAATGCAGCCGCATACTGAATGTTAGCGAGGATTCAGTGGGCGCGGCTACCGCCAAGGCCCGCGCCGTCATTGTGGAACAGCTTACCCGGCAACGACGTCTGCGTGAACTGAACCACGACATCGAGAGCGGACGCATACCGCCCCAACCCTCTGTCACGGCAGGGAACATAACGTCAGGACCTGCAACCCCATCGTTGTCAGACCGGGAAGCACCCCGGCAGTCGCAGTCTACACTGAATCCTCCGCGCCGTGGAAATAAAACCCTTGCCCCTGCCGACAACTCCCTCCAGCCTCTGGAATGGAACGTGCTCGTCTATTGCATCAGATACGGATTCCTGGATTTCTGCGACGGCGTAGACGAAGAGGGGGTAAAGACAACTATGAACGTAATCGACTATGTGGCGGAGGAACTTGCCGCCGACGGCATAAGCTTCTCCGTGCCACAATACGCGAAGATGTTCAGCCTGCTTGAGTCGATGTCGGGAGATTTCAATCATGAACTCTTGAATTTCCGAGAAAGCCTTTCCGCAGAGAAAGAGAATATGCGCACACGAGGATTCAACGAGATCGCAGCAAAAGAGCTTTCTGTGGCAGAGATTCAGAAAGAGGAAGCAATGCTCGAGACAACTGTGGAGGAATGGGAAAACGTCAAGCTGGCAGAATTCTCGAAGTCGTACCCCGCGAGAATACTTGCAAGCCACGAAGACGATGAAGTACGGGCGCTGACAACCGCCGCCATAAGCGAAAGACACCAGCTCAGCCACATTTACTCACGCGAAAGACCGGTGGAACGGGAGGAAGACAAACTCTTCAATCTCCTTCCCACGGCACTGACAGTATGGAAGAACGGTATCCTCGACCGGCAGATGAACGAACTCCTGTCAAGATTCCGGGAGATTGCAGGCAAAGGGATGGCCGATGAGGAGAGGGAGATGCAGGCACGTCTCAACGACCTTTTCAGGATGCGCAGCGAGGTGGCGAAGAATATCGGCGACCGCATTCTCGCTCCCGCGAGAAGATCCGGTCGACCCGGATCAAAAAAATAACCGCCGCGGTATCTCCCGCGACGGCATGCTGTCAGCGATCAATGACTACGACAGGATGTCGTGTGACCGACTCTATCATCGTTTTGAGACTTGCCACGGCCTCAGAACGCGCCTTGGCGACAGCCCCGGATGCATAGAGTTTTTTCCTATAGCTTTCAATTACCTTGCGCTTTATCTCATTCTCTTCCACAGTGGTGAAACCCGATTTGCCCAGCAAACGCTCATTCCAGGTATCAATCACCCTATATGAGCCGGGAGCCGTCGATTCTTCTATATCTATGGCCTCGCGAGGAAGCCAGACCACTATTGTGTCGCCACGCATCTCCTGACGCATAGTCTCGAGATCAAACCCTATGCTACCAGTTAGAGTCATCTTACCGAAGAAATGCCGAGGACCTATATTCGCCTTTACAGGAATGTCCTCATAGAAGTCGACGGTGCACAATCTCACCATAGGAGTGATATCCGCGATCTTCGCAGGCTCCATCCTCACCCGAGAATACTCAGGCGACTGTTTCCACCACATGGCGACTCCCACCACAGCGGCAAGCGCCACAAACAATAAAACAATCCTGATATATTTCATAACACACCTCCAGTTCCTTCTTTAAATGAAACTATCACAGTATAGCCGTCGATATCGGCAAGCGAAGTGAAAAAAGCCACTCCTTTCGATCTGGCAGCCTCAACGAGGCGACGTCTGAACTCAGGATTACTCTCGACTTCTTTCTTAAGCGCGTCGTTCATTCGCTCTTTCATCTCCGCGCGCTCACGAGGCGACACAGAGGAACGCAACCCTGTCACGCGGTAATGCTCCTCCCTTATTGCCGCATCGCGGCCGGCATATTCGGTCAGTATTTCCGGAAGCCGAACCTGTATCGTATGCGAATCATCGTCGACATATATGTCATCACGCGAAAAATCCGACATGTCGATATAAGCTCTCAGATATGTGTCGTAGGAATACGCAGCCTTGCGGTCGCCGATCTTCACAGCGTCAATAATGGCAGCGCCTGTCTGCTTAAGACCCACCGCGTCTTTAAGATCAAGATCATCTATGGTGGCCATCTTTGACACTGCCATTCTGGCAAGCACAAGTTTGTCGACCTGCCGGAATTCAGAATAAAGCACTTCTCCCGGATCAGGCTTACGGGCGCAACTCCCCGCGAGCATTGCCGACAACAGAATCATCGTGAGAATTCCAAGGATAGAATAGCTGTCTTTCTTCATCATATCAATTCAGTGAATAGGAATAATTCAATGGACTACGTAACGTTTCCAAACCTAAAACCACTATTTTGACACTTAACCTGCGCCTAAGTTTAGAAAGATCGCGGGAATAAACTATTTTTAACCAAGAAGGTTTCCCACAGCATGAAGGAATTCATCCTGAGGCATATCGTAGGGGAGCCAGTCTATGTGGAAACCTCTCTTCTCCATGCCGCGGAACCACGTCATCTGTCGCTTTGCAAACTGATGAATCGCAGTCTCCAACCCGGCTACCATCTCATCATAGCCAATCCTGCCGATCACATAGAGCGTCAGGAATTTATATTCAAGTCCGTAATAAATAAGATCGTCAGGCGCCACACCGCTTTCGATGAGATGCCTAACCTCATCGACCATACCCTCCTCAAGACGCCTGTGCAGACGATCGGTGATCCGTGCGCGCCTTATGTCTCTCGGAATATCTATACCTATGATAAGAGCCGGTATAGGGGTAGCCTTTCCCCTATCTGAAAGGATCGCCTCTTCGGGATGCTGACGATAATACTCCTCTATCTCTATGGCGCGCACCGCACGTTTCTCAGTATCGACATCGGTGACGTTGTGGAGCACCTTATATGTCTTTAGAAGGCTGACCAACTCACTAAGCGGCATTCCTTTCAGACGCTCGCGGAGCTGAGGATTCTCCGGCACATCGGGCAGTCTGACTCCACTCAACGCCGTCTCGACATACATACCTGTTCCCCCGCATAGCACCGGCATCCTGCCTCTCTCAGCCACATCGCGCAACGCGGTGTGGAAATCAGATATATAGCGGTGAAGATTATACTTCTCCCCTGCCCTGCATATGTCGATGAGATGATAAGGCACGCCGTCATATTCACAGAGATCCTTCCCGGTGCCGATATCCATTCCGCGATATACCTGGCGGGAATCACCGCTCAGGATCTCGCCTCCATAAGCTTTGGCTATCGCCACCGCACGCCCGGTCTTTCCCGAAGCGGTGGGGCCGACCACAGCTATAAGATTCACTCCCATGAGCTGCTCCTTTTGTTTTTAGACACGAGCGAGCGCCATCTGCGCTTGAGGCCATAGAACGGAGTGTCGGAATTAAACATGGAGATCTTTATCCATTTGTCATCCTGGAAATCAAGATTGGAATTCCTGACATCATAAAGATTGAAACTCGGATTATATGCCTTGATCTTCGACTTACGATAGCCTCTGGCGTCAAATGTTTTCTCGGTAAGTATTATAGTGGCCAGACGCGAGGTGTCAGACACGGAGATATCGGCGAGACGCGAAGGATTGTTGGAATATAGATATTTTATCTTCTCATAATCCATCCACTCTCCGTCGACATTCATATCCGTAAAATCCTCCGGCTTGCCGTCAAGGAAATAAAAATAGCGCAAAAGGCTATGGGTTACAATATCAGATGATTTCCTACCGAAGAAAAAGCGTAGTTCTCCGTCATAGCCTGTCATCTGCCTGATGACCCTCTTGATCTCCGGCACAGTGATGCCGTTTAGGTTACGCTTCGTCTGGAAAGGAGTATCTATGACTTCGCGATAAGGAGTCTTGGGGTCTATCGCATGCGCATCGACATATATGTGGTTGCCACAGATCACGTAGAAACGTAGATAAGTCTTCGCCGTCATATCCTGCAGTTCGTCAGGAGTGATGATCTCATTATTCTCCTTCAGGTCGAGGTAAAGGTTATAATAGCGGGCTATGAAATAGAGTTCATCGAGCACGAAACATATGATAGTCAGCCACGTGAACATATACCAGTCGCGCGCATTGATATTGATATTGACATAAAACACCAGATAATACGTCCATATCAATACAGACAGGATTCCAAACATCACCATCAGGTTCTTCATCTGGAAATGCGACTCGTGGCTGAAGATCGCGCCAAGCACGCCACGCTCCATAGAATCACCGTGCTGAAGACGACATTCCACACAGACATTGAGTTTCTTCCGCCTCAACGTCATGATAAGAAATGTCAGGAAACAGACAGGATTCATTATCAGCGAGGGGATAAAAGGATCTAAGAAAAAGATAAGCTCCGCGGGAATGCCTCTCACCCCCCATGCATAAAGCACATTGATGATAATCGTGACAAACGAATAAGATACAAGTGAATACAGAAGACCTACCGGCACAATCATGCACGAGGTCTCTCTTTTCACCCTGCTCTCATATACATATGTATAGAGAAACGCCGCGGCAACAAGGGCAACGACGGGAGAGAGGAAAAAAGGCAGTAGCTTAGTGAGCGTCATCATAGCTATGACACTCACCATTCCCACTGTCAAGTTCTTCCAAAGCTTATATAGCTGGATACTGTTTATTTTTCCGTTTTCCTCCATGACGGTCAAGTAGATTTTTTATCTCGGTTTATCTTAAGTCTAAGCACATAGATACACCTACCGATATAACAAATTAGTTCAAAGATTTATTCTGAGAAAATCAACTATTTTGCAAAAAAGCTGCATTCTGGCATCGCACATGCCGAGACTGTGTTCGAAGCCGGCATACGCCATCATGTCGAATATTTTACCCTCCGAACTAAGTTTGGAGGCATATTTCAGTGTGTTATAGAAATGCACGTTGTCGTCGCTTGTGCCCGACATGATGAGAAGACGCGCATTCACTCCGGATGTCCTGGCAAGTGCCGATGCCGAATCATATCCGGTCTTGTTCTGCCCGGGAGTCTGCATGTAGCGTTCGGTGTATATGCTGTCGTAGAATCTCCAGTCAGTGACAGGAGCCATAGCCACTCCGGCCTTGAACGGCGAATCGGGTGCCCCAAGCTCCATAAGAGTCATATATCCACCGTAGCTCCAGCCGAAACATGCTGTGCGCGATGCATCGACATAAGGCAACGATGCAAAATGACGTGCAGCTGTGATCTGGTCGCGTGTCTCGAGGTTTCCAAGATCTTTATATACGCATGTGGCCCATTTCCGTGACCGGTTGCCCGTACCGCGGCCATCGACACAAGCCACAATGTATCCCTGTGACGCAATGTAGAAAATTCCCTCCATGCGCCAGCGGTTAAGCACCTGCTGCGAATCCGGACCATTATACTGATACATCAGCAGAGGATACTTCCTGGAAGGATCGAAATCAACAGGCTTGATCATGAAAGCGTTCATCTCCTCTCCTTGCTCGTTTTTCACCTTCAGGAATTCCATCTTCGGGGCCGATGCATATTTCGCCATGCATTCGGCGTTCATCTCGAGATCATGCAGCCTGACACCTCTGGCATTGCAAATGGTGTATTGCGGAGCCGTGGTCGCGCTGCTATACGTACGCACGAAATAAGCGTGATTCTTGCTGAAGCTGGCCGCGTTGGCACCCTCTTCCTTATTGAGCACTGTCAGCACACCTTTTGGATCGACCGATACGATCGACCTGTTGATGGCGCCTTGCGATGTAGTCTGCATGTAGTGTATGCCGAGGGCCTCGTTCTTTCCATAATACGCAGTGACATTGAAATCACCTTTTGTGATCTGGCGACGCATGGCTCCGCTATAATCATACTGATAAAGATGCCTCCATCCTGATCGCTCGCTGGCGATGATGAAGCCATTCTTGCCATACTCCACCATCTGATAGGCGTCAGGATTCAACCACGCATCAGAATTGTCGGTATAGATCTGCTTCCCGACAGTAGAAAGAGGGTTGCAGCTGAAAAGGCGCAGGTTGTTCTGGTCGCGGTTGAGAAGCATCACCATAAGGCGGTCTTCCTTCTCTCCGCCAAACTCTATGGAGGGCACATAATCCGTCTCCGCGATGGGAAGATCCATCTTCTTTATGACCCTGTTGTCGAGATCATAGGCGTTGACCGACACTACAGAATTGGGATATCCCGCAAGAGGATATTTGTAGCTGTAGGCCGAGGGATAGGGGTCGCCGAGCGGATCCTCGTCGCAGAATCCTCTGTAATTGTCGAACGAGTACTCCGGCACTTTCGATTCATCGAAACGTATGAAAGCGAGTATATTGTCATCACCGCTCCAACGCAGGGATGTCACCATTCCGAACTCTTCCTCATAACTCCAGTCAGGGCTCCCGTTTATGACCCTGTTTTTCTCACCATCTTTAGTGATCTGGTTATCTGTACCATAATCAAGGCTCGCAATAAAGATATTGTTATCTCTCTCGTAGGCCACAAAACGTCCGTCGTGCGATATCACGGCACCACGCTGAGGACCTTTCTCGCTCACTTTCTTCACAGTGGAACGCATGATGTCGTAGACATAGTATTCAGCCGTGTAACTGTGACGGTATATTTTGCGGGAGTCATTCCAGAGCAGGATCTTGCGCCCGTTGTCGCTCAGGGAGTAGCCTTCGAATTCGGATATCTTGAGATCACCCTTCTGACCATCTATGCTGAAGAGTGTGCCGGTCTTCTTTCCCGTCTTATAGCTGAAGATATCTATGCTCTTGCCGTCGACGGATATCGCGGCATAAGTCTCGCCGCCGTCAAGAGGAGTAATCTCACGGATAGATGCTGATGTGGGCTTGCAGTAGTCGGCGACAGTAAGCGCCTCTGCCGTCGATACCGAAAATCCGGCAAAAATCGCCGGCAATACCACCAGGCTATTTAAGAGTCTCATAGTCAAATCTGATTGATGTGGAGCCTTGATTATTAGGAATGATAAAATACAGCCGGACAATCCGCAGCTGCGGATTGTCCGGCATAAATACGTCAATAAGCGCGGGCTATGATCACCCTGCGTCGCGATGGCTTTCCGGTGACCATGCACACACCCTCCTCCTCTTCAGAGTCGAGTGGGATACAACGGATAGTGGCTTTTGTCTCCTCCTTTATTCTTTCCTCGGTCTCGGTAGTTCCGTCCCAATGACATAGGAAGAATCCGCCATTCTCGATCTTCTCTTTGAATTCATCGTAAGAATCCACCTTATAGGTGTGAGCCTGACGCAGACGGAGAGCACGCTCGTAGAGGGCCTGCTGTATGTCTTCGAGTTCGGATTCTATCCTTCCGGCGATACCCTCTATAGGCGCCACTTCCTTCTCAAGTGTGTCGCGTCGCATAAGCTCGACCGTGCCGTTCTCAATATCGCGTGCTCCGATGGCAAGACGCACTGGAACACCCTTGAGCTCGTAGTCGGCGAATTTGAAGCCGGGGCGACGGTTGTCGGCGTCGTCATATTTCACACTGATGCCTTTCGCCTTAAGATCCTCCACGATGGGGAGCACCGTCTTGGAGATCTCGGCAAGCTGATCGGCATTCTTATATATAGGAACGATCACAACCTGTATAGGAGCAAGATGCGGAGGGAGCACCAGACCGTTATCATCGCTGTGGGTCATGATCAGGGCTCCCATAAGGCGTGTGGAGACACCCCAGGAATTAGCCCAGACATATTCCGGCTTGTTATCCTTATTCATGAAAGTGACATCGAAAGCCTTGGCAAAATTCTGACCAAGATTGTGGGATGTGCCGGCCTGAAGGGCTTTGCCGTCCTGCATCATTGCCTCGATAGTGTAGGTGTTCAGGGCGCCCGCAAATCTTTCGTTGGCCGATTTCACACCCTGAATCACAGGCATGGCCATATATTTCTCGGCGAAATCAGCATAGACGTTGATCATCTGCACGGTGCGCTTCTCCGACTCTTCAGCGGTGGCATGCGCGCAGTGTCCTTCCTGCCAGAGGAACTCAGACGTGCGGAGGAACATCCTTGTGCGCATCTCCCAACGCATCACATTTGCCCATTGATTGATAAGGAGGGGAAGGTCACGATAACTGTGTATCCAGTTCTTATATGTGCCCCAGATGATTGTCTCTGAGGTAGGACGCACAATCAGCTCTTCCTCAAGACGTGCGGCCGGATCGACCACAACCCCTTTCCCGTCGGGATCATTCTTAAGGCGATAGTGGGTCACGACAGCACATTCCTTCGCGAATCCCTCCACATGCTCGGCCTCGCGGCAGAGAAACGATTTCGGGATAAGGAGAGGGAAATATGCGTTCTGGACACCTGTCTCCTTGAACATCTTGTCGAGAGTCTGCTGCATCTTCTCCCATATGGCATAGCCATAGGGTTTGATAACCATGCAGCCCCTGACGGCGCTCTGCTCTGCAAGGTCAGCCTTCACAACAAGTTCGTTATACCATTTCGAGTAGTCTTCGCTACGTTTTGTAAGGTCTTTTAATTCTTTTGCCATGATTTTGGATCAGTTCCAATGAAAGCACGCGGGAAAAGACATGCTTTCATATAAAACACGCAATAAGTTATAAAAAATGTCGAGGCACGGCATGCCGTGGATCGGCATGCCGCTGCCTAACGGATGACAAAGTTACAAAAAATATCGATATCAATGATATGGAGAGGCATAAAAATATGCCCGGAGTCACGATAATTTCATGTCGCGACACCTATATGACGGATATGACGGACAAATACCCTCACAACGTAGTCTTAACGTATGCGGTCGGCTGCCCTGAGTTTGTTCTGATCGCTCTGCATCCTGCTCCAGGCAAGTATTGCCGCAACCAGCGCGAAAGCAGGAGCCACATAGAAAACAGAACTCCACTGTATCTGCTGCATCCCCTCCACAGCATTATAGCCGAGCGCAGCGCATGTGGCAAACGAAGCTACGGTCATAAGCACACCGATAAGGCATACTTTTTTCTGAAGCTGCAGATTTCCAAAGAGAAAAATATCAATGATATAGACCAGCATGGTGGTCACAGAAAGAATAAAGAAATACCAGGTGCCGAGAAATGTGCCCGAAGGAGCTCCGTCGGTGGGTTCTCCCTGATAGTGGAAACCGAGAGCCGAGAAATCAAGAGAGAACTGAAGCGTCTGCACCTGTGCGAGCGAGCAGAAAGAGAAACAACCCATCATGACCGCCGCCACAAGCAACAGCAATGATTGCCAACGTTGAATTACCATAGTTTTCTATATTTGTAACTGAAATAATTGATGTCTTAAGTGTTTTCGGTCTGCAAATTTAATCAAAAATCGACAGAAATCCACTTTTCGGCACGTGATTTGTTATAAGAATATGCGTAGTCACAACAAGACCGCATCCTTGCGGTTCACGACAATGCAATAAATCATACGTAGCTCTTAAATAAAGAAACCGGACATAATATGGCAACAGACCAAGCCTCGAATATATATAAAGATGTAGAAAATTTGATCAGAAGCGGACGGCTGAGGGAGGCGTTTTCGGAACTGACACGCAGCAGCGCGCTGCTTTCCGACACCAAAACCCGCGATCTCCTCAAGCGTCTTGAAGAAACCTACCGTTATCTCATCCATTATCTCGTGGAAGGATATGAAGACGAAGGAAGGGAACGCATGCTCGCTGATATTCGTTCATCGCTGTTTTTCATCAATGAGACTGCGAAAAGGAATATGATAGTGGCCGACAGCCCCGACATTTATTCCTCCACCCATCGTCTTGAAAAGGTGCGGAAAGCCACACTTCAGACACGCATGGCCGAATACCGTAAAAACGCGAGCATGGCTTCCCTGGCCAGAGAGGCTGGAGGCAACCCCCAGATACAAAAAGACGCCGACGATGCACTTTCAGCGCTTTTCATGTATGTCTGGACAATGTTCGGATCCTCTTCTTCCGACTACGCCGATCTTAAGGCCATGGTGAGCGGCGAAGATGTCTTTTTCGCCGCCAAAGCGCAGATCATCTCAGCTCTTCTTCTGGGCGCTCTCGCATTCTACGACCGCAAGAGCCTCGAATGCCTCATCGATATTTTCGAGTCAGATCCGGAGCCGCGTCTCGCAGCCCGAGCTCTTATCGGCATCGTCATGATCATCGCGGCACATCCTGAAAGAGTAGCCGATGACCGCGCGCTTGCCAACCGGCTTTCGCTCTGGGGAGATTCTATAATAATCTACCGTCAGCTCAGAGAGGTGGTCATGGGGATTATACGAGCGCACGACACCGAGCGGATCACCCATAAGATGAAGAACGAAGTGATCCCGGAGCTTATGAAGCTGCGTCCCGAAATACTTGACAGACTTCGCTCCTCTTCAGAGGCCACAGACCTCGAATCGCTGGAGATGAATCCCGAATGGGAAGATATATTGAATAAAAACGGACTCGGGGAAAAACTCAAAGAGTTAACCGAGATCCAGATGGAAGGTGGCGACGTGATGATGATGGCTTTTTCCAATCTCAAATCTTTCCCCTTCTTCAACAACATCTCCAATTGGTTTCTTCCTTATTTTCCCGACCACAGCGAGCTTGCTTCCGACACATCCGGTTCCAAGACGATGTTTGGCGAGATTCTCGACATGGAGGGAGTCATGTGCGACTCCGACAAATATTCATTCGCGCTCTCCCTTTCGCGCATGCCCGAAGCTCAAAGCCGGATGCTCGCTGAAAAAATGGGAGAACAGATGGCTCAGTTCAAGGAGATGATGTCATCAAGGAAACTTAAATCGTCAGTACCGGAATTTGACACTGAAGTGACTCGCTATGTAAGGGATCTATATCGTTTCTTCAAGCTGTTCAGGAAAAAAGATGATTTCGTAGATCCTTTCGCACATCCCCTCGACTTCGGATCTCTCCCCTTCATCAGCGACATACTCGCAGACATCGAGATCCTCTCGCTCGTCGGAGAGTTCTACTTCAAACGAGGGTACTTCAAGGAAGCGCTTCCAATCTTGCTCAGGCTTGAGAAGGAAAACCCGGAAGACATTCAGGTATGGGAAAAGATAGGCTATTGTTATCATAGCCTTGAAGACTATCGGTCGGCACTCGCATGGTATAGGAAAGCGGAACTAATAAATCCCGATAGCGCATGGCTCGTAAAGAGCATGGCCACCTGCTTCCGTGTGCTCGGACAATTTGAAGATGCCGCCGAATACTTCGGGAAAGCCCTTGCCAAGGACCCGGAAAACTGCACCCTTCTCGAAGCGACAGGGTTCTGCCAGCTAAAAGCAGGCGACATTGAGGGAGCGCTGACAAACTATTATCATTCTGAATACGTGAATCCCGGCAGAATAAGCACATGGAGAGGCATAGCCTGGAGCGAGCTGCTGAAAGGGAATTATCCGAAATGCATGGCATACTATGACAAAATACTCACATCTCCGGAGTGCACCGGAAGCGACATGCTCAACAGCGGACATGCCTGCTATCTGACAGGCGACAGGAAAGGAGCGGTGGAACGTTACGGAAAGGCCGCGAGATTCAACGGCTACGGCCTTGAGACGCTTGAGAAAGAGCTTGCCGAAGACATTGAAATGCTCACAAAGCATGGTGGAGATGAAAAAGAACTGTCTCTTATGCTTGAAAAGGTGAGATACGATATCGGATAAACCTGAAGAAGACTGCGCCCTGATGAAAAGGCCGGCCGGAACAGCGATAATTCAACTGTTCCGGCCGGCTTTATATTTTATCAATATTTGTATTATCTGCGCAGATCCTCCTCTATCGTCTCTACAGCCACCGAAAGATCTTTAGCATACGGCAGACGGTCGGCTATCGCGGAGATGCCATGAAGCACAGTGGCGTGACGCCGGTTTAGCTTATAGCCTATCGCCGATGACGAGAGTGAGGTGAGTTTGTGGCAGAGATACATGATCACCTGACGCGCGTCAGCAATGTCGCGCACACGGCTCTTTGAGAATATCACGTCGGGATTGAGCTTATAGAATTCTGCGGTGGCCTCAACGATCATGTCAAAGTTAATTGTCTTCCTCTCCACCTTCTTGATAGAATTCTTCATCACCTCCTGGGCCATCTGGAGAGTGATCGGGGCATTAAGGGTGATTGACCGCGTGAGTATGCCCATCACGATACCCTCGAGTTCCCTGACGGAGCCTGTCGACTGCTCGGCAATCAAGTCTATCACCTCCTCAGGCAGATTCAACCCGTTTTTTCTGGCTTTGAAGTTAAGTATCTGCTTCTTGAGAGCGAAATCAGGCCTGGGCAGACGCTCCGTGATACCCCATTTGAAGCGGTCGATAAGACGGTCGGCGATGCCGTCGAGCTCCATAGGAGGACGGTCACAGGTGAATACAAGCGACTTTCCGTTCTGGTGGAGATGATTGAAAATAGGGAAAAGGACGTTGGCCGTTCCATCTTTGTGGCTGAGTTCCTGAAGGTCGTCGATCAGGAGCATGTCCATTTGCTGAAACCAGTTGAGGAAGTTGGGAATCTTCTTGTTGATTGTGGCGTTAGCCATCAGATTCTGAAACTGACGCAGACTTACGAACAGCACTTTGGCTTTTGGATTCCTTTCCTTGACGCGTATACCTATCGCCTGGATAAGATGGGTCTTGCCCACGCCGACCTCACCATAAAGGAAGAATGGGTTGAAATCATGCTTTCCGGGATTATTGGCGATATATTCGGCAATTGTGAACGGCAGACGGTTGCTTTCGCCCACACAATAATTCTCGAATGTAAGCGATTCGTTGAGCTGTGGATCAAAATCCGGAGTATTGTCGGCGGAAGGATTCCCCAGAGGAGAGGAATCCTGCATCGAGCGCACGAACTTGTTTTTGATCACATGGCTCTGCTGGGGGCTGGACAGGATCACGTTTGAAGCAGCATCGTTGTTGATGATGCCGATCTGATAATCAAGCTTTACGTCTTCACCGAAGACCTTCCTGAGAGTTGTGGACAGAAGATTGATAAAATCATCTTCATATTTCTCATAGTAAAAATATGTAGGAAGCGCGAGAGTCAGTTTCTGATTCTCGAAGCTTACAGGCTTTGCGCATCCGAACCAGGTGGAGGTACGAGCCTCCCCGATATTGTCGCGGATGATTTCAAGGCATTTAGCCCATTTTATGTTAAGGTCTTCTGTCATGTCGGTGGTCTCAAACGTGACTACAAAATAACATCAAAAAAAGCATAAAAAAAATAGCCTGGGCTCTTGCATTTTTCGATTTTCTGTAATAATCTAAATCTCAATAAAATAAAAAAGTGTTAAAAATCACGTATAAAAACAGCCCTTCTCTTCCCCTCCAGACAGCGAATCCCCGTCATGTTGCGTGCCATGACGGGGATTCACCTTAATTCCTGATCCCGGCAGACTTGTAGTTGTCAGAGAAGCTTTATGCTTATATAGCGTTTGGGATTCTTCTGGATGTCAAGTATCAGAGAGTCGATATCTGTTGTGACCTTGTTGATGCGCTCGTAAAGCTCCGGATCATTCATGATCTTGCCAAGCGATGAATTGGCGTTATTGAGCTGATCGGAAAACTTCGCAAGATTGCCTGTGATATCATTCACGTTCTCCATCGTCGAAGCCACAGGGAGATTGCTGAGCTGGGCGGAAAGCTCTCCGAGATTACGGGTAATGGTGTCAAGGTTGACAGCCACATTCGAGGCATTGCCGAGAATGGCGGGAACCTGATGCGACATCACCATGTTCAGGCGCGCTGAGGCAAGATCGATATTATGGGTTATACCCTCCATGCTCTTCACTGAATTGGCAAGAGCGGGATCTGACACCAGCTTGTTAAGGCTCACCAGAAGGCTGTCAACTTTAGGAAGTATGCTCTGCACCGAAGGGAGAAGGCTGTCGGAAAGACTGCTCATCATGTCGGGGGTCAAACCACCCGGTATCTCACCGCCCACCTCTATAAAATTCTTGCTTTTTCCGAGCTTTATCTCCACAAAGGCGCCGTTTAGGAGACCGCTCCCTATCATCGCCCGTGAATCCTCGGGTATCCTTAGCGATTTATTGAGCGAGAGGAGGACCTCAATCTTACCCGGATTCTCATAGTTGAACTTTATATCCCTTACCTGTCCCACCTTATAGCCATCGATAGTGACCGGGGCTGCGATCTCAAGGCCGGCCACATTGCTATAATTGGCCACATAGAAATTCCCCGGTTTGAAAAGATTTATTCCCTTAAGGTAGTCTATTCCGAAGAAAAGGATCACAAGAGCAAGAATCACCGACAGACCGATGACAAATTCTTTGTTGAAGATTTTTTTCATAAATGGAATCAGTTTTTGGCGGCGTTGACACTCTTCATACTCGACACCACGAAAGCATCGGGAATCTTTTTCCGGACTTCGCGGAGCATACCCTCAATCTCGTCCTTATCGCTGCTCTCTCCGTAATAATATTTGTAGAGATTGTTTTCCTTATAAGTCGAGATCGGTGTAAGTCCGCAGAATCTGGGATTGTTCTGCTTGAGCATGTCGGCCGAAGCTAATATTTGGATTTTATAAACTTTTACAAATCTGTCGATTTTTGCGTTGTGTGAAGAAGCACGAACTTTCTTATTGGATTTATTATCCTTCTTCTCCTTCACTTTCTTCTGTTTTTTCTTCTTCTTTGATTTGCCGTCGGCCACAGGGTCGTCAACAGGTGCCGCGGTCACATTTTCCGCCACTTCCAAGTTGTCAAGCAAACGTCCGCGCCTCTCGCTCTCGCTGTGCAGAGGGATAGACGCCGTCTCGACAACCCTCGCCGACGATATCCTTCTTGCAGACTCCGAACGACGCCTGCGTTTTGCGGCGGCGTATGCGAGTCCTGAGGATGAATTGCGTACAGGAGCCGGATCAAGCTTCCGTTCAACCGCTTTGGATGATGCCACAAGGGGGGTAGCGGCGAGATTGTCATAAGCGGATAAGTCTGAGGGCTCCTCTTCGGTGAGATCGGAAGAGGCGGCAAGATCACGGTGCCTGCGGTCAGACACTTTTCCGTTAGTCTGAAGCCAGCTGTCATAATAGTCTTCAAGAGCCTTGAATATAGCCGTGGCAAGTTCCTTCTGGCCTTTCTCTGAGCCCATATATTTAGCAGACTCGGGATTGCATATAAAATCAAGCTCCACGAGCACGGAAGGCATCGACGTGGCCCAAAGCACCCAAAATCCGGCCTGATGCACTCCCCGGTTTTTCCTCCCGGACTTCACAAGCTGCTTCTGTGCCTGTTCCGCAAACTTGATACTCTTGCTGAGATTCTTCTTCTGCGCCATCTCGAAGATGATGTACGATTCATCTTTTGAAGGATCGAAACCGCTGTATTTCTGATCGAAGTTCTCCTCAAGTTCAATTACAGAGTTCTCCCTGCGGGCCACACGCATGTTGTTATCATCCTTGTGAAGGCCAAGGGCGTAAACAGAACTGCCAGCCACGGATCTCCTGTTTTTATTGCTCTTATCGACAGAGTTAGTGTGGATGGAAATGAAAAGGTCTCCCTTCGCTTTGTTGGCCACATCGGCCCTCTGCTGCAAAGTCAGATAGGTGTCGTCATCTCTAGTCATGACTACATCCGCCTCTTTCAATTTCTTCCTGACAAGTTTCTGAAGCTGCAAAGCCACTCCCAAGTTTACATCCTTCTCACGGGTTTTATTGTCGATCGCGCCGAAATCTTTGCCGCCGTGACCTGCATCGACCACAACGGTAAACTTCTTCTCACGGCTTTCCCGGGCATGGACCGGTGCCACACATAGAACCGCCGCAAAGACGGAAAGCGTCAGTATCTTGATAAAACTTCGAGTCATATTCTTTGGAAAAATACCACAAAATTACAAAAAAATAAATTCCAAGAGCCCTGTGAAGTCGAAAAAACCAACTTTAAAGACTAATAGAACGAAAAAGAATCAAAGAATCCGCAAGGCTATCGCCGCACAAGCTTCGGCATCAGCCAATGCGTGGTGATGATGCGACAGGTCATATCCGCATTTTTTCGCCACTGTCGGAAGCTTATGGTCAGGGAGCGAACGTCCGAATACTTTTCTCGACGCCGTGCACGTGCAATGGAACACATAACCGGGATAACTCATCTCGAATCTTCTGAAAGCCGCTTTAAGGCAGCCCTCGTCAAACCGGCTGAAATGCGCCACCAGTGGAAGGCCCTCGATGAGAGGCACAGCCTCTGCCCAGACCTCGGGGAAAGTGTCGGCATTATCCGTGTCCGCCTTAGTGATTCCGTGAACCATAACGTTCCCGGGACTATAATAGTTTGGCACAGGGTGGATCAACCTATAGAATTTTTCAGTCACTTTTCCCTCTCTGACAACTACTATGCCTACGCTGCATACACTGCATGGATTGCCATTGGCTGTCTCAAAATCTATTGCTGCGAAATTCAACATTTTCTTTTTCCGGTGAATTATCTCATTAAAATGACGGATTCCGACTCATTATATTTTTGAAATCCGGAGATAAGAGTGTAATTTTGTCAAAAATTAACATTATCCGGAATCACGACACGTCTTATCGTGTCATTGATCCGCTACTCAAAAGTCTTGGCCTAAAGAATGCAAAATATGCCGTGCTCTCATTTTTCGGCAGATTTCTTCCGTTTTGTACGGGAAAACGCCGACACCGATCCCACCACCCTGCGGTTACGTCTTCACGGGAAGAATCTTCCTTTCGATTCAGACTTCGCCATTCTCCAGATAGAATGCCGCAGGAAATGCCGGAAAAAGATTCCGCGTTTTCTTAGGTATGAAAAGTTTCTTTTCCCGTCTGCCACGGCCTCAGAGCAGGCCAGCCATGAGGCCGTGGCTCTCTTCCATTCCTCACTTGCAGGGCCTGACGACAGCGTGATCGACATGACGGCAGGCCTCGGGATCGATGCCATGACACTGGCAGGGGAGGCACATACGGTGACCGCATGCGAGAAAGATGAACTCAAGGCCAGAATCCTAAAGATGAATATAGCCACTATGAATATCCGCAATATGGAAGTGGTAAACACGGATTCGATCCAATGGTTGGCCGAGTGCGGCGCAAAAGCCGACATCATTTTCATCGACCCTGCACGCCGCGACAGCGACAACCGCAGGGTATACGATCTGCGTGACTGCCAACCCGACATACTTTCATGCATAGATCTGTTGGTCTCACGGTGCGGCAGACTCATAGTCAAGGCCTCCCCTCTTCTCGACATCACAAAGACACTCTCCGACCTGCCACAGACTTCAGCTATAAGGGCAGTCAGCGTCAACGGAGAATGCAAGGAGGTGCTCGTAGAAGCCCAAGGATGCATGGACAGCCACGCCGAACTGCTGATGGAAGCCATCAACCTCCATGAGAACGGAGAGATCATATCGCGTCTGTCGTTCAGAAAAGGAGAAGAGGCCGACGCGACATATGCCGACATGGCAGATCTGGCGCCGGGATCATGGCTCTACGAGCCGGATGCGTCGGTGATGAAACTGTCACCCTGGGGTGTGATTGCCAAAAAATTTCCCGGAATCAGGAAGCTTGACATATCATCGCATCTCTTCGTCGCCGACAGACTTATGCCGGACTTCCCGGGACGGGTCACACAAATAACGGCTATTCCTGACCGACAAGACCTGAAAAGAATGAAAGGGGAACACGCGAATGTAGTGACGCGCAACTATCCCCTCAAAGCGGAAGACCTTAGAAAGAGACTCCATCTGAAAGAAGGGAAAGACCGATTCGTCTACGGAACAAGGATACAAGGGCAACCGGTCATAATAGATTCCAGACGTTTGACATAAACAAAGATTCCGCGGCAGGAACATTACTGCCGCGGAATCTTTATCTAAAGTAACCTAATGAAAAATATTCGGCTTAAAAACGGAAGCCTGCTGTCAGCACGATCTGGCTGTCGTTGAGAGAGAGTTTCGACTGAGGCGAGGTATATACCACCTTGTTATCATAATCCACATCGGGTGTATACGCATGGTATGTGGAATTGACGTGCTTATAGACATAGGCCATGTCAATGTAGAACTGCTGATAACGGTAGCCGAAGCCGCAGGTATAGTAGTTAGTACTGTTGTCGAAACGATATTGCGGACGAGTGCCCCCGGTATAGATTATTTCCCTGTCATGACGCACATCTGCCTTAACGGGCGATGACACATTGCTATAGCCAGCGCGCAGACTGAACGATGGAGTCACTCTGTATTCCGCACCGAGACGGAATGTATTGGTCGATTTCAGGTAGTAATTGATGTCGTCGTTCACCCCATAGTAAGGATCACTTGCATCGGGATACGCGCGCGTCTTGGGGGCTGCGGAATAATAAGGATACCAGTCAGGATCCCAGTAGTCAGGCCCCCAGCCTCCGCCACCGTATGTGCCGGGCTCCGAGTATTTCATCTTATTGTAGCCCTGCCATTCATAGTCGAACGAGAGGATAAAGTTGTTGCCAATCACTCCGGCCACACTTGCCATGACCTTCCAGGGGGTGCGGAAATCCACTTCATTATATCCCGGAGTGCCATCATTTGTATCCACTCCGTCCGGTTTCTCATTGTCATATTGATATTCGATCGAACCGGAATAAGTCTCCCGCAGGTTATACCAGGTCGGAGTATGGAAAGCAAATCCGATCCTGAGCTCCTGTACAGGCTTGAGTATCACACCGAGTTTGTAATTGAAACCGGTACCGTTGACATTGTAGTAATTATTAAGATCCCATACGGCATTGCCTAAATATTCCTCCTGTCCGTTGCTGAGATATGCATTGTCGAGGGTTTCACCCCATCTTGAGAACTGCGTATAGTCAAGATTTGTGATTCCGAAGTCCATACCCCAGTATACCACATTGGCGATATTGCCTCCGACAGCTATATTATATTCATCTACCGAACCCTTTTCCGTAACGTTGAAACTGCCGGATCCGGATGTGCCATTTACCCACTGACCTTCCCAATACGTATTATCTCCAGAACCATAGGATTCAATAAGCCATCCTTTGTAGGCGAGAAGGGGGAGCCAGGGAGTATTGCTGTTCCAGGGATCGTATGAATCCGACGGCTCCATATCAGCGACCTGCAGACCGCTGCCGTTGGCGATCTCAGCGATATAGTTGCTGAGAGAATTATTCAGAGTCGGCACCTGCCCGGCATACTGACGGTTGAAAGAAGCTGCCTTATTATATGTGAATCCGAAATTGATGTTGGGAAACATATCATTCTGCAATCTCATCGTCAACACGGCCCCAATGTTGTTGAGAAGGAATTTCGTCTGGTCGACAGATGATTTGACTCCCTGAGATGTTGCGCTTGCGTTCTGACAATCGAGATTCAGGGTGAATCCTATATCGCCGCTGCGGTAGACGCCAATACCGGCAGGATTCTGTGAAAGCGACGACAGATCGCCGCCAAGAGCGCCGAAAGCACCTCCCATCGACATGAACCTCGCTGTGCCCTTCATGTCAGGCCGGGTGATATTTATAGCATCGGGAGCACCTTGTGCGAAAACTGTCGCCACAGGAGCGAGAGAAGTCGTTAGCAGTAAAAGATACTTATTCATAATACGATATATTTACAAAGTGGTATCGGGAGAGGGTGGAATGACTGGCCCGAAATCTTGAGAATCTATATTTTGGAAACAAACAGGCCATATAAAAGTTTAGTGAGGATCCTACGCGGAATCCTCACTGTGTCTGGTGTCAGCGACGGCCTCTTCCGCCCCGTGAGCCACCGCCTCCTACAGTGCCTCTACCGCCTCCATAACTTCCTCCTCCACGATTGTAGGAGGCACCACCGCCGTTGTAGCTGCGGTTGCTGTTATAACTGCGGTTGCTGTTGTAGTTGTTGCGGTTTGTGTTGGTGTTGTAATTGCGGTTAGTCGTGCTGTTGTTGCTGTTTGAGTTATTATATGTACGGTTGCCCCTTCCGGTCGAGTTGAGGTTGATATTGCCTCTTCCCGGACGGGTAGAGTTCACTCCGGAGTTGCCGGGACGTCCGGTCTGCGTGCCGACAGAATTACCTGGACGCTGACCGCGGTTGTTGACATATTCCCACTTGCCGTTGTTGTTTACAACGCCAGCGCCCGGACGTGTAGGACGGGTCACCGAGGTACCGGGACGGCTGGTAGAAGTACCTGTTGAACCGGGACGCGAAGGACGCGACACGGCGTTGCCACCACCGATAGGACCTCTGTGAGCGATATTGCCGCCGGGACGATTGCTTGACCAGCCCGGACGTCCACCTATAGGACGGTTGCCGTTAGGACGCCAGTCGGCCATAGGCGGACGACTCCAGCCCCACGACGGGCCCCACGCGGGTCCCCAACCCCAGGATGGACCCCATGCAGGTCTCCAGCCCCAGGAAGGTCCCCAGGCGGGTCCCCAGCCCCATGACCACGACGGCCCCCAGGCCCACGACGGGCCCCAGTTCCAGGAATACCATGGGTCATAAATAGAAACATTCCATCCCCACGGACCTATATTAACACCCCAACGGTTGTAGTAAGGCCACGTATAGGAATAAGACGGAAGAAAAACCGGATATCCGCCGGCATTGATCTCTATCTCCACATTCCCGTAAGAGTTTGCAAGTACATCCTCAAGCACGTCGGCATTGTCAACCACGATCGTGGGATTATAATATTTCTGGATCTGCTGCGTATAGACGAAGTCCTGACCGCTCTCGGCCCCGCGGCCGATAGTGTCGATCGGAGTCGAATAATACTGGTTGCGACGGTTGTAGGCGTCAACGTCCATATCTGCCATATTGGCTATATAGTTCGACTTTTTCTTGGTGGTTTTCTTCACGGTCTTTTCCGTTTTCGTCTTGGAAGGATCGTAGTAGATGTCGTCGTCGAAATAGCTCTGGGCAAAAAGTGTCGGGGCTCCGAAAGCCAGGACACCTGCTATTATAAGTTGATGTTTCATAACCATTTCCTTTTTTGATTCTGACATATAAACGTATAGAAAGTTTAATCTCTTACATTTTTTTAGAATTTTAAGTAAAATTGACCACAAAGTTCGCGATAACGGCAGGTAGGCACCTGCCCGTCGCCAAACATTGTCAGATGCTCACGCAAGTCCCGTCCCTCCCTGCCAAACTCCATGAGAATACGCTTCCACGGAGAGCCATCATGGTCTCTGACCAGGCAACGTCTTTCCGGCATCAGACCTACCGATGCCGATTCTTCGAGAAGGATATCCTCCGCCGAAGCCGGAGCTATCACAGAGATCACACCGCCCCGGGAAAGAAGGGGAGCGCCATGGATCAGAAGATTCCTGGGCGACAGGTCGCCCACATGCCTGGCCATGGCGCGGGCGGAGACACTATTGTCGGCCCCGGCATCGAAAAATGGAGGATTACTGACTATCACATCGAATGGGCCGTCTTCATCCGTAAGATCGAGGAACGATCTCGCCTCCACACGCAGTCGATCGCTCCAGGGGGATAAGGAAAAATTAGACGACGCCTCCTCCACCGACGGCAGATGCGTGTCGACAGCAAGGATACGCGCTCCCGCGTTTCTCTGAGCCATCATCAGCGCGATCATTCCGCAGCCTGTGCCTGCATCAAGTATACGCTCTCCCGCGCAGGTGGCCCATGCTCCGACGAGCACACCGTCGACTCCCACAGGCATAGCGCTGCGGGCATGGCTCACACTAAACTGTTTGAATCTGAACAAACGCTCCTTCATGATAGTGCAAAAGTAAGGATTTTTGAGTAACTTTGCACCATGATTAAGAAAAAACAGCCTATTATTTCATCTGATATGTCTGAAATCAGGATGGAAAGCTCTATAATTGCAGAAATTCCAAGGGAAAGCGACCTGAACTCCTTCAATTTCACTCCCGACAACATGCTTCTTCTCCCTCTGGAGGAGGATGTCGTATTTCCGGGTCTTCCCCACCCTGTAAGGATTCTTAACGACAACGATCTGAAGATCGTGGAGAAAGCCTATGAAGAGAAGGCATGCGTTTTCGGCTGCACACTCAAAGAAAACGCCGAAGCCTCCTCGCGTCTTAAGGATTATCATTCTGTTGGGATGATATGCCGGGTGGCGAAGATAGTGAAGATGCCGGATGTAGAGCCGGTGGCATTCCTGCTTCCTGGACTGAGAGCCACGCTGAAGAAATTCGTTTCCAAAAAGCACCCACTGATGGTGAGTGTCATCCCTCTTCCTCCCGTGGCTCCCACCGCCGACCCGCATATGGCTTCATGCGTTTATGAGGAGATCAAACAGACTTACAATAAGATTCTGACTTATGTGCCTCAACAGGACCGGGACCGGATCACCATTTCGGTCAACGGTATGGGAGAGGATGTGGAGACCGGCGTATATTTCATGGCAACCAATTCTCCGCTCCTTACCTCGCAGAAAGCGGAACTCCTGAAAGCCGCCGACCTCGACTCGCTCCTGGAGGCCTTCCTGAAGACACTCGACCAGGCCCTGCAGCGCGTGGAGCTCCAGGCCGAGATACACATGCGCACCCATCAGGACATGAGCAGGCAGCAACGACGGCAGTTTCTACAGCAGCAGCTCAAGTCCATACAGGATGAGCTCGCCGAAAATGATGGTGACAGCGACACTGATGAACTTCATCAGAGAGCCGGGAAAATGAAATGGAGCAAAGAAGCCGATCGCCATTTCGATAAGGAACTGGCCAAACTCTCGCGTTTCAGCCCCCAGAGCCCCGAATATGCCATCCAATATTCATATCTCGACACACTCCTCAATCTCCCTTGGGAAAACTATTCATCCGACAGTTTTGCATTATCAAAAGTTGAGAAGATCCTTGACCGCGACCATTATGGCCTCGAAAAAGTAAAAGAACGCATCATCGAGCAGATGGCCGTCATAAAGCTTCGCAACGACATGAAAGCTCCGATCCTGTGTCTCTATGGTCCTCCCGGAGTTGGCAAGACATCTCTGGGCAAGTCGATAGCCGACGCACTGGGGAGAGAATATGCCCGTGTGTCGCTCGGAGGCCTCCACGACGAAGCGGAGATCAGAGGACACCGCCGCACCTATATAGGAGCCATGCCGGGCCGGATAATCTCTGCCCTGACAAAATGCGGCAAGGGCAATCCCGTATTCGTGCTCGACGAGATTGACAAGATCGGTAAGGATTTCAAGGGAGATCCATCCACGGCGCTTCTTGAAGTGCTTGACCCGGAACAGAACTCAAAGTTCCATGACAATTACGTTGATTTTGACTACGACCTGTCGAAAGTACTTTTCATCGCAACGGCCAACAATCTTTCCGAGTTGTCGCGTCCGCTCCTCGACAGAATGGAAGTCATAGAGATAGGTGGTTATATCCCTGAGGAAAAGATCGAGATAGCCCGCAGGCATCTTGTTCCCAAAAGCCTGAAAGAACATGGTTTCGATGAGGAAGAGATCTCGTTCACCAAAGAGGCCCTGCGCCTCCTGGTGGAACGTTACACCCGGGAATCAGGTGTCAGGCAACTTGAGAAGAAGATCGCCAAGGTGCTCCGTAAGCTCGCGCGGTTGAAAGCTTCAGACAAACCGGTGCCCCAGGTGGTTGATGTAGACCTGGTAAAGGAATTCCTCGGCAAGGAGGAGGTAAACCCCGACCTGTATGAAAGCAACAATTTCGCAGGTGTAGTCACAGGGTTGGCGTGGACACAGGTCGGAGGAGAGATACTATTCATAGAGTCATCGCTCTCACAAGGCAACGGCGAGAAACTAACTCTCACGGGAAATCTCGGCGATGTGATGAAGGAATCGGCGGTGATAGCCCTTCAGTATATCAAAGCCCATTCCAGGCAGCTTGGCATAGACCCCGAAGTCTTTACTAAGGTCAACGTCCACATACATGTGCCGGAAGGCGCCATTCCAAAAGACGGACCCTCTGCCGGTGTGACCATGGCCACATCTCTTGTGTCGGCATACACCGGAAGAAAAGTAAGGGAAAAACTTGCCATGACTGGCGAGATAACCCTGCGTGGCAAGGTGCTTCCGGTCGGAGGCATAAAAGAGAAAATTCTTGCGGCTAAACGAGCGGGCATCACTGATATTATCCTATCGAAGGAGAACAGGAAAGATATCGATGAAATACACTCCCGCTATCTTAAAGGCCTGAAGTTTCACTATGTCGACACCATAGAAGACGTGCTGGAGTTTGCGCTTCTGCCCGAGCTTGCCGAAAACCGCTTTGATATCTGATTCCGGTCTTCTCGTAAATCATTTATCCGTAACGATCCTGACCTTCAGATATAATAAGCCGGGCCCCTGTAGACGAGGGCCCGGCTTATTATATCTGAAGGTCAGGATCTGAAAATATACGATACCTGTCAGGAGTGAGCTACGGCTTCCGCCGACACTATCCTGTTGGCCATCCTCACTGCTATCGTAATGTGGGAGCATACATGATCTTTGCCTATGAGGGTGTCAATGCCGGCATGCTCAAGCACCTCCTTGACTTTAGGATTGACCCCCGACAAGACCACATGGATACCCTCGGCCTGCGACGATTTTATTAGAATCTCAAGGTTATGGACGGCAGTGGCATCGACAAAAGGCACCTTCCTCATCCTTATGATCCTCACTTTAGGTTTCTCTCCGAGAGTGCTTCTCATCATCTCGTCGAACTTAGTGGCCACACCGAAGAAGAAGGGTCCGTCAATCTCATAGACCTGCACACCGTTGGCCACATCCAGCACTTCATGGGTTGTCGCCTCCGTACCTTCAGCCACGTCAAGCTGTTCGCTGTAAACCTTGATCTGTGTGTTCTCAGTGACACGACGCAGAAAGAGGATCATTGCAAGCAGCAGACCGATCTCTATGGCTATAGTGAGATCGAATATGACTGTAAGGAGGAAAGTCACAGCAAGAATACTTATATCACTCTTAGGATTCCTCAGAATACCCCTGACCGTACGCCATCCACTCATATTATAGCTCACCACCACAAGCACAGCGGCAAGACATGCCATGGGCACCATATTGATAAGCGGCATAAGGAACAGGAAAATAAGGAGAAGAACAATAGCATGTATGATCCCGGCAACCGGCGTGCGTCCCCCATTGGTGATATTGGTCATAGTCCTGGCTATGGCTCCTGTGACAGGAATACCGCCGAAGAACGGCACCACGATATTCGCTATGCCCTGACCGACAAGCTCCGTGTTGCTACGTGTGTGTGAACCGGTCACACCATCAGCCACAGTGGCTGAAAGCAAAGACTCAATCGAGCCGAGTATTGCAATCGTAAACGCTGAAGGAAGCAGTAGGTTGAGAGTGTCCATGCTGAGTCTGAAACCTTTAGGCTGCGGTATGTCGGTAGCCATCGACCCGAATCGGTCACCTATGGTGGTGACATGGAATTCAGGATAATACCTGTTGATCAGCCACACCACGGCTGTCATGATAATGATGGATATCAGCGCACCGGGAAGCTTCTTGGAAATAAAAGGCACGGCTATGATGATAAGCAGCGACACAACAGCCACACCCGTGGTGACTGGATCGATGTTTCCGAGGTTAGAGAAATACATTCCCCATTTGGGCAGAAAGGAGGCCGGCACATCTTTGAGACCCAGTCCGAAAAAGTCATTCATCTGGGTCGAGAAAATAGTCAGCGCGATACCGGCGGTGAATCCGACCACTATAGGATAAGGGATGAATTTTATGACTGTGCCGAGATGAAAAAGGCCCATGAGCACAAGAATCAGACCCGCCATAAATGTGGCTATGGCAAGTCCCTCAAGGCCATAATTCTCTATTATCCCATAAATTATTATGATGAATGCTCCCGTGGGACCTCCGATCTGCACAGAGCAACCTCCAAGGGCAGAGACAAGAAAACCTCCTATGATGGCTGTGATAAGACCTACCGTCGGACTCACACCGCTGGCGATAGCGAACGCAACGGCAAGCGGCAACGCCACGATTCCGACAACTATGCCGGCGATCAGGTCGCTTTTGAATCGCGACAACGAATAATTCTGCAACGCGGATATCAATTTCGGTTTGAAATCAATAGGACCGGATAAACTCATATGACTTAGATGTTGATTAGAAGAATAATTTTTCGCAAAATTACTAAATTTATGTTTAAAAACATAATTAATCAGCACATTCTATTACTCCTTACAACTGAATCGCCTCAACCGAAAATAACTTCTTTGAAAAAAGGACAAAAAAAATTGATTGTCATCCCGACAACCAATCTTCTGTTAACCTTAAAATCTAATACCATGAAAAACTCACTGCAAAATTAATCATTTATTTTCAAATACTGCTATAAAACATAAAAAAAATAAATAATTTAACAATATTTTAACATATACGACTAATTTTATCGTATTTGTAAATACAACTTAACATTTATCAATAAAAAGCCCTGCACGACACATTTGCTGCATCGCACAGGGTCTTCGATTTATAAAAGCAAATTTTTCAGATCTCTTTCATGATCAGCGTATGAAAAGGAGCTCGCGGTATTTCGGGAGAGGCCAGATTTCATTGTCGACCATAAGCTCGAGCGCGTCGATATGAGTGCGGATCTCCTCCATGAGAGGAGCAACCTTGTCATGGTAGGCTATAGCCTTATCCCTCTCGCTCGATTTCCTGTTGGCAACATGACGTTCGGCAGTCATGCTCTCAACAAGCGATTTGATCTGGCTGAGATGAGCGGCGATCTTCTCTATTGAGTCGAGATCGGCTCCTCCGATCTTCTTTGCCGTAGTCTCGTCGAAGAGAGCCTTGATCTTGTAGACATTGTCGAGAAGAAGACGCTGATAGGTGATGGCGGCGGGAATTATATGGTTTATGGCAAGGTCTCCGAGCACACGGCTTTCGATCTGGAGCTTCTTTGAATACATCTCCCATTTCACCTCGTTACGGGCCTCAAGCTCTTTCTTGGTGAAAAGTCCGGTCTTCTCAAACATCTCCACGCTTGAAGGCCACAGATAGGAATCAAACATGACGGGCGCTGAAGACTCAACATCGAGCCCTCTGCGCTTAGCCTCCTCTTTCCATTCATCGCTATAGCCGTTGCCATCAAACTGTATGGCACGCGAACGTATGATGTTCTCCCGGGCCTCGTCGAGAAGAACCTTGTCTATTTGCTCCCCTTTGGCCACACGCTTGTCCACACGGTCTGCGAATCCCGACAGTTCGTCGGCTACGGCGGCGTTCAGGGCGATAAGCGCGGAAGCGCAGTTGGCTGATGATCCCACGGCACGATATTCGAAGCGGTTACCGGTGAACGCGAACGGACTCGTACGGTTTCTGTCTGTATTATCGATCATAAGCTCGGGGATCTGGTTCACGTCGAGTCTCATACCCTCCTTACCCTGAAGGATGATGGCATCAGTCTCGTTTTTCTCTATGCTGTCGAGAATCTCTGTGAGCTGGCTGCCGAGGAACATTGAGATGATTGCCGGGGGAGCCTCGTTGGCACCAAGACGATGGGCATTCGTGGCGGTCATGATCGACGCCTTGAGAAGCGCGTTGTGCTTATGCACCGCTGCCATGACATTGCTGACAAACACGATGAACTCAAGGTTCTGACGCGGGGTCTTGCCCGGAGAAAAGAGGAGTTTTCCGGTGTCAGTGCCAAGGCTCCAGTTATTATGCTTTCCACTGCCGTTGATTCCGGCAAAAGGTTTCTCATGAAGGAGCACACGGAAATTATGACGGCGTGCCACTTCATTCATGACCGACATCAGAAGCAGGTTATGGTCGTTGGCGAGATTGGCTTCCTCAAAAATAGGAGCAAGCTCGAACTGATTGGGGGCAACCTCATTGTGTCGTGTCTTGGCAGGGATTCCCAGACGATGGCACTCAATCTCGAGATCAAGCATGAAAGCCTCGACACGGCTCGGTATGGCACCGAAATAATGGTCTTCAAGCTGCTGGTTCTTGGCGCTCTCATGCCCCATGAGCGTACGGCCTGTCATCACAAGATCTGGACGCGCGGCATAAAGTGACTCATCAACCAGGAAATACTCCTGCTCCCAACCGAGATAGCAGCACACGTGCTTAACATCTTCATCGAAAAAGCGGGCAACCCGGGTAGCCGACTTGTCGACAGCATTGAGGGCGCGAAGCAGAGGAGTCTTGTAGTCGAGACTCTCGCCGGTGTATGAGATGAAGATAGTAGGTATGCACAATGTATTGTCGACTATGAAAGCCGGAGAAGAGATATCCCATGCGGAATATCCGCGAGCCTCGAAAGTGTTGCGGATGCCGCCGTTGGGAAAGCTTGAGGCATCCGGTTCCTGCTGCACGAGAAGCTTGCCGGAAAATGTCTCGATCACTCCACCCTTGCCGTCATGTTCGATAAAGGCATCATGCTTCTCGGCGGTGCCACCGGTCATCGGCTGAAACCAGTGGGTGTAATGGCGTGCGCCCTGCTCCACGGCCCAACGCTTCATGCCGTCGGCCACACTGTCGGCCACCTTCCGGCTGATAGGCTCTTTGTTGTCGATTGCCTTCACGAGAGCCTCATATGTCTCGCGGGGAAGATACTCGAACATTTTCTGTCGGTTGAATACCTTTTCGGCATAATACTTATCGACCCTCTCTTTCGGGATCTCCACCTTCACAGCCTTGCGCGAAGAGGCTTCCTCAACGCTTTTGAATCTTAAATCTGACATATTGATATATTTATATGTAGAGTGAATATTCTTTTTTAACTTTTAAAACCCTTCAACAAGCCTCTCCATGGCTTTCCGGGTATTCTCAAGAGTGTTGAAGCCGGTGAATCTCACATAGCCCTCACCAAGAGTCCCGAATCCGCAACCCGGAGTAGTAGAGAAATTGAATTCATGAAGCAACATATTGAACAGATCCCACGACCCGCGTCCATCGCACGGAGAAGCCCAGACATAAGGTGAATCATCGCCCCCATATGCCTTGAATCCGACCTTGACAAGCGCCTCCTTTATGATGGAAGCATTGTGGAGATAATAGTCAGTCGCAGCTTTCACATCATGCCGGCCTCCTGTGGTATAGACAGCAGCCGCGGCACGCTGTGACACATAGGAGCAACCGTTGAATTTTGTGGTCTGCCGCCGATTCCATAATGAATTGAGGCTAACCTCCGAACCATCGGCATAACGTCCCTTGACGCTTTTAGGCACTACCGTATAGCCACATCTGAGTCCTGTGAAACCCGCGGTCTTGGAGAAACTCCTCACCTCGATTGCAACGTCGATCGCTCCCGGAATCTCATAGATCGACCTTACAATACCCGGAGTCCTTACAAAAGCCTCGTATGCGGAATCGTATATGATGAGACTTCCATGCTCCCTGGCGTAATCCACCCACTTCTGAAGTTCCGCTTTCCCTATGGCCACACCTGTAGGATTGTCGGGGAAACACAGGAATATGACATCCGCATGCCTTTCCGGAAGTTTCGGAAGAAAACCGTTGTCCGGATCACAGTCAAGATATACAAGATTGCTCCATATTCCATCTGTAAGCACTCCCGCACGTCCGTCAATCACACTGTCATCGACATAGACCGGATAAGAGGGGTTCATGACGGCTACTGTACAGTCTCGGGAATATATATCGCCGAGATTTCCGAGATCACTCTTTGCTCCGTCGCTTACAAAAATATCGTCAGACATTATGTCTATGCCACGTTGTCTGTAATCGTTGAGCGCTATGGCATCTCTAAGGAAAGGATAGCCCTGCTCCGGACCATACCCCCTGAATCCCTCAACTGTCGACATTTCATCGACAGCCTCATGCATAGCCTTCACCACTGAAGGGAACAGCGGAGTGGTGACATCCCCGATATCCATCCGGATGACTTCCTTACCGGGATTCTCTGCCTTGAAGGCCGCGATTCTGCGTCCAACCTCAGAAAACAGATACGACACCGGAAGAAGCCGGAATTTATCGTTTACCTCAATCATCTTTACCTATATACCTAAATTGTTTAAAATCCTGTCAAATGAAGAACCAGCCCTCGGCCACAAACTCTGCAGGCCCTGTCATGAAAACATGTCCGGTCACCCGGTCGTATCTTATATGGAGCGTTCCTCCGAGAAGCCGCACATCCACCTCGTCGTCAGCGATACCTTTGATAAATGCAGCCACGGCTGTGGCACACGCGCCAGTGCCACATGCAAGGGTTTCTCCGGAACCACGTTCCCACACCCTCATATCGATATGCCTCCTGTCGACAACTTTCGCGAATTCGATATTGGCTTTCTCCGGGAATACCGGCGAGCACTCGATAAGCGGGCCATAATGATATATATATCTGTCAGTGATATCATCTACGAAAATCACACCATGAGGATTTCCCATTCCCACAGCAGTCACTCCAAATACGGCATCGTCCGCTTCCACCCTCTCGTCAGTCATAAACGTGTCCGGATCGCCGGCCGCAGGCACTTCTCCCCTTTTCAGGAAAGCTCTGCCCATATCGACAGTGACTTCTCCGACATGTCCGTCACGGAGATGCAGATGAAGCGTCTTTATGCCGGCGCCGGTCTCAAGGGTCACTACAGTTTTATCTGTGAAACCTTTGTCGTATACATACTTTGCCACACAGCGTGATCCATTGCCACACATCTGGGCCTCCGAGCCGTCGGCATTGAACATCCTCATACGGAAATCGGCGCTGGAGGAGGGGAGAATCGCTATCAACCCGTCGCTGCCAACGCCGAAGTGCCTGTCGCTAATTTTTCGTGATAAGTCTGGAAGATCTGTCTCTTTCAAATGGAGAGAGGTGGGGGTACCAAGGGCATCGACATATATATAATCATTGCCGGCTCCTTGCATTTTTGTAAAATATAGCCTTTTACAGTCAGACATATATTATTCTTTACCTGGTGGAAACTTCAGCCGAATACTGTCGGCACAGAGATATCAACACATCTGAAATTATCCGAAAAAACTTCTTCCGTGTTTAATGACGCAAAATTACGTAAAAATACATTAACCGACAAATATTTTATTGAAAATTTCTTTTTGCAATCAAAAATTTAACATTTCAACCTTTTTATCATTATTTATTCCGTTTTGGTTGACAAATTAATCCACAGACCCGTTATTGTCAGCATATACTACAGGCACAAAGATAATATAATGTCGTCTGACACCATGATACTCCTTTCCGTAAGCGCTATATGACTTCGGGAAAGATCAAGCATACCGTTTTCAGCATATGGGCGTGCATTATCCCAGACTTTCCGCGCCTCACGACTGCCGAAACGCCGGCTGAATTCATCCATATCTATACCTTCACGCATCCTGAGCCTCAACATGATCATCTCCTCCATCATCTGCTCCGTGTTCAGGCGTTCCTCTTCATAAAATGGATGCCGGGCGGATGCGAGGCTACGAAATCTTCCGATATATTCCTTTATTTGCGAAGGATTGGAGCGACGGATATCAGCGCCGTCATAGGAATGCGCCGACGGCCCGACGCCGAGATAGGGATATCCTTTCCAATAACTGCTGTTGTGAACAGACTCAAAACCCGGAAGTGAATAATTCGAGATCTCATAACGCCGGTAGCCATGGCTTGAGAGCGTCTCTGTCAGATACTCCCACATGCGGAGCGAATCATCTTCTCGGGGGAAAGTCAGCCTTCCCGTGTCCCGGAGCACAGAAATCGCAGTGTGCGGTTCAAACATCAGTGAATAAGCCGATATATGTTCCGGAGCGAGCGCCAATGCCTCATCCACGCTCTTACGCCATGAATCAAGTGTCTGACCGGGGAGTCCGAACATAAGATCAATGCTGATATTATCGAAAATACTCCTTAATATATAAAAAGCATCTTTTGCACGGGAGGCATCATGAACACGTCCCACTTTCCGAAGTTCATCATCCACAAACGACTGAACACCCATACTGACCCTGTTGACTCCGCAGTCTTTCCAGACACGGCAAATATCGCTGCCCACATCCTCCGGATTGACCTCAAGCGTAAATTCTCTTCTCCCCGCATCAGTCCCCCATATCCTCCTTAAGGCATCACACACCCGGATAAATTCTCCCGTGGGTATCAAAGAGGGCGTACCACCACCCATATAAACGGTGTCAGGCACTCCCGTAAGCTCTCCGGCCCTCTCGTTCATTTCATTGACTATTGAATCAGCAAACGCCTCCCAGTCGGCAGTTTTGCAGCGCGTACTGAAAAAATCACAGTAGATGCACTTTGCCCTACAAAAAGGGATATGGATATAGAGTCCGGTTGTTTTCATATTGAGAATTTGGAAGTTATCAAGTCCGGGAATTTGGCCGGCCATATGTTTTTATATGCTAAATTAATAAAAAAATCGGAAACATGTTTTTTAACATACTAAAATGTAATCAATCATACGCGGATTTTTATTAAATTGCAACGCTTTTTGAAAGAAACGGTTTATCATGATTCGACAAACCGCTCCTACACCGACAAAAGGCACACACAAAGAATAACACTTTCTTAAAATCTTATACAAAAAATGAAGATTTATAAAACTGACGAAATCAAAAACATAGCCCTTATCGGATCGAAGGGCTCGGGAAAAACCACACTTGCGGAGTCGATGCTCTTCGAGTGTGGAGTCATAAAACGTCGCGGGACAATCGGAGCAGGCAACACGGTGTCCGATTATTTCCCCGTTGAGAAAGAATACGGCTATTCCGTTTTCTCGACAGTTTTCAATGCTGAGTTCAACGGCAAGAAGCTCAACGTGATCGATTGTCCGGGAGCAGATGACTTCGTCGGCAATTCATATACAGCGCTGGGAGTATGCGACACAGGCGTGATCGTGGTTGATTCCAACTACGGCGTCGAGGTAGGCACCCAGAATATTTTCCGCACCACAGGGCTGCTCAAAAAGCCGGTTGTCTTCGCCCTCAACCAGATCGACGGAGAGAAAGCCGACTATGACAATGTCATCGAGCAACTTCGCGAACACTTCGGTCCGAAAGTGATTCAGGTGCAGTATCCTCTTGAATGCGGTCCGAACTTCCATTCTATGATCGACGTCCTTCTTATGAAGAAATACGAGTGGGGTCCGGATGGCGGTGTACCTGTTGTCTCGGAGATTCCCGAAGACCAGATGGAGAAAGCAAACGAACTGCACAATGCACTCGTGGAAGCGGCTGCCGAGAACGACGAATCACTCATGGATAAGTATTTTGAGCAGGGACATCTCTCGGAAGACGAAATGCGCGAAGGCATCCGCAAAGGCATGATCGACCGTAGCATATTCCCGGTATTCATCGTAAGCGCCCTCAAAGACATGGCAGTGCGCCGCATGATGGAATTCCTCGGCAACGTTTGCCCGTTTGTTTCCGACATGCCGTCGCCTGAGACCATTAACGGCGAAGAGGTGGCTCCCGACGCCAACGGTCCCCTTTCGGTATTCTTCTTCAAGACATCTGTTGAACCTCATATCGGTGAGGTATGCTATTTCAAGGTGATGAGCGGCACCCTTAAGGCTGGCGACGATCTCGACAATGTGTCGCGCGGCGGTAAGGAGCGTCTCGCCCAGATCTTCACAGTATGCGGCCAGATGCGAGTGCCTATCGAGAAGCTTGAGGCCGGCGACATAGGCGCCGCCGTGAAACTTAAAGATGTAAGGACCGGGAACACCCTGAATGAAAAGGGATGCGACTACCAGTTTGACTTCATAAAATATCCGGCTCCAAAATTCATACGCGCCATAAAACCCGTCACCGAGAGCGATGCTGAAAAGCTTATGAGCATCCTCACCCGCATGCACGAGGAAGATCCGACCTGGGTCATCGAGCAGAGCAAGGAACTGAAACAGACTCTCGTGAAAGGTCAGGGAGAATTCCACCTCCGCACTCTCAAATGGAGAATCGAGAACAACGAGAAACTTCCTATGGAGTTCCAGGAACCTAAGATTCCTTACCGCGAGACCATTACCAAGGCTGCCCGTGCTGACTACCGACACAAGAAACAGTCAGGAGGTTCAGGCCAGTTTGGCGAAGTGCATCTCATCATCGAGCCCTATACTGAAGGTATGCCTGAGCCCGACACTTACAAATTCGGCAACCAGGAATTCAAGCTGAATGTGCGCGACAAGCAGGAGATTCCCCTTGACTGGGGCGGAAAGCTCGTGGTCTACAACTGCATCGTAGGAGGCGCCATCGATGCCCGATTCATTCCCGCGATCGTGAAAGGACTTATGGACCGCATGGAACAAGGCCCGCTCACAGGCTCATACGCCCGCGACGTACGCGTCATGATCTACGACGGCAAGATGCACCCGGTCGATTCGAATGAAATATCATTCCGTCTGGCAGGCCGCAACGCTTTCTCTCAGGCATTCAAGAATGCCAATCCTAAGATTCTGGAGCCTGTCTACGACGTCGAGGTCTATACACCTGGCGACACCATGGGCGACGTGATGAGCGACCTTCAGGGACGCCGTGCTATCATCATGGGCATGGAAAGCGATAGCGGCATCGAAAAGCTCAACGCCAAAGTGCCTCTTAAAGAGATGTCATCCTATTCAACCTCCCTCAGCTCTATCACTGGAGGAAGAAGTTCCTTTACAATGCAATTCTCCTCTTACGAGCTGGTGCCTGGCGATGTTCAGGAAAAACTCCTCAAAGACTACGCAGCAACGCAAGAGGAAGACTGATCACCGAAAAAACCTACTTCCACCACTAACTTCATTGAGGGTGTATCAAAATTCTGATGCACCCTCTTTTCGCGCCCGTTCATAACCTGC
>ERZ836877.1067-NODE-1067-length-43482-cov-9.423976_pt1 | contig 43482 bp, 34 predicted proteins | sample MGYA00519469_ERZ836877 | MGnify/ENA primary metagenome ERZ836877 (study PRJEB31850, sample SAMEA3708809) | human gut metagenome | biome: human gut; feature: human-associated habitat; material: faeces | place: China | collected 2014 ...
CTCCGCTGTTGGTTATATATTTTCATATATTCTTCTTGCTTTTGTTCGTCCCGGCGCGTTATGGTTGGAATCTTCGACGGGAAGCTTCCTTGACGGCCCGGCCTGTCGGCCTTGCCGGAAGGTCCGTGTTCCCTTGTCTCTTATATCTCAACTCGGCTCGGCTTTCCCTCGGGGTTCGCCTCGCCGTCGCTGCTTCTTGTCTTGTGGCAATCTTGTCAATGTTCGCTTGCGGGCTGCCTTACGACCGCCCCAATCCTGCCGTTACGCCGCTTTCAGATGGCGTTGTTTCCGGATTGCGGATGCAAAGTTATAGCCTTTTTCCCCTCCCCGCAAATATTGCGGCAAAAAAATTATGTTGTAGAACAAACTTTACCGCTATCCGGTTCATTCTGACACGGTTATTTTAGTGTTAAAAAATATTTACAAATGTTAGTAAAGCTTTATACTTTTATCCGGCTCACAAATGATAATCTTAACGCTATTCAAAATCTTCTGGCATCTCTATCGACTCTTCTGCAGCTGCCGAAGAGTCGACAGCTTCAACCAAAGCTGTGGAAGAGGCCGCTTCTCCACTGACCATTGATTTTACAAGCTTCTCGGTTTCAGGACTATATCGACCAATTCCGAGTTTGAGGTCATTACTCTTTTCGCCACTGGCTATCAAAGCAAGTAATTTTGCGGTCTTTAGCAGAGCTGCGCCACCTTTGTTTTCATATTTAGTTTCAACTACCTTGAAACCTTTCGCCTCAAGAGCCTTGACTACGGCTTTCACTCCATCTTCTCCTAATTCAGTTGTAGAGTTTACTTCAATCGATACGCCATCAAGTTTCGATTGCGGATTCCAGGCATATTCAGTCTTACTCTGATAGGTATAATAATCATAGTCGTAATGATAGTCGGCTATGTTTTCTGTAAATTCAGCACGCACAGTGAAATTATACCTATATCCGCTACCGGAAAGAGTGTCAAGCTCCACATTCTTGGTATATGTATAATTCTTCGGGGCAGTCAGAATTTTAGAAGGAGAAATTCCGATTGCGAGTTTTCCATAACCTTCTGCATTCACAAGTTCGGTTATACGGTCTGCCATTCCCTCCATTCCGAAATAATCGCTGTTCACACCGTTTCCTGCATATTGATAACTGCCGAAATCGGCGAATTCCGCATTTTTAATAGGCTTTCCATCAATGTCAAGAAGCAAAATTGTATTTTTCTCTTTGGCGAGAATACCGAATTTACCCACCGGATATGTGGTCTTGTAATCTTCAAGAGTGGCCAGGGTTTCATCCTTATCATTCCGTATGGTTGTCTTGTCATCGCTCTCACACAGGAAGTTTCCATTTTGAAGTATAAAAATGGAGTTATATTTGGCGCGAATCACAATCTCGTTATCCTTTCGTTTCATGACTCCCCAGCCGTCGCCATCTGAGAAAGAATAGTAGGTATCGTCATATTGACCGACCATTTTGACTTTAGAGGGACATTTTGTCATCTCTCCCTTTTTGTCCGCGAAAACTATATGGTCATTAGGGTCTGACAATAGAATATATCCTTTATCGTAGGCAGTGCGAATCGGAGTCCAGTCTGCCTTAAGGGTAAAGACAGTCTCTCCTTTCTTATTGATCACGCTGGCTTTATCCTCTATGCTTACGCAAGCGAGACCATCGGAAAAATCCCCGGAAGTATTATATTTAGGCTCTATTACGACTTTACCGTTTTTATCTACGAACCCGATTAGACCATCCTCATTTGTAACAGCAAGCATGCCATCAGAATATCCGGCATTCGCGCTGACGATCTCCTTGCCTTTTACAGGTTGGAGTGTAAATTTCTCGTTGCCATTTTCATCGATAACGGAAATTCTACTTTTGGGTCGTACTATTGGCACGAGTCCTTCGTTCATAAAACCTACACCATAAAGGTTATCGCAATTCTTTACAAGTTCCGGGCGATCACCTACTTTATAGAGAGAAATCCCTTCGCCTTCCGCCACACTGAAGAATCCATTGATTACGAGTGACGGCTGTTGCTTGAACTCCCCATCATACAATATGCCGCCATCGGGAGACATAAAACTCCAGTTACCGCCGCTCTCGGTCTGAACGGGGAAATAGTCGACCATATCATCAGCCGATTCGCTCTTGGAGCAACCGGCCACCAACAAGGCTACGGCAAATGCCGTTGTAGTGAAGATTGAAAATTTTTTCATGAGTATTTTATATGAAGTGATTGAAAAACATACCATCCACATATGTGGATGTTCAAGATAGTCTGAAGTTAACAGGGAGAGTGAAATATGATCTTACCACGACTCCATTATTTTTCGCCGGAGTCCACTTGCCAAGAGACTTTACCACTCTGATAGCTTCCTTGTCAAGTTCCGGAGACACACCCTTGACAACCTCCACCTGGCCGACAGAACCATCTTTTTCTATTACCAACTTAACTATCACACGTCCCTGGATGCCATTCTCTTGCGCCATAGCAGGATACCTGAGATTTTTAGCGATGCTCTGCATGAGAGCTGCCATTCCTCCGGGATATTCAGCCTGTTGTTCTACGGATGAATATACTTCATTGCCACCACCATCGCTTCCGGCTTTCGGGTTACCCTGACTCTCTTCAGTAATGGGTATTTCGGACTCGTCGGTCAGTATATCGGACAATGAAAATTTCTTTTTCCCTTCTTGGGCTATGACAAGAGAAGGTGTTTCATCAGCAACGATTTTCTGTGTGGGATTTTCAAAATATCGGATATCGCAGGTTTCGGTTTCAGACTGTTCCGGAACACCGTTTCTGAAGACGTTCGCGCGCCTACTGGTCCAGTTTCCGTACTTATCCTTCTCGTAGTCAGAGAAAGTCATAGTATAGGAAAACGACTTATTATCGTTTCTTCTGACTGTCACCTCATCACGGATTACATCTCCGCCGCTATTGAAGAAATACTTATGTATCTCAAAGAAACTTTGGGTCGAGCCATATGAAAAGAAGTCGGGAGTTTTAGACGCTCCATCAAATTCCCAGTTATAAAAGCGGGTGCCTTTTACATCCGGTGTGCTTGCCTGAGTCGGTCGGTTGAAATAATCTCGTTCTACCGCAACATTGTCATCTTTAAGGAATAACCATTCTCCATCCTCATTGAAAAGAATCGGTTCGTTAAAGCCGATTTTCGCCTTGGTATACGTAGCTGATTTTACCGGACCGCTAAGGAAAAACAGTCCTCTCTCGTTTTCAGCGACGGCTGACAACCCGATAAGGGCCATCAGCGCAGACAATATTATTTTTTTCATTTAATCAGTCAAGTATAAGAAAGTGTTTGAATGAGGTGAGCATCCCCATATAAAGGGGTATAGATGAATCAACTCTACAAAATTAGCAAATGTTTGCATAAAACAAAATCCGCATGCAAGGAAATCCTGTTTTCAGAACTGAAAATAGATAAAGGGAGCCACTTCCGAACTCATGAATTCTATAACAAGCTGAACTACAACGACGAATACCATCAGTTTAACCAACCATGGCGATTCCACATATAATTGCTGACAACGGTCAGCCCATCGCTGAGGTACAAAATGGAATACTATCAAGGCTCCCATCATCACAGACCATTCCGGGCGTATGCTGAAAAACTGGGGTATCTGATTCCATTCGAAATCAACAAAAATGTTACCTATTATCAAAACGGACTGCTCGAAATCCGCAGCACGGAAAAATACCCACAATAAGGACACATAGATAAAAGTAATAAGCCAAAACAGAAACTGAGTAAAGAAATTATCAGGTATCTTCTCAAGCCAAGGTTTCGACGCTTTATGAACCGCAAGTCCTATACCGTGCATAGCTCCCCAGAATACGAATTTCCAAGCGGCCCCATGCCACAGACCTCCGATAAGCATGGTCAGGAAGTTGTTTACATATGTACGCACCACCCCTTTGCGGTTTCCACCGAGAGGGATATATACATAATCGCGCAACCATGATGAAAGAGAGATATGCCAGCGTCGCCAGAATTCCGTAAGATTTTTGCTCTGATAAGGGGAATCGAAGTTTATGCCAAGCCGGAAGCCCATCATGAGAGCAAGTCCTATAGCCATATCGGAATACCCTGAGAAGTCGCAATAAATCTGCATGGTGTATCCAAGCACACCCATAAGTGTCTGCACTCCGGTATACAGTTCGGGATCGTTGAATATCAAATCATTATACTGAGCTATATAATCGGCGATCACCGCTTTCTTTACGATACCGATTATTATCAGCCACAAACCACCGTATATGTCAGCCCTGCTTGCCCTGCGGTTTTCCTTTACCTGAGGCAGGAAGTAATCCGCCCTTACGATCGGTCCGGCTACAAGCGCCGGGAAAAAAGAGAGGAAAAACAGGTAGTCGAGCCAGCTTTCAGTAGGAGTGATTCTCTTCTTATAGACATCCACCACATAGCTGATACTCTGGAACGTATAGAATGATATGCCCACAGGCAGAATTATATCAAGCGGCTGGAAGTTACCCTTCACCATTTGATTCCAATTCCACATGAAGAAGTTGGCATATTTGAAATATCCAAGTATGGAAAGGGATATGAATATGGAAAGCCACATCAGAGCAAGACGCCCACCTCTGCGTTCGGTTGCATGTATGGCTCTGGAAAGCAACCAGTCTATCAATGAAGTACCGATAAGCATCAGGAAAAACAATCCTGAGCTTTTGTAATAGAAATATAGCGAAAAGCAGACCACGAACACAATCATCTTGGTCCGCGATTTCTTCAGCAACGCATAGACCGGCAGAAAAAATATTGCAAGCAGCCAGAACAGGCCCGATGAAAAGAGCATCGGGGCTTTGGGATCGTAAAGCAGCATATCCGCCACATTGCGGACCATATCGAATGAATGTGAAAAAAGTTCTTCCATCTACTTATTCAGAGCCTTAAGGAAAACCACATTGGGTGCGACTTTACCTAATGAATCGGAAGGTATCTCGGCAAGAATAGGATGAGACGATTTCGGCATCCACCGCATTAGACTGTCTATCCATAATGCCGATGCATCGCGTGTAGGATGCACATGGTCTTTCTTGCGCTTTAATTCTATGCCTGCCGAACGGAAAAAGGAACCGGGACGGCACTCTGACGCAATCATGTCGTTTATACCGAAGTCCTCCTTCCAGTTCGGGGGGCCGATCCACACATATGGAAGGTCGCCGACCATGTCGAGTATCTTCCTTACATCCGGTCGGCGGCTTTCGGGGTGTTTCAGATATAATTCGTTACTACCAAGAGATATAAAGACAAATGTTGCGTCATACTCCTTAATGAAATGAGTAAGCGTGTCTGATGCCGACCATATCCTCGTGTTTGAAGAATCCCAGTTCACCGCATGGAATGTATGGCCGTTCTGCTTTGCATATTTACTGAGTCTGTACGCCAGATTCAATGTCATTGAATCGCCTATCAGCAATATTGACTGAGGACAGGTATCGGTCTCCACCGGTTTAGCGTTAAACAGTTCCATCGCATTGACCACATTCAGAGAATCGGCATCCGATACACTGTCGTCACGCTCTACAGATGTAAGCATCTCCTTGAAAGGAGCCTTCTTGGCATGCCAGTTGCCTATAACCAAATCGCCTTCGGCAAATGAATAGCATAAGAATCCGACAAGCGCCAGCGACAATAACAGCCACAAACCTATATATGGCGATTTATTCGAGCTCATTTTTCCCTTTACTCAAGATCTACTACCGTTATTCCGGCACCTCCGAAACGCACATCCTCATCCGCATATTTCTTCACAGATGGATTTGCGTCAAGTTGCTGCCTTATAAGTGTTTTCAGGATTCCATGTCCTGTACCGTGCAATATTCTCAACCGCGAAGCGCCGAATTGGACGGCATCGTCAAGGAAATATGTTACCGCCTGCAAAGCTTCGTCTGCCCTCATTCCTCTCACATCTATCTCCTGCTTGAAATTGAGCTGGCGCTGACGCATGGCGTCGCTCGTCGCGCCTCCTATGACTGAAGTCTGGGTCAGGGCAGAAGGCTTGGGAGCCTGCGCGGCTCTGAGCTTCGATAGCTCCACATAAGTACGTAACCCACCGAAAGCGACCTCCGCTTTTTTCCCGTTGATCGCCAATATCTTCCCCGCTACTCCTCCGTCTGCCATCTTCACATAGTCCCCCACAGCAAGCGGACGTGCCGGCTGTTCCGTTACCTTGGGCTTTTGCTGACGGCTCGCTTTGGACTTATGGCGTTGGGCACGCAATATCTCGGGTACATCTCCCCCGTTTTCTTTACCCTCTTTTTCAAGTTCCGCCTTATATTCTTCCAGTTGCCGGCGCACTTCCCGGGTGCGTTCCTTCTCGGCTTCCGCCGTCTTTATATCACGGATAGTTTTCTCGATGCGGGCATTAGCCCCTTTCATCAGCTCGCGGGCCTCATGGCGCGCTTCGTTGAGAATGTCTGAACGCTTGCGACGAAGATCGGCCGATTTCTCTTCATACTGAGCCAATAACGCATCGAGCTTGTTCTCCTTTTCCTTCACGGCCTGGCGTTTGTTGGCCCAATAACGACGGTCGCGGGCTATATCGAGAAGATACCTGTCGTTATTGACATAATCGCTGCCCACTATTTCTTTGGCAGCCTCGACCACTTCGAAAGGGAGACCGGTCTTGCGCGCTATCTCCAGAGCGAAACTGCTTCCCGGCGAACCGACCGAAAGCTGAAACGTGGGCTGCAGATGCTGACGATCATACAGCATGGCGCCGTTCACGAATCCTTCGGCCTCGTCGGCAAACGATTTAAGATTCTGATAATGGGTAGTAACAACACCGAAACAACCGCTGTCGCCAAGTTTCTGCAATATCGACTGGGCGAGAGCCCCGCCTATCTGCGGCTCGGTTCCCGACCCCATCTCGTCGGCCAATATCAGAGTTCTTTTGTCGGAATTGCCCAGGAATACTTTCATGTTACGCAAATGCGACGAATAAGTACTAAGATCATTCTCGAGCGATTGTTCGTCGCCTATGTCGGCAAACATATTCCTGAACACCCCGATATGCGAGTTGGAGTACATGGTGGGCAACATGCCGCATTGTGTCATGTATTGTATTATACCCACGGTCTTAAGGCACACCGATTTACCTCCGGCATTAGGCCCCGATATTATGAGTATCCGTTTCTTCCCGTCAAGTTGGAGGTTTAAAGGCACCACCTCTTTGCCGGCCTTGCGCAAAGCCATAAGCAGAACCGGATGTACGGCGTGATACCAGTCTATCTCCGGATTATCCTCTACAACGGGAAGCTCTCCCCCTACTTCGATTGCGACGGCGGCCTTCGCCTTTATGAAGTCAAGTATACCGAGATAGCGGCATTCATCGGCGATTGCATCTATCTCCGGTCTTATGATATTGGCCACGCCGATAAGTACAGCCACAACCTCGCGGTGCTCTTCAAGCGAGAGCTCTCGCAGACGGTTCGAGGCTTCCACGACCTCAGCCGGCTCTATATATACGGTTTTGCCGGTAGCCGACTCATCGTGTACTATGCCTGTGAGCTGACGTTTTTTCTCAGCCGGAACGGCAATTACCATCCGGCCGTCCCGCAACGACGGTTGGGCATCACGACTCACTATTCCCGCGTTCTTGGCTTTGTCCATAACTCCGCGCATGGCGGACTGAATCGAGCCGGTCGCCGATCTTATGGAACGTCTTACCTGATACAGACCGTCGGAAGCATTGTCTTTCACTTCTCCGTGACGGTCCACGCATCTGTTTATTTCCGCTACTATATGACTGAATCCGGCCAGATGACCGAAAAGATTATCAAGTGCCGGTGTGGCTGAATCAGACCCCCCCTTGGAAAAGAATTTTCCTAACTGGGCCAGCGTATCGAGCATGGATCCTAACTTATACAAAGAGTCGGCCGGAAGGAAATTCCCTTCGGCCCTAAGCTCGGTCAGCCAAGGTGCCACATCATATATGACACTTCCCGGTACCGACGCGCCCTCTTTAACAAGAGAAACCATCTCGGCTGTCTGTTTAAGCCGACGTCTCACTTCCTGAGGATCGCCCGAAAATGACATGGAGGCGGCAAGCTCTCTTCCAGAATGGCTTCCGCATTTCTCTGTAAGTAATGATCTGAGAGTGTCAAATCCTATTTTTGACTCGAAATCTGCTGGATATATCACTATAGAAATCCGTTTTAAACCCTTCCTACGAATTCCGGCAATCACCGAAATAGCTTGCAAAGATAACACGTTTTTCGCAATCACATACCCCCCGACATGAAAAATAAGTGGGCCGATACATCAATTGTATCATGCCCACATATAAAGAAGGTGATTTTCTGACCCGATTAGCCGAGCAGTTTCTTTACAAACTCATAATCCGGCTCTTTTGTGATCTCATCACATAGGGAAGTGCCTATAACTTTCCCCTCCTTGTCGATTACCACAAGCGAGCGTGTGTAAAGGCCTCTGAGAGGGCCGTCTGCGATCTCTACACCATAGGTCTTGCCGAAATCCGAACGGAAGCCGGAACCTGTGGTTACATTCTTTATGCCGTTTATGGTGCAGAAACGGGTTGCAGCAAACGGAAGGTCCATCGATACGCAAAGCACAACCGTATCGGGCAGTTCCGACACCTCCTTGTTGAAATGCCTTACCGACATAGCGCAGACCTCGGTATCGAGACTCGGGAAAATATTGAGGACAACCCTCTTTCCTTTGAAATCTTCAAGCTTGATATCATTAAGTTCCTGCCCGGTAAGGACAAACTCGGGAGCGGCTTTGCCTACTTCCGGAAGCGAACCCGCAATCTTGACAGGATTACCCTGAAAATGTACTGTTTCCATAATCATTATGTTTTTTAAGAAATCACCATTAGTGCTTACTTATAACAATCCCACAAATGATAAGTTCAGGTAACTATTCATACCGGCAGTGCAAGCATCGGTATGTCGCGTTCGAAAAGCACCCTGTGGGGTATGCCCGGGTTAAACAGGCGCGCGAAGATGTTGCTGCGTTTGTTGGGTACCATCAGCATCTCCAGTCCGAGACGCTGTGTTATCTCCTCGAACTCAGTACGGACCTCCTTGGTCGGGAACGGCGCCACCTCGAATCTTACTTCCGGATAACTTTCCGACAGATAATCCTTAAGTTCTTTTATCTTTGAATCCGAGTCGGCAATCTTAGCGCTCGCCGGCACAAGAATTATATCCACTTCGGGATAATTGAACATGCGCATGAAGAACTCCATCGACTTCACATCCTTTCCTTCGAGATTACAGAAAAATGCGAGTTTCTTTATCTCTGAAAGGTCATCGAACCGATAGTTGTCCGGAACCGTAAACACCGGAACCCTACAGGAATCGAGCACTTCGGCGGTTACGCTTCCTACAAGTTCCTCCTCTTTCCTGTCTTTACCTCTGGTGGCCATCACCACCATGGCGGGAGGGGTAATTCTGGTATATTCAAGAATAGCTTCTTCAGGGGTACCCTCACGCATCTCGACTTCATAACCCAACGGCTTTATTTCACCTTCCGATATCTTCTGTTCCAGCACTTTGCGGAACGCTCTCATCTCATCGTGAGCTATCTTCTGTATATCTCGCTCGGCCTCTACCTCCTCGATGGTGTTTGAATTATCATCCAGCGACGGGAAGGTGGTATCGGGAGCAGTATCTACCAGATAAGGAGTTGTATAGACATGGAGTATGACAGGCTTAAGACCCAAGCGGGCTGCCAACTCAAATCCCACCCGACAGGCTAACAGGCTCAAATTGGAGAAATCGACAGGTATCAGCAACTTCTCGCTCATGCCGGCAAGTTTAAGGTCCACCTTATATGGAGCCGTAGCCAGCGACTGCTCGGCTATCTCCACGGCGCGACGCAAGTCTGATTCGGCCACATTGACAGCCACCAGACTCTGTATCTGTTTTTTAACATCGTCGGAATTGTCATCAACGCATTCTGACGATAGCCCGACACTCTCCGCCGTACATTCTATACCGGCGCTTTCCAAAGCCAATGCAAGAGTTTTGGCAAACCGTTGGGTATGTACCCCCAACAATACAGAGTTAACCTTTTTCATAATCCCGTTTTTCTTTTAAAACAATCTCCACACCCCTATGGTTGCAGAAACCCGGGAGAATCATAAGTACAATCAAACGGCAAAAAACTACAAGGGTCAGACCGCTCAATCGGTCCGACCCTTGTCTTTCTTTTGTTTAACTTTTACTCTTTGGAGCCTTGAGCTTCCTCGAGAATCTTCACTGCCATGTCGTAGATGGTAGTGTCGTCAAGTACCACGATCCCTCCGTCGGGGCCCGGTTCGATATGCATGCCGATGTTTTTGCCAAACTGATAATTCACTCCACCGAAATAGTTACGTACGGTCTGAACGGTTACATTCAGCTCATCGGCGATGCGGTGGGTGGAACCATCAGGCAGACTGTCTTTGAGTCTGCGAAGCTCGTTGAAGGTTATGGTCTTGCTCATATTACTTATTTTTTGGTGTTTGTTTTATATTGTTCCCGAATTCCGTTTATTTGCCGGAGTTCGGCATTTTTCGTATGGTTTAGGAGAGAGTTGTTTAAGGTTAATGCAATCTGCAATCTTACTTTCTTATGAATGCTAATTTAATCTATTAACAATCCATATGCAACACTTTCGCTAAAATAATTTTATGTTGTAAAACATATTTTACACATCCTTTTCTTAATCAGCATAGTTATGCCGAGTTTTTAGAGCAAACCTATATTACTTCAAGATCCGAAGCCGGAATCCATCCCAAATAGCCGCTGTTGAGCCTTACCTTATACCAGGCTACGTTACCTTCCACATCTGATTCCTCACTGACGATGCGCACTTTCGTGCCTTGCGTGAGGGGTGAACAAGCCGGTTTCGACTTGGATTCAGGCTCTTCGAGCAATTCATACTTATAAGCGGTTATTATACCGTATTCGCGAGAATTTGCCTGATTGGCAGCCATAACCGAGAAGGTAAGGAATACGCCTGTGAAGAAAAGGAACAGCAACGCGCCGAAGAAACCGACCTTTCTCGCCGATATATTCGACGGGAAAAGATAGAGAGCTATCGAACCTAAACACAATATAAAGGCCATCACCGCAAAAGCAGCCCAATAGTTCGAAGTATAATCCGAAGCCACCGTATGGTGCATATCTCCTAAGAAACCACGCGCATCCGGTTCCACCGACCCTCTCTTGCCTGTCATGCTGGCCCTGTTGGCATCGTCCACCCTGGAGCTGACATATTCCAGGTTCGCCCGTATATTTCCGTTTCCCGGGTCTATGCGTCCGGCTCGTTCAAGATAAAGCCTGCCAAGTCCGAGATTACCCTGCGCGGCATAGGCGGTACCGAGGTCATAAAGCAATGCAGCCGAATTGCTGTCGCGCTTAAGAAGTTCTCCGAATATATCGGTTGCCTTCTGATAGTCGCCAGACGAGAAAGCCTTCTTTCCCTCCGCATAATCTACGGCAAAAACCGGCAAAGAGACTATCAGCGTTATCAATATCGAAAATATCTTTTTCATAACCGTATGCTTATACATGTCCCTGATCTGGTTGTCTGTCGTGATTTTTCTTGAAAGATGCCTCAAGGGAATTTATAACATCCGCTCCCTCGTTGTAAACGTCATCCATACTCCGATCGCCCTGATTGGAAGAGTATTTTGCAAATTCACATTCATCTATAAGATGCATGAACCGCTCTGTCTGCGCCCTGTCGATACCTTTCTTTTCAAGAAGACCGGCTACATTTTCTCTGCTAAGCTCGGAAGTAGGCAGCTTCAGTTTGTCGGCCACATATCCCCACAACGCCTTGAGCATCTCTTCATAGAAGGCATCGCGATCGTTACGCTTCATACACAGTGAAGCCATCTTCAGCCTGCGGGCCACGACCTTGCCGGCTTTGCGCGAACGCATGCCCATTTCATCGGCCTTCAGCGCCACGAGCTTGCGGTAATACCATACGATAAAGGCAAGCGCGAGTGCGGGTATGATATAGAATAGCCAATAACCGAACCTCCACAGGAATGGAGTAGTGTCAAACACATTTGAATCAGGCTCCATCAGTTCGCGGTTAAGCGACCGTGTGCTTCTGGTCTGCGACTTGGCCGAACCGCTTCCTTGCGCAACACTCAACGCATACCCCTGCGCCACGCTCTTCTCATATTTGCCTGTGGCGGGATTGAAATAGCTGAGCGTCAATGCCGGTATATCGTAATTCCCCGGTTCGAGAGGCATGAACGAGTAGTCATACTTCACACTTCCTGTTACGTTCGAGGCTCCGGTACGCACCTGAGTGTCTACAGCAGGTGAATAAATCTCTATCTGCTTGGGATATAGATTATTCAAGTCAGGCATGTGAATATATTTCAAGTTACCCGAACCGGTAACCGTATATATGATAGAAGCAGCCTGATTCGATTTCAAAGAAGTGGATGGCAATGACGACGTGATTTTGAACTCGCCCACGCCGCCCGAGAAATCGGCCGGTTTAGGCAGCGGCAAGCTCTTCACATCTATGGTAAGGTCATTGGGCGTTACATTAAGCTGTATCGGACGCCTTACCGTCATCGTAGAGAAGTAAGGATCATGATAATATTCCTGCTCATCGGTCGAGACGGTATAGGTGTTACCCTTTACGGTCAGCTTGCCGGCCATCTGGGGGAAGATGATATACCGGGCTATCACAGCCGTAGCATATTGACGACCCTGATATGTCTCGTATGTAAGCGAAGTTGAAGTGGAACTTGATTCCTCCACCACGAAACCGTCGAATTTAGGGGCGGCGGTGGCTCCTATGAATTTTATCGGAGCATAGGTCGTATACAGTTTTACGGTATAGACAAGGGCTTCCTGTTCGTAGGCGGTGGTCTTGTTTACAGACGCACGTAGGAAAAGACGGTCATTTCCTTTGCCGAGATACCTCGGCTCATCGCTTTGTCGTGCTGCCGTGGCATAAGGATCCATATTCGAGCCGGAACCTCTCTGTCCGTGGGCCGAATTCGCATGCGGATTCGCGCGTCCGGCCGCCGCAGCCTGCGCTGACACTATCTGATATGTTACCTTATTGCTTCTTTCATCACCTACGGTTATAGGACCGAAACTGAAAGTACCCTCTTTCTCCGCACGGCAAGTAGCCGTATAGGTATACGAGACCGATTGCGAGGTGCGGCCATTCACACTTGTAAAAGAGGAGGATTGTCCGGTCATGGTAAAGTACATGACTTTCGCGCCGGGCACATTGTGAGGCGCGGTCGGCTCCCCCTGTGTGTTGGTCAGCGTATAAGTTATATAAAACCTGTCGCCTACACCTATCTGATGGCCGTTGCCCCCCTGTACCCTCAGTTGCACGGAGGCCGAGATTCCAGTAGTTCCCCAAAGTACCGCCAACATTACGAAAGCTATACGCAACAGGCGGCAGACGATGTTTGTAATTCCCTTATTCATCGCTTACCATCTTTTAGAGCGGGACCGACTGCCTCCGGCCTCCTGACCGTTGTTCGATTTCATCACTCGGGCTCGAATCTCGTTTTCCTTGTTTTCCATCGCCTGGAGTATCTGATCTGCCGTCTGCTGATTTATCTCCTGTTCCTTAGGCGGTTGTTGCTGCTTATTTTGCTGCTGATCCTGATTCTGGTTTTGGTTCTGCTGGTCTTTCTGATTCTCCTGGTCCTGCTTGTCCTGGTCTTTGTCCTGATTCTGGTCCTTGTTCTGGTCTTGCTGCTGTTGCAGCTTCTTCTGGGCTATACGCAGGTTCAGTCGGGCCGCGTCATCCTTAGGGTTGAGGCGAAGCGCTTCCTTATACATAGCGATCGCCTGTGCATAATCCTCGCCTCCGAAAGCAAGATTGCCCATATTGTAATCCGAGCGGGATGCAAGCATAGGTTTCTCATTGGCCCTTTGGGCGACATTGCCGAAACTTTTCGCGGCAGCCTGAGCGAACTGACCTTTAAGAGAATCAGATTGAGCTGTCTGACCGCGTCTCACCTCGGTAAGACCTATATTATAGGCCGCTTCGGCCGACGAAGGATTATCCTGAATAGCTTTCCTATATTCAGTGGCCGCTTCAGCGAACTTTCCTCCTTTATAGAGTTTGTTGCCCGATTTTATGGCCCTGCGTTCGGTACGCGTCGAAACTTCACGATCCTCGCTCTTTCCGCATCCTGCTGCGCCCGACAACAAACCTATCGCAAGCAATATGTATATTATCTTGTTCATGTCTATATGCTCTATTCTGTCCCGTTTACAACGCTATTTCTCTTTCTTGAAGAAACTTATCTTGTCGAGCCACCCTATCTTGCGGTCAAGAATGAAAATATCGAGCACAAGAAGTATGAGGGCCGGCCACAGAAACAGGGCGTAAATCTCGTCGTGAACCGCCGACAGACTCGTTTCAAGTTTGGACTTTTTGACTGTGTCGAGCTGTTTTTCAAGCTCCGACAGAGCGTTGGAATTTGAAGCGTTGACATAAATGCCTTTGCCGGCGGAAGCGATTTCGGTAGCAAGGTCTTCATTGAGGGCCGTGCGCACGGTCTCGCCGTTCTCGTCAGTAAAATATCCGTTGCGTGTCTTGATGGGCACGGGGGTACTTGTGCCTACTCCTATCACGTCTATCTGCACGCCCTTGGAAGCGGCTCCCCTTGCGGCGTTCATAACCCCTTCCTGATTTTCAAGGTCTTCCGCATCAGTTATTAGCACCAAAGCTTTGCCTACTTTCTTGTCATCGCTGAACGAGTTGGTGGCCATATCTATGGCCGAAGCCATATCCGTACCCTGATTCTTTATCTGCGACGGATCTATGGAGTTAAGAAACATCTTCACCGATACATAGTCGGAAGTGACCGGAATAAGCGTATAGGAATCTCCGGCATACATTATAAGGCCCACCCGGTCATTGTCAAGGCGGTTCACGAGCTTTTCAAGCATGAGTTTGGCGGTGCGCATTCTCGAAGGGCCATCCGGATTCGCAGTGCTGCTGGCATCCATAGAGTTACTGGCATCGACGGCTATTACCACCTCGATACCCTCCTTGGTGGTTTTTTCGTCTTTGACACCACCCCACGGACGAGCCAGGGCTATTATGGCGAGGGTGAGCGCAACGGTCAGCAATGTAACCTTCAATGGGGGCTTATAAATAGAAGCCTCGGGCATAAGATGGGCCACAACCTCAGGATTGCCGAACTTGCGCAGTTTCCGGCTACGTGTGTGCCGAGCCCAGAAGTATAATGCGATTATAACGGGTACCGAAAGCAATAGCCAGAGCACCCATGGATATGCGAAACTTAACATCAGGGTATTCTTCTAAGAACTGTATAACGTATAAGAAGCATCAGCCCCAGCGCGCATACCGCTATCCAAACCCAGGGCATGAAATTTTCATCCACACGGGTAAACCGGTCTACGTCGAGTTTGGTTTTCTCAAGCTGGTCTATCTCGTTAAAGATGCGTTCCAACATTCTCTCGTCAGTGGCGCGGAAGTATTTGCCACCCGTGGCATTCGCCATGTTCTTCAGTGATTCCTCATCTATTTTAGTCTCGAGAGTGGTCGATGCGAATCCGTATGGATCTCTTACGGTTATCGTACCATCGGTACCCACGCCAACGGTATAGATACGGATACCTTTGCTCGCCGCTATCTTGGCTGCTGTAGAAGGGGGCACATCGCCGGCGTTGTTGGTGCCGTCGGTAAGCAGAATTATGCTCTTCGATTTCGCCTTACCCGACGCCAGACGGTTTATTGCCGATGAAAGACCGTCCCCTATGGCGGTACCGTCCTGCAGATCGCCCATCTCCACATTCTTGAGAGCGTTGATCAAAGCCGCACGGTCGTTGGTGAGCGGCATCAGCGACAGGCTCTCTCCGGCAAAGACCACAAGGGCCATGTTGTCGTTGGCCCGGTTGCTTATGAATTTGGCGGCCACATCCTTGGCCGCGGCGAAACGGGTGGGTCTGAAATCCGTGGCCGACATAGAACCTGATATATCGAGCGCAAGAGCGATGTCAGTTCCGACTATGCGGGAATTACGCTTCGAATCTGTGGTCTGAGGTCGGGCCAGGGCTACTATACACGCGCCTATGGCTACAAGCTGCAGGATGAAACAGAATCTGATCAGCCATACCTTCCACGACGGATTCATCTTTGCAAACGCGCTCAGACTCGATATGCCCAATGAGGCGTTCGCGTTTTTCTGTTTCCATATATACCATGCTATAAGCGGTATGAATATGAGGAACAGCCATAATACAGCCGGATGTTTGAATATCATACTCTATCTCTTTTTCAGACTTTCCCTTTTCCTCCCTGTTTGCCTGTCTCTCCGTCGGAAGATTCTTCAATACGGGGTGCGGTAGCTTCCACAAACTTGACGGCATTGTCGAATGCCGCGACATTATCGGCCGGAAGCGGACGTACTTTCGCGAACTTGACGAAATCGGCCATATCCAGAATCTGCCTTACCATCTGACGTTTGTCGCTTACCTCCCGGTTGGCTCCGAGCGTCTGCATGATCTGCCTCGAAGTCATCTCCATCGCGTTTATGCCAAAACGTTTGTCAAGGTATATCCTGAGTATTTCGGTAAGCTCAGTGAAGTATTCTTTCTCCATGCCGCGCTCCCAGAGTTTCTTCTCTTTAAGTTTAGAAAGGGCCGCCAAAGCCGCTTCATGAGGCGGAATGACAACCATAGGTTTGGCCGGAAGTATAGGAACCCCCTTCTTGCGGCGCAACAGAACCCAGACGGCAAGCCCGATCGCAAGAAGGATTATAAGAATCAACCACCAATAGTAGTACAGCCAGTCGGGTAATGAATCTGTCCAGCTCGCACCGGCCGGATCGCTCTCTGAAGCGAAATCGGCTATCGGGTCGTCGGCCTCGGCCTTTACCGGCACTACTTTCAGATTCAAGGTATTTGTCCAGGCGGTGTCGCGTCCCGTAACATAAGCCAACTCCGGTATCTTGTAATATCCGGAGTCGAATGACTGCACGCCGAGATCGCAATTTATCTGTATTTTACCTGATCCCAGCTCTACGGTATCGCGGCGGATAGTTGTTGACAACTCCACGCTGTCGCCACAGACACCTACAAACCGTCTATCGGGCTGCTCAAGAAGCGGGAAGCGGCCTGACTCTCCTTTCTCCTGAACTATCTGGAGGCGCATGGTAGCTACCTTGCCCATCAGTATGGATACGGAATCGAGCTTGGCCGTTACCTTCGCCGGATATACCGGAAAAGCGCAGACCATCATCGAAGCCGCAAGCAGAGTGTTTATATACCTTTTTCTTTTCACTTCAATTCAAATTATAAATCATCACAGTGCCGGGTCAACGTCCTCCGCGTCGGCGGAACAACGCCAACAACCCTTTCACATAATCCTCGTCAGTACGCACGGAGATCATATCCACTCCGCTTTTGGCAGTGTATTCCGCAAGTGTCTGTTGCTGACCATACCATTGTTTCTCGTATGCGTGCCTTACCTTTTTCGAGGATGTGTCGAGCCATATGTCAGCTCCGGTCTCGAGATCGCGCAACCTTACAAGTCCTATGTCAGGCATCCGGGCGTCGCGCTCGTCATATACCTGAATCGCCGCCACGTCATGTTTGCGGTTGGCTATAGTCAGTACTGAAGAGTAATCGTGCCTGTCTATGAAATCGGAAAGCACGAAAGACGTGCAACGCTTCTTGATGGCGCTCGTAAGGAATTTCAGGGCCTCCCCTATATCGGTACCGTTATGCTCGGGAGTATAGTCTATTATTTCCCGGATTATAAGCAATATATGCTTGCGGCCTTTCTTGGGAGGAATGAATTTCTCCACACGATCTGAGAAGAATATCACACCCACCTTGTCGTTATTCTGTATCGATGAGAAAGCGAGCGTAGCGGCTATTTCAGCCATAACCTCTTTCTTCTCGGGGCCTACCGCTCCGAAACTGCGGCTGCCGCTCACGTCTATCATGAGCATTACTGTCAGTTCGCGTTCCTCTTCATAGACTTTCACGTAGGGCTTGTTATGCCGCGCCGTTACATTCCAGTCTATGTCGCGCACATCGTCGCCGGGCTGGTATTCCCTCACTTCCGAAAAGGTCATGCCGCGTCCTTTGAAAGCCGTATGGTATTCTCCGGCAAACATGTTCTGCGAGAGGCCACGGCTCTTTATCTCTATTTTCCTTACTTTCTTAAGAAGATCGTTGGCATCCATAACTTTTCCAGAATTAATTCACTTCCGGGAATTCCCCGGTGTAGGATATTTCCACGTGGCGGGCATTCCCGCAACCGGCTGTCATCAAGGCACGATTACTTTATCGAGAATGTTGGTTATCACCTCGTCGGCGTCGATGTTGTTTGCCTCAGCCTCGTAAGTCAGGCCAATGCGGTGGCGCATCACATCATGGCAGACGGCACGCACGTCTTCTGGTATCACATATCCACGTCCCTGCAGGAATGCGTAGGCGCGGCTGGCAAATGCGAGTGAAATCGACGCACGCGGAGAAGCACCGTAAGCGATAATGCTCTGGAGGTCGAGCAGACCGAATTTCTCTGGTTCGCGTGTGGCGAATACAATGTCGACGATATAGTTTTCTATCTTTTCGTCGATGTATATCTGCTGTACTATCTTCTGTATCTCAAGCACGTCCCGGGTGCTCACCAAGGCGTTCACCTCTTCCTGAGCCCCGCTTATATTCTGACGTATGATAACCTTCTCCTCCTCCTTGGTCGGATATCCGATAACCACTTTCAGCAGGAAACGGTCGGTCTGCGCTTCGGGCAGAGGATATGTACCCTCCTGCTCGATAGGGTTCTGGGTAGCCATAACCAGGAACGGACGGTCGAGAGGGAATGTCTCTTCGCCGATAGTTACCTGACGCTCCTGCATGGCTTCGAGCAGAGCGCTCTGCACTTTGGCCGGAGCGCGGTTTATCTCGTCGGCCAACACGAAGTTGGCGAAAATCGGGCCTTTCTTAACCTCGAAAGTTTCTTTCTTCACGCTGTATATCAGCGTGCCTATCACATCGGCGGGAAGGAGGTCGGGGGTAAACTGTATACGGCTGTATTTTGAATCCACAAGTCGGGCGAGGGTCTTGATCGCGAGGGTCTTGGCAAGGCCAGGAACACCCTCAAGAAGAACGTGCCCGTTGCACAGCAGGGCTATCAGCAGGGAGTCTACCAGATGTTTCTGACCCACGATATTGCGCGACATGCCGCTGCGTATCAGGCTCAGGAAATTACTTTTGCTGGCTATCAAATCATTAAGTTCCCTAATATTTACTGTCTCGTTCATATGTTTATTTATAATCCTTTTTCGCAAAATTAACCTTTTATTCCCCTATCTTGTCAAGATGCCGTGTTAAATAAGGTTTAATAATGTAAGCGTTTATTACCACGGCCTATCACTCCTGACTGAACGCATTCCAGCCCTGGGCCTTTATAGGTAATTCCTGACCGTCGCGCGTTACCATGGCGGCTCCGAGTTCAGGTTTGGTCACGTAACCTATCATACTGATTCCGGGAATTTTCTCCACTTTCTCGCGGTCGGTAAGTGGCACTGTAAACAGCAGCTCATAATCTTCACCGCCGTTCATGGCTGCCGTTACCAGATTCATGTTGAGTTCTTCGGCCATGGCCGCCGTCTGGTAGTCTATCGGTATGCGGTCCTCATACACCCGGCAACCCGTTTCCGATGCCTTACATATATGCAGCAGTTCCGATGAAAGACCGTCGCTAACATCCATCATGGATGTAGGTTCTATGCCGTGCTGGCGCAGGGCTTCCACCACATCCTTGCGGGCCTCAGGTTTCAGCTGGCGTTCCAGTATGTATTCCTTGCCTGAGAAATCGGGGGTGAATTCGGCTCCGGCATTCGCTCCTACGCAGTTCTCGCGCTCGAGCAGCTGCAGCCCCATATAGGCCGCTCCCAGGTCGCCGCTTACACAAATGATGTCGGTAGGTTTGGCTCCACCGCGTTTTATAGCCTTGCCGCGTTCACACTCGCCGAGGCACGTTACGCTTATCACCAGACCGGTTACCGATGCCGAGGTATCTCCTCCTACGAGGTCTACACCGTATATCTCGCATGCCAGTCTTATGCCGTCGTAGATAGCCTCGATGTTTTCAAGTGTGAACCGGCTTGAGATTCCCAAGCTCACGGTTATCTGGCGCGGCGTACCGCCCATAGCGTAGATGTCGCTGAAATTCACTATCGCGGCCTTATAACCCAAGTGTTTCAAAGGCACATACCTCACGTCGAAATGAATACCTTCAAGCAGGAGGTCGGTAGTTACAAGCACTTCCTTTTCGCCGTAATACATTATGGCTGCATCGTCGCCCACGCCGTGGACGCTCGACTCATTGCGCAAAGGAAAATCTTTGGTAAGTCTCTCGATCAGCCCGAACTCACCCAGGCTGGATATTTCTGTCTGCTTCTGCTCTGACATACAGTGATTATAATTCAATTCAAAAAAATACTCCCCCAATCATTTTAACAATTGAGAGAGCATAAAGGATAAACGACCCCGCCAAATATATTTGCCATCAATCCCTATTATTATCCGGGGTTTAGCAACCGCTTAACATATAAGTAACTGTGAAGAATAAATACACATATGAGAGGAACTCGTTTTTGAGGTAATTTAGCAAGCCGAGGAGGGCACAAAGCGCAGGCATTGCAACCAATGAGACCAAGTGAAAGTAATCCCAAAAGAAACCTCTCATATGTGTATTTATTTTCACAGCTACTTAGATTGTAAACCTACATAATATTGACCATAATCAAATTCCCTAATATCAACCCGTTCATTGCGCGGTCTCACTCTTTTCTCTTTTATCTTTTTACCTGGAGCATCAGCACTAACATCAGAATCCCTCCACCAATAATTTACATATCCAGACCAAATATTATCTTTATCCATAGCATAAGTGGCAACAACGAAACATGGAGTATTTGTCGGCGTTATTGCAAAACTTGCAGACTGAATGCATGGGGCCATCTTATCAGGATATTTTTCTATAGCATTTAATATGAAACGGGCTATATATGAGTACGGTTTGTCATAAAGTGTCATATCTTCCAATGTCTTACCAGACTGCGAAACATAATAGTATTCTTTTGTGTAGGCGTTAATCGTAGTTTTCCATGTCCATTGGCTACCGTTCCACTTTGGCCAACTGATTTTCGCCTCAGGCTGATTATAGGCACTTTTTGTTTTAACCGAAGTCTTTACAATATCTCCCCGCTTCCCATTAGAATCAAATCCCAATGTAATTATGACATATTCATAATCAGAAGTTAACCAGTTCTCACCATCGATAGACCCTACAGTATAAAAGTAATGGTGTGAATCTTCCACTGTCTGGGGCTTAAGGGATTTCAGTTCAGACTCTATTTCATTGTCAGTGTAACTCAAAGCCTTATTCTTTTCCATTAATGTCCAATAGAAGTAACTAACGTTTTTATCACATATAAAATTACACCCAATCTCATCACTCAATGCGACAATATCGTCAGGCGCAACATTGCAATTACTCTTAAATGCAGCATTTTGTGTTACATCTATTTCCTTTATAATATTACCTGCAGTTACTGTAACTTTTCCATTACGAATGGAAGAACTTAGGTTGTCTGAATTAACTGTAATGGAAATTGAACCATCACCATTACCAATTTTGGGAGAAATGTCAATCCAGTCACAGTCTGATTTCGTTGACCACTCATCTGTGCAAGTTACATTTACCCATTGATGCTCTCCGGCTGCACTTGAAAATTGCAGTTCCTGTGCGCTAAGGTTTAATATCTGTATTTCTTCGGGTTCATCTTTATCCGAAGAACATCCGGCAAAAAAGAATGCAAGCAAGAGTTGAGTTAAGGCCCAAAAGGTGCCTATTAATCTAAGTTCCATAATATTAACATGCATATCCCATTGTCCCGAATTGATATGCTATTGGCAGTTTTTGAGTAAAAAAATAGCGTGGAACAATGTCAGTTCATCTTGCTCAAGGCATCGCCAAACGCCATCTCTACGATAAACAGTCCACTCCCACGCCTTATCGAACATCTTTCCCTTGTCGGGAAATGGATATGCGACAGGTATGAGCGTTTTATTGACCGCTTAATCCCGTAGATCTAATAATTTGGCGATTTTAGAGCAAAGGATAAAGCTGAAAACGCTTTATAAATATGTAAAAACACTGAAACCAATAGGCTTCAGTGTGCAAATATAAAAAAATATTATGATTTACAGGGTTATACTTTAAATTAATTGATTAGGATTATTGGAATTATTGGAGGAATTGGAACTATTGGAGCTATTTGAGTTATTAGAACTATTGGGATGGCTCTGATTATTCCTATTGTTCCAATTATTCTGATTATTCCTATTGTTCTGATTATTCCAATTATTCTGATTATTCCAATTGTTTTGATTATTCTGATTGCTGCGGTAGTTGCGCCGGGCGGTGCTCATGGCTTCGCGGATGCCGCCGCTTTCAAGAAAACGGCGTTGCTGTGATATCAACATCCTATCAAGAAGATATTCCGTCTGAATTATCAAAGTGATGGCAAGATTACAGAACTCCTCTGCCGGGAGTCTGCAGCATAATTCTATATATTCCCTATCGAACTTATCGGTGCGTACATACTCGCGCAATTTCTTTATTCTGGGATGATCTTTAGACCATAACTGAAGATTTTTGAACAAAAGATAATCTGCATAATCTTCCTGCAATTCACACAGTGAAGCCCGCGCCACATTGGTAAGCTTAATTTCTGTTTCTTTGGATGTAGTGGCAGCCGCACTTCCTTCGACGATATTCTGCTTGCAACTACGTGCAGCTTGCTGCATCTGATCTATAGTACGTGAGCCGCGGGGCACGAAACGTTCCACAAAAATCTCTGTCATAACAGAGATTTTCTGCGCTAATTTAAAACACAACAGGTTGCGATAATCACCATTTGAATGCAAAAATTCACTCATGCCAATATCCCAAATTTCAATATTGAATATTATGAATTCAAATAACTCAGATTACTCAAATTACCCAAATTATTAAATTTCTGCCAAATATAACCAAATTCCTACTTCAATCCAAAAATCAGAAATAAAACAAAACGAAGACCGCGGAATGCGCACTGACTTCTTTACAAAGTCATAACGTATCCCGCGGATATCCCATTTTGTCCCTGTCTGGACAAAATTCCTAAAAGCGTCTCAATATCAAATCTTGCCTACCATCTTCTTGATGAGATTGGTCAGCACCGGCTGGGCCGTTACCGCGGCTTTCTGAACCTCTTCGTGTGTCGGCACTTCCTTTATATCCTTACCTCCGAGGTCGGTAATCACCGAAAGGCCGAACACTTTCATGCCGGCGTGGTTGGCCACGATTACCTCAGGAACCGTCGACATTCCCACGGCATCACCACCGATCACACGGAAATATTCATATTCCGCCGGAGTTTCGAATGTAGGACCTGCCGTGCCGACATATACACCATGCATGAGTCTTATACCCTCTTCGGCTGCGATACTGTCGGCCAATTCTATCAGCTTCGCATTATATGCTTCGGTCATGGCAGGGAAACGGGTGCCGAGTTCCTCGTAGTTCTTTCCGCGGAGCGGATTCTCGGGGAAAAGATTTATGTGGTCAGTAATCACCATCACATCACCAACCTTGAACTCCTTATTCATGCCGCCGGCGGCATTGCTCACAAACAGGGTCTCCACACCGAGCTGCTTCATTACGCGAACGGGGAATGTTACCTGCTTCATGTCGTATCCCTCATAATAGTGGAATCGACCCTGCATGGCCATTATATATTTGCCGCCTAAAGTTCCGAAAATCAGTTTGCCACTGTGTCCCTCCACAGTCGACACCGGGAAATCGGGTATTTCCTGATAGGGCAATGTAGCCGATATTTCGATATGGTTAACCAGATCGCCGAGACCGGTGCCGAGGATCACACCGATTTTAGGCATCTCGCCTACTTTATCTTTTATATAAGCTGCGCTGGCTTTGATTTTTTCAAGCATGTTATCCATAAGTACTCAATTTAAGTAAAATTAATTTTGTTTTTACAACCCCTTCCTCTTTCAGTAACAACCAAAAACGAAATATTACCGTGCTTCCCCGGACTATCCTATATTAACTTGAATCAATGTGGCTTTTTCTCTATCAATTCCTCGAGCGCAGGTATAAAATCCGAAGGATTGGCACCTACCGTAGCCATCTCGACATCTATCGGGATATAGAAAGTAAAAGGCTTCAGCTCTTTGGGATAATAGGGATTATACGCCAGACGCACGGCATCCTTTTCAGTAGTTATTATAATCTTCCGTTCGGCTTTCATTGTCTTGAACCGTGCCGCGATCTCCTGAATATCACGCCGGGTGAAGTCATGATGGTCCGGATAATGACTTACCCGGACTCTGAAAGGATATTTACGGAAATGCCTAACAAAACTTCTCGGATTGGCCACACCCGTCAAAAGCAACGCGGCGTCGCGCGTTCCGAGCGCGTCAAGATTGACGCTATATGGCGAATCATCGGGGAAACAGGGCTGTATAGGGGAATAGGCGTAACGGGTGAAATATAGCTTCTGAAAGCTTAACAGGTCAAGATGCTTGGCAACAAGTCTGCAATCAAGTGGCGACAGGTTGTCGGGACATTTTGTCACGACAACGATATCGGCTCTGTTGGCTTGTTCGGTGCTTTCACGCAATCTTCCCAAAGGAAGCAGATTGTCGGAATAGAAAGGCCGGCTATAGTCCGTAAGCAATATCGACACTCTGGGTTTCACATACCTGTGTTGAAAAGCATCATCAAGAAGTATCAGCTGCAGGTCAGGGAACAGTCTCATTAGCTCACGAATGCCGTCGGCGCGTTTCTCGCAAACCGCCACCTTGGTTCTGAAACCATACTTACGGTATATCTGCATGGGTTCGTCGCCGATCATATCGGGAGTACTGTGATTGTTGGCAAGCACGAAACCTTTGGTCTTCCGTTTATACCCACGCGACAATACGGCCATACTGTATTTGCGACTGAGATGATCCACAATATATTCCACATGCGGAGTCTTGCCCGTTCCTCCGACAGTCAGATTTCCGACACTGACCACAGGTATCGGGAACGTCTCCTCCTTCAGGACACCGCTGTCGAACAACTTGTTTCTTATCCAAGTGCCGGTGCCGTACGCCCATGACAATGGAGTCAGGGCATATCTTACCAGCCTGTCGCGCATCTCATTTTTGTCGCTTGTGGCACTCATATTCTATTTCTATTCTCTCCCTTCCTTATTCCTGACCCGGTTATAATCTAACTTTCACTTCAAGGGCCCGTGCCTGAACAGGCTTACGGCTCAGTATCTCCATGCCCTGTTGCATTATCTCGCGCTCTTCCTCATGAGCTTTCAGATAAGATTCCACGACATCTCCGAGCCCCAAAGCCTCGCCAAGAGGTATCATATCCCAGAATGAAGGTTCAAACTGAGGATAGACCGCTATATCGTAGTTATCTTTCAGATCCGCTTTACCGGCCACCCATTCCATTGCATCGGCAAGGCCTCCAAGCTGGTCTACAAGCCCGATTTTTTTAGCTGTAGCACCATCCCATACCCTTCCTTCGGCTATACGAAGCACTTTCTGGATCGGCATGTTTCTGCCCTTTGCCACTCTCTCGGTAAACTGCTTGTAGCCGCGTTCTATGTAGGCTTGCAATTCGGCATGCTTCTTTTCTCCTACCGGCTCGAATAGAGTAGGCATCATTGAACCGGGGTTGGTCGACACATTTTGTGGATTCACCCCCAACTTGGCCATCAGTCCGGAGATTTCCGGGAAAAGTCCGAATATACCTATCGAACCGGTTATGGTCATCGGATCCGCGAAGATTCTGTCGGCATCACAAGATATCCAATAGCCACCCGACGCGGCGTAGTCTCCCATCGAGACCGCGAAAGGCTTGCCTTGTTTCTTGAAATAAGCCAAAGCGTCGCCTATCTGGTCGCTGCCGAATACGGAACCTCCGGGAGAGTTCACACGCAACACCAGACCCTTTACATTCTTGTCTTCCGCCAGTTTGATTATAACTGGCACAAGCTTCTCGCAGTCGATACCGTTACGGCTTCCCTCGGCAATCTCGCCCGTGGCATAGAGGACCGCAACCTGACGTTTGCTTTGGTATGCGGCGCCCCACGGAGTGGAACCCAATATATCCTGAACGCCCGCGAACTGGAGTTTGTCGGGGTCTTGTCCGGAGACACGCCCGAGTATGCGATCCATTTCGGGCTTGTATACAAGACGGTCTACAAGTTTATATTTCACCATTTCCTCAACCGGCATCAGAGACACCATGCCTCGGGCCATCAGCGAATCAATCACAGCCTCCTTTATCTTTCGGTTAGAAGCGATGTTCTTCTTGATATATCGCCACATGTTACCATAAAGTGTGTCGAGCTGCGCACGTGCCGGTTCCGACATGTTGTCTGCCGTATACGGCTCTACGGCAGACTTGAACGTACCGACTTTGCAGACGGTGAACTTTATTCCCAATTTGTCGCAAAGCCCTTTGAAATAGAGCGAGGTACCACCTACTCCGTGAAGGTCGAGCATGCCGGCAGGATTGAGGAATATGGAATCGGCGGCAGAGGCCACATAGTAGTCGCCCTGGCCTAATCCGTCGCCGTAAGCATATACTTTCTTTCCGCTCTTCTTGAAATCCTTCACGGCTTCAAGCAAAGCGTTGAGGGTTGCCGGGGCGGCGCTCACTCCGTTACATTCCAGATAGAGCACCTTCACGTTCTTGTTGTTCTTTCCCTCTTTGAGAGCCTGAACTATCATGTTGAGAGGCATCGGACGATCTACATCACCTTGAAGCAACGATCCGGGATCTATCTCGCGGGATACCTCGGTCTCGATAATTTCGCCACTCAGCGACAGTTTGAGTATACTTCCGCTCTTCACGCCGCTCGTGATTTCGGCACTCCCGAGACGCGATGCGATACCTATTATGACAAACATCACGGCAAAGCCGAAAAGCGCCAATGCCACCCATGCGCCCACAAACGACGACAGGGCATTCATAAAGAATTTTTTCAACATATATACTCCCCTTTTCCTCTGTTGTTATTGTTCTGTTTTACTTGATAGGATTCTCCTTGCCTCCGGAACCCAAGCCATAGCGGCTCAACGGCCACAAACCTCAGCTATGACTTTCTTTATGTCGGCTGCCAGAGCATCGGCCTTTTCCATAGTGGAAGCCTCCGAATAGATTCGTATGATAGGTTCAGTATTCGACTTACGCAGATGCACCCAACAGTCGGCGAAATCGATCTTCACTCCGTCGATATCGGTTACCTCCTCATTGGAGTATTTTTTCTTTATCTCGTTCAATATCGCATCTACATCCAGATCCGGCGTAAGTTCTATTTTGTTTTTGGCAATGGCATACTGCGGATAAGTGGCTTTGAGTTCGCTTACCGTCTTACCCTCTTTAGCAAGAAGAGTCAGGAAGAGAGCCACGCCGACAAGCGCATCACGACCATAATGAAGTTCCGGATAGATAACCCCTCCGTTGCCTTCGCCACCAATGACAGCACCGGTCTCTTTCATTTTAGCCACTACGTTCACCTCACCTACGGCAGCCGGCGAATATTCGCATCCGTGAGCGCGGGTTACGTCGCGCAAAGCGCGCGACGAGCTGAGGTTCGACACCGTGGAGCCCGGGGTATGGCGCAATATGTAGTCGGCCACAGCTACAAGTGTATATTCCTCTACAAACATCTCGCCATTTTCCATTACTATAGCCAGGCGGTCCACATCGGGGTCGACTACAAAGCCTACATCGGCTTTGCCTTCCTTCATCAACGATGCTATCTGGCCTAAGTTCTCCGGTATAGGTTCCGGAGTATGGGCGAAACGGCCGGTGGCCTCGCAGTTCAGTTCTATCACCTCCTTCACACCCAACTCGCGCAGCAGACACGGAATCACAATGCCACCTACGGAATTGACGGCATCCACAGCCACACGGAATCCGCTCTTGGCTATGGCCTCGCAATCTACCAACTTAAGATTCTTGACCATCTCGATATGACGCTCGCCCCAGGTCTCGTTTTTGTATTCATGGCCGAGTTCCATAACTGTGGAGAATGTGAATTCTTCGCTTTCGGCAAGCGCTATCACCTCCTTGCCGGCCTTGTCGGTCAAGAATTCCCCGTTGCTATCAAGGAGCTTGAGGGCGTTCCATTGCACAGGGTTGTGGCTTGCCGTTATTATGATGCCTCCGGCGGCATTTTCGCCTACCACAGCCAATTCTGTGGTTGGAGTCGTGGCGAGACCTATGTTCACCACATCGAAACCCATAGCCATCAAGGTTCCCGTAACGAGATGACATACCATCTCACCGCTGAGGCGGGCATCGCGTCCCACAACTATACGACGAGGTTTCCCTTCGCTATGACGTGATATGTAATCGGCATATGCTGCCGTGAATTTCACTACGTCAACTCCGCCGAGGCCTTCTCCCGAACGGCCCCCGATGGTTCCCCTGATTCCCGATATCGATTTGATAAGTGACATTTGCTTGATTGGTTATGTTACGAAATCCGGGCTGTGCGCCAACCCGGCATCAACTGGTTAATATTCCGGTTTAAGATACTTCACATTAAGAGCATAAGGAACACACTCGGACTGGTCGATGGAAAAACCTTTGTTGGATTTGAGTACCAGATTCACCTCGCTATGATAATTGAGATATTTCAACGGTTCCTGAAGACCCTCTCCGAACAAGGCCCCGTTGGTGTTCGAGGTATTGCCGAATGTGAAATAATAGTCGCTCAATGTGCCTGTCTGTTCGTTCGAATCCGTATCGGCCGCTCCCAATTCCCATAGATTGCGTATGTTACGCCGTGAATACATAAAGTACACTTTGTCGCCTTCTTTCACTTTCTGGCCTTCGTCGCCTTTCGAGAGCACCTGCATGTACACAAATCCGTCTTCATCCATCTTGTAGTAGGGAGCGTTGTCGCCGACCTCGAAGTCGCCGTTTTCAGGCAATTCATTGCACACCCTATGGTTGGAAAGATACCAGTTCACGGCTTTTTCCTCGCTACGCAACATGTCGGAATAACTTTCCGACTTGCTGCATCCCACGGTAACGGCCGCAGCCGCAAGCAACAATCCGCTTATAGCGGGCATTCTCCATTTTTTAATCAATATACTTATGTATGTTTTCATTTCCGTTCAAATATCTACAGCGTCCATCTGCCTGGGCAGATAGCGGTCATAAGATGGCAACGCTTCTATCAAGATACGGCGGCATTCCTCAAGAGTACCCTGAAATTCCGCGCCGGCGGCCATAATGTGGCCTCCCCCTCCAAAAAGGTCTTCGCATATTTTCGATACCGGGAAGTTTCTTACCGAACGCGCCGATACCTTCACACAATCGTCATCCTGCCTAAGGAAGAATGAATAAATCACCCCCCGTATCTCCAGAGGTTTGTTGACTATACCTTCGGTATCACCTTTCTGGTAATGGAACCGCTCCAGCTCCTCCTTGCAAAGCGTGGTAACCGAAGCATGATGACGTTCCAGTATCTCCATCTTCTCGGCCAGGGTATATGCTTCGAGTTTGAGCGACCAGTAACTGCGCGTTTCAAGCGCCTCTTTCACTATGCGGGTCTTGTCGGCCCCCTTTTCAAGAAGCTTGACAAGTATCTCGTATATGTCTGGATTCTTTACGTTGACCGCGAAATTGCGAGTGTCGGTCACCATCCCTGTCAGAAGACAGGTGGCGCAATCCAGATTCATGTCGAGATACAGACCGAGTGCGGCATATACCCTGAATGCTACCTCGCACGCACTCGACATTTCAGGATACGAGAATGTTATATCCGCGAAATCGTCAGGTTGCTGATGATGGTCAATCATGACCTTCGGGCATGATGCGCACTGCACGACCTCTTCCAGCCGTCCCTGGCGCGACGGTTTGTTGAAATCGCAACATATCAACAATTCGGCCTCTCCGATAACGTTCCTTACATACTCTTCATGCTGGGTGTTTATCGCTATATCCCTGAATCCGGGAAGGAAAGCCAATGAACGTGGCGGTTGGTCAGGTACGACTACCGTTACCTCCTTGCCCAATTGACGCAACAGATGCATCGTGCCAAGGCAACTCCCTATGGCATCGCCGTCGGGACGCATGTGGCACGTTACCACCACCCGGCTTACACGGGGCAGCAGTTCGGCTAAACGCCTTACTTCTTTGTCATCTATCAGTTTATCCATATCAATACGCATGGCCGCGTCCGCTTCCGGAAGTATCCGGGTCGCACACGCGCTCTTTACGTCAATTTACAAAGTTATCATATTTCCAATCTCTATCAAAATTTCTTTGTAAATTTGTACGGAACTTTAGAACCGAATATTTTGAGAGTGCACCAATATTGACGCCATCATAGAAAAGATAGGCATCCAAGTCAAGCGCCTGAAAAAACAGAAACGCTCTGTGATAAATGAAGTAATCATCGACAAACGCTCCATAATAAACGACCAATAAGCCATGCTGGAACCGAAATTTGTAGAGACACTACTTTCAGACATTGAAAGCGACCGAATAGAACGGACGATTTCAACGACAAACACCGATAAATTCGGTCAGGCCATCTGCGCTTTTGCCAATGACCTGCCTAATCATAATTTACCGGGGTATCTGATAATTGGTGCTGACGATAAAACCGGGAAAGTCAATGGTTCAATAAAGATCACCGACCAACTTCTTCAGAATCTCGGAGGGATAAAGACCGATGGTAAGCTACAGCCCCAGGTGAGCATGACTGTTGAGAAAGTTTCTCTTCCGGAAGGAGATGTCGCCGTAGTGACAGTGCAACCGTGCCACTTTACGCCGGTTCGCTATGAAGGACGTATATGGGTGCGCACCGGGCCGCGCAAGTGCATCGCGTGTGAAGCGGATGAAAAACTGCTACTTGAAAAACGCACAAGTAGGATGTTGACATTTGACGCTCTTCCATGTTTCGATGCCACTGTTGAAGATATCGATATCGCCGCTTTCCGTCAGATATATCTCCCTAAAGCTTTTCCCGATGATGTACTGAGAACCGACAATCGTACGGTCGAGCAGCAAATGCAAGCTCTCGGTTTTTTTAACGTGAAGTATAACTGCCCTACTTTTGCAGGAATCATTATGTTTGGCAAACGCCCCGAACAATTTCTGCCGGGAAGTTATGTGCAATATGTTCGTTTCAGTGGCTTTGACCGTGCCGGAGAAATCAAGAGTGAATACAAGTTTGCCGGAAATCTGGTCAAGATTCTCTTCCAACTCGATACATTCGTGGATGCTACGATTACGAATCGGAGGCCGGTACCGGTGTCGGCGCTTCGTGAAGAAATGGTCGTAGACTACCCGCACTGGGCTACCCGCGAACTTCTTATGAATGCCATCTGCCACAGAGATTATGAAGGCAACGGTCCGGTGCAGTTCTATCAGTATGACGACCATATCGAAATAATGAATCCCGGCGGTCTATATGGCAAAGCCACACCAGAAAACTTCCCACATGTCAACGATTACCGTAATGGCGTTGTGGCCGAAGGCATGAAGGTCCTTGGATTTGTGAACCGTTACAGTCGTGGAGTTCAGGCCGTTCAGGATGAACTTAGAACCAATGGTAATGGAGAGGCGGACTTCAAACTCCATCTCGGTACCGCTTTTCTTGTAATTGAAAACATTGCAAATAAAGAAGCAACCAAAGAATCAATAAAAGAGACTGAAAAACCGATAAAAGAAGAGGGTAAACCGATAAAAGGAGAGAAAAAACCGATAAAAGAGACTGAAAAACCGATAAAAGAAGAGGGTAAACCGATAAAAGGAGAGAAAAAACCGATAAAAGAAGAGAAAAAACCGATAAAAGGAGAGGGTAAAGAATTAAAGAAAACACTAATAGAGGTGTTGGAGTTAATGCGTAATAATCCGAAAATAACATATGAGGGAATTGAAGAGAAACTTGGTATTAAGAAAACTGCAATATTAGGACGTGTCAAAAGGCTAAAGGAATTGGGCCTCTTAAAACGTGAAGGTGGTCGTTCCTCCGGCGTGTGGATTGTGATTGAATGATTCTTATTTTCAGCTCATCCACCCGACAGCATTTGATGACATCCCACTTCATATTCGCTATTTCCGGAGTTCTTTGTAAATTTGCAATCACATTTGAAAACAGACAATGAATACACGCGAACAGAAACTACAGGCTTTCGGCAGGCTTCTCGATGTTCTCGACGAGCTGCGCGTAAAATGCCCTTGGGACAGAAAGCAGACTTTCGACTCCCTGAGGCCCAACACTATAGAAGAGACTTTTGAATTGACCTCGGCACTCGCCGAACATGACCTTCCGAATATCCGCAAGGAGTTGGGAGATGTGCTCCTGCATGTTGTTTTCTATGCTAAAATAGCGTCTGAAACCAACGATTTCGATATCGCCGACGTGTGCGACTCTCTCTGCGAAAAATTGATTTTCCGCCACCCGCACGTTTTCGGAAACGTTTCGGCCGAAGATGCCGATACAGTTTCGCAGAACTGGGAGCAAATCAAATTAAAGGAGAAAGAGGGCAACAAATCGGTACTCGGGGGAGTACCACAGGCCCTTCCGGCTCTGATCAAGGCTAACCGCATACAGGAAAAAGTACGCAACGTAGGGTTCGACTGGGAAACGCCATCCCAGGTATGGGACAAGGTGAAAGAAGAGGTTGCGGAAACAGAGGCCGAAATCGAAAATAAGAACCCCGACGGAATCGAAGCCGAATTCGGCGACCTTCTCTTCTCCGTAATCAACGCCGCCCGTCTTTATGGCGTGAACCCGGAAAACGCTCTCGAACGTACCAACCGCAAGTTCATAAAACGATTCAACTATCTCGAGAAGACAGTCAACGAATCGGGACGCAACCTCAAGGATATGTCTCTTGCCGAGATGGACGCTATCTGGAACGAAGCCAAGAAACTTTCCTGATGATTCTTTGCATTACAGAGAAACCGAGTGTGGGGGCCGACATCGCGCGCATTCTCGGAGCGAACGTAAGGCGCGACGGTTATTTCGAAGGTCCGGAGTATTGTGTTACCTGGACTTTCGGACATCTTTGCACGCTCAAGGAACCTGCGGATTACACCCCCTCTTGGAAACATTGGTCGCTCTCTTCGCTACCCATGATTCCACCGCGTTTTGGAATTAAAATCATCGACCAGCCTTCCATCCGCCATCAGATGGAGGTAATCTCTTCGCTTATCCAGAAAGCCGACAAACTTGTAAACTGCGGCGATGCCGGCCAGGAAGGAGAGCTGATTCAACGTTGGGTAATGCAGAAAGCAGGCTGCAACATACCGGTGGAGCGTCTGTGGATCTCATCGCTCACCGACGACGCTATACGCGAAGGGTTCGCGAAACTCAGACCGCATGCCGACCTTGATCCCCTATACACCGCCGGTCTATGCCGTGCCATCGGCGATTGGGTGCTCGGCATCAATGCCACTCGGCTTTATACCCTGAAATATGCCAAAGACCGTCAGATACTTTCTGTAGGAAGAGTGCAGACCCCAACCCTCGCGTTGGTGGTCAGCAGACAGAAAGAAATCGAGAATTTCGTTCCCAAAGATTCATGGGAGCTGAAAACCACATACCGGCAGACGGTTTTCTCGGCATCCGTAAAACCTTACGCGACTGAAGAGAAAGGTCTTCCGGAAGTAGAACGGCTGAAAGCCTTTCCGCTCATAGTATCAGATGTATCGAAAAAGAAGGGCAAGGAGGGTGCTCCAAAACTCTTCGACCTTACATCTCTGCAGGTAGAGGCAAACCGCAAATTCGGGCTGTCGGCCGACATGACTCTGAAAACGGTGCAAAGCCTATATGAGAAGAAAGTAAGCACATATCCACGTGTCGACACCACATACCTTACCTATGATATATATAAGAAGTGCGGCCCGGTGCTGAATTCCCTCACTCAGTATTCCTCTCTTCTTCAGCCGCTGCGTGGGAAACCGTTGCGCAAAAGCAAGAAGGTGTTCGACAATTCAAAAGTTACCGACCACCATGCCATAATACCTACCGGACAACCCCTGCCGCAAGGGCTTTCCGACACCGAACAGAAAGTATTCGATCTCATCGCCCGTCGGTTTATAGCGGCTTTTTACCCGGACTGCGAGTTCGAACAGACCACCGTAAAAGCGAAAGTCGACAATGTCGATTTCAAAGCCTCCGGCAAGGTGATTGTAAACCCCGGATGGAAAGCCGTCTACGCCTCGGATACGAAAACCGAAAGAGCGCAGGACGCTGCGCAAGATGACTCCTCCGATCAGGATGCTACTTTGCCATCGTTCACTCCCGGAGAACAGGGTCCACACTCTCCATTTCTCGGTAAGAAAACTACCCAGCCCCCGAAGTATTATACCGAAGGAACTTTGCTGAAAGCGATGGAAACTGCCGGAGCCTCTGTGGAAGACGAGGCCCTTAGAGAAGCCCTTAAGGCCAACGGCATCGGTCGCCCTTCGACCCGCGCTGCCATAATAGAGATTCTATATAAACGCGGCTACATAGTTCAGGAACGCAAATCACTGAGAGCTACCGAAGCCGGAGTGGAACTTATCGGAATCATACATGAAGAGTTGCTCAAAAGCGCGAAACTGACCGGTATATGGGAGGGTAAGCTAAGAGAAATAGAGCGGGGGGAATACTCGGCCCAGAAATTTCTTGAGCAACTTAAGGCTATGATTCACAAAATCACACTTTCGGTAATTCAGGATTCCTCAAAACGCACCATAGAGACAAGTCAGGGCCAGACACCCGACAAAGCAAAGCCAAAAGGGAAAAAGAGCAAGGCTAAAGCAGACACCACGGATAAGAAGAATCAAGGGAATGACAATGATAAAAACTGATAGAGCGCTCAAAAACATATTACCATTTATTTTTGTTGCCACATAGAATTATAAGGAATGACAATGACAATCGTAGCTATATCGGTCAATATGGCCATACAATATACCGCCGTGGCGTTATTGCTTCTTACCGCGGTGGGTTATCTCGTCATTAAGATATACCGTCGTCGCAAATCGGGAGCTGACTGCGGATGCAACTGCGGATGCGGCTCCTGTCAGCTTAAAAACAGTTGCAACAGTCCCGACAAAATTTCTAAATCATCAAAAAAGCGGACAAAATCATAGCTTCAATCTCTCAAAACACATATACACCATATACCATACCGCGATCTGACTCACATTGCAAGCAGGTCGCGGTATTATTTTTATACATTTAAAATACATTACCGTTCTTCATCAGATTTTCTTTGGTTATTAACACTTAAACACGACCTTTAATAATATTACATTTTACCTACAAATTTTAAATTTATATAATTTTTATCAACACAAACTCAAAATTAAATTTCATCATTCTATCATACCCCCCCCCCATTTAATTAGCATATTGTTAATATATAACAATTTCTCAATCTTTTTACTTGTTTACAATAATATTTATATATTTGCACTTGTTCCGGATTAAAAAGTGCGGGACACAGATAAGCGGACTTACTGTCAAAGTCAGCTTTACATAAAACCAAACAAAGATCTAAATCTATTTAATAGTATGACTAACCGATATTTAAGCCGCATGGCGTTGGCAGCTCTGATTATCGCTGCAGGGTCGTCGGCTGCATGGGGCAAACCGGCTTCGCGAAGAACGGTAGACGTTGTCCAACCGGACGGCTCAACCGTAGCGATAAGGACAATAGGCGATGCTTTTCATCATTACAACATCACCTCAGACGGCTTCCCGGTAATTCATCATCCCGATTATGGCACCGTTTACGCACGACTTCATGCCGACGGCCAAATCGAACCTACCGAAATTATCGCCCACAATCCGGAAGCACGTACCGACAATGAACTGAAACTTATATCCACTCTTACCAACGATACGGAAGAACTAAACGGAATCTCTGCCGCGGCACGTAATCTCCGCCGTGGTCCCGGACTGAAAAGCGACAACTTCCCCACCAAAGGCAATCAACATGCTCTGGTGATTCTTGTGGAGTTTCAGGATATGAAATTCGACACATACAACAAGGACCGATATAAATATAGCACATACTCCGACTCTGACAACCCTGTATTCCAATACTGGCACGATATGCTGAATCTCGAGGGATTCAACGGATTCGGAGGCACCGGTTCATGCCGTGACTGGTTTCTACAGAATTCAGCCGATTCCGACGGTAACCCTCAGTTCGACCCGTCGTTTGACCTTTTCGGGCCTGTAACACTTCCTGACAATATGGAGGTTTATGGACGCAATGACAACTACAATAACGACATCAACCCCCAGAAAATGGTGATCGACGCCTGCCATCTACTTGATGACCAGATAGATTTCTCCATCTACGATACCAACGGAGACGGCGAGGTCGACAATATTTTCATCTTTTACGCGGGTTACGGCGAAGCGGATTCAGGCACAAAGTATCCCGATACCATATGGCCCCATTCATGGGACTTGACCAAGAATAATGAAGAATTCGTGCTCGATGGAGTGAGGATAAACCATTACGCATGTTCCAACGAAACCGATTATTTCATGAACCGTCCTGACGGTATCGGAACTTTCGTTCATGAATTCAGCCATGTGCTCGGTCTTCCTGACCTCTATGCGACCGAAAAAACCGGAGCATACACTCCCGGAGAATACTCGGTGCTCGACTACGGACCTTATAACAACAACGGACGCACACCGCCGAACTATTCCGCCTACGAACGTTATGCCCTTGACTGGCTCACACCAGAAGAGTACGACCTTTCAGGAGAATATGAATTAGGCAATCTGGCAGACACAAACAAAGCGTTCATCGTGCGTACCGCGCAGCCTGAAGAATACTTCCTTATCGAGAACCGACAGCAATCGGGATGGGATATTTATCTTCCGGGCCACGGCATGATAATATGGCATGTAGATTACGATCCGGCTATTTTCAAGCAGAACATAGTCAACAACACACCAAATCATCAGCATGTCGATCTCGTGGAGGCCAACAGACGCTATCAGTCGAAATATGCCGAAGGTCATACATTCCCGGGAGCGAACAACGTTACAAGCTACAATTTCGCTGACTGGAACCGTAAGGATTGCGGCGTATCGTTCTCCATGATATCCGAACTGAACGGAATAATACACAAAACCGTGGAGGTATCTGAATCAGGCATAGCCCCCATTCTTCCCTATATTGACAAGGAAGATTCAGGAAATGCCATGATATACAACCTTCAGGGAATGCCGGTTTCCGACCCTCGTCCCGGCGACATAGTTATTTGCCGCGGGCGTAAGGTAATGGTACCCCGTCATTAATCAGTAACCTACTTTTATATATTAATCAACGTATTACACATCATGAAGAAAACACTGACAATAGCAGCTACCCTGACACTGTTCATTCTGGCTGCCATGGCCAAGGACTTCATTATCGAGTTGAAGAGCGGAGAGCAAGTGCGCCTACGTGTCGACGACATCGAGGAAGTCCGTTTCGATGCAGATTTGGCCGAAGTCGAGCTTCCCGCCGACCCATACCCGTCGGCCACGGACTTCGCCCATCGCAATCTTATAATGGACCACACCGGTACCAAGTGCGTACACTGCCCTCTTATGGTGATGGCTCTTGACGAACTGGCCGCAGACCCTGAATATGCCGGCAAATTCACTCTGGCTGCCGTCCATTCTTACGATGGCGACCCCATGGGTAATGCTCTCACTCAGGAAATATCGAAGGTTTATATGAACGGCACCGGGTACCCTTACGCCAATGTCAACCTAAAAAAAACAGGACACGGAGCTACCTCAAACTATCGGGCTATCGCAGACAGATTGCGTGAAACGCTTTCTGCCGAGAACGCGGCCACCACCCCTTCAGGCATATCTTCCGCCGCACACCTTCAGGGGAATACCCTTAAACTCACCCTCTCGGCGAAGGCAGCTGTAGACGGTAAATACCGTATAGGAGCCATGCTGCTCGAAAACGGTATCACCGCACGCCAGGACAACAGTCATACAGACGTTACAGGAGACCGCGATTTCAATACCCACAACAATGTGGTGCGCGCAATCATAGGCCGCGATACCGACGGGGAGTTCAGCGGTATCAATCTCGGAACCCTCAAAGCGGGCCAGTCCGAATGGACCAACCAGACCATTGAGCTGGAGAAGGGATGGAAGGCTGAGAACTGTCGTCTGCTCATCTATGTATCGCAGCTTATCGACGGCAAATATGTATGCGTAAATTCCGCTTATGCTCCAATCGACGGAGAATATGCCTTCGAATATAGCTCAGACAAACCGGGTACAGATACTTATGTAACCCTGTCAAGACAGCTTGTAAATGCAGACGCCAACGGTGGCGACTATAACGTGCCATTCTCTCTTGCCATCGGATCCGAGATAGAAAAAATCTCACTAAGTACCAATGTGGATTGGATAAAAGATCTGAAAATCACTGGCCTTAAAATATCCTTCACGGCAGATATCAACGAATCAGATGTTACACGCAGCGGCCGCATTACAGTAACTTACGGCGATTGCCGTCCTATCGACATATCTGTACAGCAACAGGCGGCCGGCTCATCGCAAGAAGATTATTTCATAATCGAGACTCAGGTTATCTCTCCCTATTCGGCAAGCGTTACTTATAATCCCAACGGTTATGAGGGAGGGTATGTCCACCTTGTGGCAAAAGCCTCCGTTATAGATGCGTATATCGAGGCAGGAAACATCCAAGGCTGGATAGACGGCGACATAGCATGGCTACACGATGTAGCGGATGCAAACGGCTTGACTTTCGAGGAACTTCTTTCCATTTATAAGCAGGCATACTCTACCGGAGGCGGCGAACCTGTTACCGTTACCTATCGTGATCTGGAAAACAATACCGATTATTACGCATATTGCTACGGTCTTACCACCGACGGACGTGTAACAACTGAATTCTACAAACAGAAATTCACCACCTCTATCGTCAGCGGTGTGGACCTATCTCTCTCCGCTTCCATATCAGACATAGGAACAGACTCTGCCAAAGTCGTCGTAACACCATCTGACAACGATGTCACCTATTACTGGACATATGTTACGGAAATGGATATGGCCAAGTATGATCTGAACGAGATTATGGACAACATGATTCAGAACATCAAGTATGCCATATCCACGGGTGCCGACATATATGACATAATCCATATGGGACCTTCCGCCGAAAACATGACCAATCTATGGAAAGGAACCAAGTATTATCTGGTAGGTTGGGGTATGGACGAAATGGGTACTCCTACTACAGAACCAATGCAGTTCGGAGAATTCAGAACCCTCTCGGCACAGGTTTCGGATAACTGCACTTTCAAACTCGATACTCCTGAAATAAGAGACAACGACATACTGCTGCACATCAAGCCCTCTAAAGACAATGTAAGATATTATGCAGCATTTGTCGAAGAGAGCAAATGCTACGGATACAACGACGAGCAGATGGCACAGCGTCTCATAAACATGGAGAAAGAACGTTTCGAATCAGGATTCTACGGCAGCGGAGCCAGCTGGGATACTGTAGACTGGATGCTAAATGGAGAACAGACCAAGTGGGGACGTAAAGACCTGTTGTGGACTTTCTCGCCGAACCACACATATCGGATTTTCGTATTCGGTGTCGATGCCAATGGAGAGCGCAATACAGAGATAGCTGTAATTGACCGCACGACTCTCGCACCTCCTTCATCAGACATGACTGTCGACATAGAACTTACCGACGCCACATGGGATTATGGTACCTTCACTTTCACTCCATCTAACGATGAGGAATATTACATACCACTCCTCGTAGCTACCGAAGAGCTAAAGTATATAACGAAAGAGGATGGTACTCTCGACGAAGAAATGCTTTGCAATGAGATAGAGCATTACTACGATGAAACCCCCAACTACTACACTCACAGCGGCAAATACACCCAGCAGTTCCGCTGGACTTCCGATAAGGATTATACCATGCTCGTTTGCGGATGGTCCGGAGGCAATACCACTCATTTCTTCCGCTATGACACCCACACTCCGAAGCTTGAGTTCAATGGCGAAGGCGATGTGGAATGCAAATATGAGCTGTTCGATGCTTCCGAGCTTGCAGAAATAGACTACAACCGATGGAAAGACTATCGCGGATATGTAGTTATTCGTCTACAGTTCACACCCAATGATAAAGCTACATATTACTGCGGCGGCGTATGGATGCCGGTTGCCACTTACGAGGATAACGGTGGTGTAGACTATCTGGTAACTCTCGACCAAAATCCGGATGTAAGTATCGTAAACCGTCCGACAGCGATGTACCGAACTCTCGGTTACAACACTGAATATTCTCTTAGTTATTTCGCCAAAGACAAGGAAGGGCGCTTCGGTCCATGGCATTACATCGAATTTACTCCCAAACGTGGAGAGAACATCGACGAGCCTTACGACTTCTGGTCGAACCCCAGCCAGGCTCCTTCATATGTTGTTGCAATCTCCCCGGAAGGTGAAATGGAAACCATCTCCAAGCCCGCAGGTGCTCCCGACCTCATGCAGGGTCGCCTTGACGGAGCGAAAACAACTCGCATCGACAACAAAATGAACGCAACCGAATCTCTCGGACGCAATTGACATAACCGATTTCCCGGGGAAGTGATAGCGCATCCCCGGGAAATCTCCAAAATCGTATATATTCACTAACCAATACGCAATGATATGAAAAAACACGTATTGCTATCAGCCTTGGCACTGTTTGCTTCTACAGTGATGGCCGATACCATTCAGTTAAGCGTCAACAATTCCAACGGCGAGCACACCGTCTACAATGTAGACGACCTTGTCAACATCACTTTCGATGGCGACGACATGGTTATCCAACACGCCAATGGATCTGACCGTCATCTTATCGACAACATCGAAGACATGATCTTCGGAACCGTATCAGGGATTGAGGAAGTTCGCGACTTTGATCTTAACGACGGTCTTAATGTCGCCATCCGCGGCAATATCCTTACCGCCACCCTCCCCGACGGAGAAATAACACTTCGTGTATTCGACATCAACGGCCGTGCCGTAGACACATCCTCGTCGCGTTCAGAGATATCTTACGACCTTGCAGAGCTTGCCAAGGGCACCTACATTATAATGGTGAACGACAAAGCCCTGAAATTTATCAGGTAATTATCTAAAAACTAATCTAAACATCAAATCATGAAGAAATATTTTATCGGCGCCCTTGCGATAGCAGCCCTTGGTGTTTCCGCCAAAACTCTCGTGGTACATCTCAACTCCGGAGAAACCCAAAAATATGAAATATCCGAAATAGCAAAAATGTCGTTCGAGGAGTCTCAGCTTCCTCCTGAAACGTTTGTTTCGCTCGACAGTTTCACCGACCCAGTTTTCCGCGCGGCTGTAGCCACAGCCGATGCCGACGGAGATAATCAGCTTTCAGAATCGGAAATAGCTACCATTACCGAGATTAACCTTTCAAGTTCCGAGATTGCCTCTCTTGAAGGCATCGAGCACCTGATCGCTCTGAAGACCCTGAATCTGCAGAGCTGCTCAGGCCTTACTGAGGTAGATCTCACAGGAAAAGTTCCCGGGCTCCAGCTTCTTCAGGTAGGTTTCTGCTCCAACCTTAAGAATCTTGTTCTCGGTGAAAAGCCTGTGCTCACCGAAGTATACGCTATGTTTACCGGTCTTTCATCTATCGATGTTACAGGTGCTGAAGCGCTGGAATATATCACTGTTCAGGACGCGAAAATCGAGAATATCGTAATGAACGGTCTAACTAAACTCAATACATTCAAGGCCGGAGGAAGCACACTGAAAAGCATCGATCTGAGCGGTTGCGACAATCTGATGGATATAGGTATCTATAGTGCGTCAAACATGGAGTCTTTCGACTCTTCCCTCTTCCCGAATCTGGAAACCCTCGCGTTTGAAGGCAGCAAAGTTACCCGTTTCGTAACAACAGGAAATCCAAAACTGAAATATCTTTCCCTTAACTCAAGCTCAAACCTTTCCTATGTGGATGTAAGCAAGAGCCGCAAGCTGAACACTCTTTCCTGCAGCTATTGCTACACATTGGCTGAAGGTGAAGAAAACGTAGTTCTCAGCGAAGGACAGACCATAGCCAACATGAATGGTGTAAACTCGTGGAACATCACACGCGTTCCTTACGAATGGCCTGAGGATATCGCGACTGAACTTGCCGATGAAGATTTCCGCAACCTTATGATCGAAATTGCCGATACCGATAAGGATGGCAAGATTTCTAAAGACGAGGCCCTCGCCGTTACTTCGCTTGTTGCTCCAAATGCCGGGCTGAAGAGCGTGGATCTCTCTTTCTTCAACAATATCGAAGTTCTTGACCTTTCGGGTAACGAACTAACGGAGATTGATTTCTCGGGTAACAAAAATATAACCGATTTGAATCTTGAGAACAATAAACTCACCGGAACTCTCGAGGTTCAATACTTCGATAAACTGGAATACCTCAAAGCGGCCCACAACGAACTGACAGGGTTGTCTTCATTCGGTATGAGAGGTCCTGTAAAAGAGATAGATCTTTCTTACAATAAATTCGCATCTATCACCCTCTACTTCTTCTCGAACGTTACCAAGATCAATGTTTCACACAACGAATTGACTCGTGCCGAAATTCGCGACAACGACAAACTGACAGACATGGACGTTTCGTTCAACAAGATATCAGAAATGACACTCTGGTCGCTCAAGGCACTTGAAAGAGTGAACTTCAACGACAATCCGTTCATTCAGCTTGACGAATCTAATCGTTGGGTTAATCTGAAAGAGATCGACTGCTCCAACACTGACATAACAAAGCTCGACCTCAGCAAGACAAACACTCTCTGGACAGTTAAAGCCACAGGTTGCCCCAATCTGAGCGTAATTTATGTAGGCAACAACGCTGACGCTGAAATCTACAAAGATTACAATACCACCGTATCTTATACCTCGCCTGAATAATTAACAGGACCAACCCTTACAAATAGGCCGAACCGGACATCCGGTTCGGCCTATTTCTTATCTGTAATACCCATAGATACTCATAACGATTGCGATTCGGAACTATTACCGTCTGACGCAATGAAAAACAATGATAAACACACCGATATTAACACATGTTTTTTGAGAGTATCGGATATTTTGTTTAAATTTGCGATACGCACTGAATGTGCGTGAACATAATAGAAAGCGTTTTTTGCTTTATCCTCCTAAGGAAATCGCCAATTTCAAGACACGAGGGAAAAAGCAGTCGATAAAACGCTCATGCTTGTCGTATATCCACTCCCCGACAAGGGGGATGTGATGGGTCAGCGGATATTCCCGGTGGGTGGGGAAGTTGTCGGAGTATAGTGTTATC
>ERZ836877.1074-NODE-1074-length-43419-cov-12.552993_pt1 | contig 43419 bp, 53 predicted proteins | sample MGYA00519469_ERZ836877 | MGnify/ENA primary metagenome ERZ836877 (study PRJEB31850, sample SAMEA3708809) | human gut metagenome | biome: human gut; feature: human-associated habitat; material: faeces | place: China | collected 2014 ...
GTAGCCGGAGCCGTAGCCGTAGCCGTAGCCGGGGCCGTAGCCGTAGCCGTCGCCGGAGCCGGAGCCGTCGCCGTAGCTCACAGTCAGAAATGCTTTGATCTTCTCGTCAAGCGTCATCTCTTCCACTCCTTTACACCTCGAAGAGACGCAGATGCCGTGTCTGTGCACGGGATGATCTGGATCGCACCAAACACGGTCATCTCCGGGACCGTCACGGTAAAACGGCAGTTGCCCGGTGTTTTTGTGCCATCCTGCGCCAACTGCTCCACGGCACACGCGCCGTCCCAGCTCCACAGCTTTCGCACCTCCGTCATGGTGACCTCGGAGCCGTTTCTCTCCTTGATCTTGCCGAAAAATACGCCTGCGCGGTCGCAGCGAACGATATAGTCCTGATTGTTGTTCATGATGAAATTCCTCCTGATTTTTGTTAAAATTTAAAGCTCTCTCTGAGCCTGATCCCGTTTGACTCAGCCTCCGCCGTAAAGTAGCGGTGGCGCTCGTTGATGTAGACGATTCTGCCGTGTACGGTTCTCAGCTTTTCAAAACTGCATAATCCGCTCGCGCCCTCAAAGGCTGCGGGTGTCCGGCTGTATGTGTCTCCGATGTTCATGCTTTCTCCCTAATGTCTCCGCCCCATTGCTCCGCCATTGCTTTGGCGATGCCGTGGAAGGTTTTGCTCCTTGCTTTTGCCGTACGTGGGTCATTCCATCGCATAATCTTACCAGTCTCGTCTTTTGCATAGTTTGCGCTTGCCCCCACACTGTATCCACCTGGCAAAATATCTCCTGCATCTACAATGTTTGTCGGTCTCAAAGAGGGTAAGCCTTTTAGCCACAGGCAAGTCTTTTTCCTTGCGTGGTGTCCGAATTCATACGGCTGGATAATACAATCAGGCTTACGATAGTATGTAGACATATATCCGACCGGATTTTCTACCGCGATTTTACAAACGTTGGCATTTACAAAGGCCATAAAAAACACCGCAGCTTCTTCCCGCAACTGCAACCGTCTGACCGCCTTTTCGCCATATCTTCCCGCATTAAACCAGCGATTCCCGGTAACAGTCAGGTACGTGCACGGTGGGTGCGCGATCAGTATGTCCCATTTGCCGACGTCATGCGCCTGCCCGTCCATTGTGGTCACTTGTCCCCCCTCGATGGCCTTGAGCGCATCGCCCAGGATATGCCACTCAGGATGGCCGCCGGACGGCTCCTGAATGTCGCATGAATACGCCTCGTGCCCAAACGCGCGGAACGCTTTGCATACCTCCTGCGATTCCTCGCAAGCAACTAAAACCTTCATCGGCGCCCCTCGCATTCCCCGAACAACTCCCGGAACGTCATTTCGGTCAAATCCTCCAACGCGAGGAACGCCCGCACGGTCACATCCACGTCGCCCTTGACGTACCGGCTCACGTTGGTCGCCGAAATGCCGGTCGACTCGGCAAGCGTGGTTTGGTTGTAGTCGGTTTTCTCCAACGCCGCTTTGAGGCCCGGATACGGGCAGCGCTCCCATGGCGTCTTGCTCATAACAAATCGGCTCATATCATTCCCCTCCTAACAGTGCCCCGATGGACACGTCCAGCGCTTCGGCAAGATAGAGATACGTTGTGACTATACCGTATCGCTCGCCGCGCTCGATAGACGAAATCGTGCTGTCTGCGACGCCGGACTTGTCTGCAAGTTCCGTCTGGTTCATCCCACGCATCAACCGCAGGGCTTTCACATGCTCGCCGATGCGCTGCTCGGTCGGGATAGGCCCCTTCGGCGCTTTATCCTCGCTCAAAAAGTCGATCACACGGAGCCCTACGGCTTCGCAGATACGTTCGCACAGCGGGATAGTCGGCATAATGCGCCCGCACTCGTAATTGCACAGCTGCCCTTGCTCAATGCCACACATGGCGGCAAACTGCGATTGGCTCATGCCCCTTGCTTTTCTCAGGTTGCGGATCCGCTCCGCAGTGTCTTTTGCATTCATCTTTTTCGCTCCCTCATTTCGTTCGTTGATAGCGCCTCGTCTTAAACTGCCGCGCGCCCCAATAGGCACCGCGTTCCTGCGTTTGGCGAGCTTCTTCTTCCTTCGCCTCGTTGTACTTGGCGATATCCGCCTGATAGTACGGGCAATCGCCGTGACAGCCTACGTGCCGCGTCGGCGGCTTGCAGCTGTGGCAGTGCTCAAAACTCATCTCACACCTCGCGGATCGTGATGCCGTACTTGTCCTGCATCAGTTTCTTTTTTAGCAGATAGTCTTTCGTTTTCGCGCCCTTTGCGTCCTCGACCTCACGCAGCCAGTGCACCGTTCCGTTGCAGTCTGGCTCGGTCGCCCGCTCGTAAACAAAATCCGCGCGGTAGACCATTGGCTTGATCCTCTCTCCCTCTATGGTCGTGTATCCCTCCACGAGGGTAAAATTCACTTGCAGCCGCAGGTCGCGAATCTTCCCCATCACTCGCAGCACTGTCAGCTCGGCGAATCGCGCCGCCTCACGCTCGGAATCAAACTTGATGCCGTCACGCACGACCTTTCGGTTGCCGTACTTGTTCTTCTTCGGCTTCTTCATGCCTGCCAACTTGTCAAGCACCTGCTTCTGCGCCTGCGGTCCGAGCCGTGCAAGGTCAGCTGATGTAAGTGCCATCGTCGGTCTCCTGCAAATCGCCATGAGACGCGCTCTGCGCGTTTTTATCCTCCACGGGTGTCATTTCACGTTTTTCGTATTCCGAGCGCTCCTGCGTGCTCTCAGGTGCGTCCCCGGTGGCTTCTCGTTTGCCGTCCGCAGGATCATCCCGCAAACCGACGCCGATGATGTAATTTTCGCCGTCCCTTCTGGCATGCACTTCGTACTTGCGATAGGTTTCCCGTGCGTCGAACTTCGGCAGCATCAGGCGTTTGCCGATGACCGCCCCCGTGTCGGGGTCTACTGCGTCCTCACCGTAGGCAATCGCCACCTGCGCAAGCAGCGCGTCGGTTGCAATGCTGATCTCGGCAACGCCGCTGGCGCGCTTGGAAAGCTGCGCGTTCAGCTTCATTAGGTCGCCGCAGCGCTTTTCGTAGCGGCCAATCTCGTGTTTGAGCTTCTTGATCTTGTCTCTGTTTCTTTCGCTCATCGGTTATCCGTCCTTTCGTAGTGCAGCGTCAGCGCCCGGGCGATCGGGCAGCGCCGCCATTCTTCGTTGGCGCAGTAGCGCCGCGTATATTCGTCCAGTTCTTCTTTTGGAAGCTTGACTTGCGCACCCTCGCAGTTGAGATAGTCGCGGTAGTCCCGCGAGTAAAACGGGCACTTGAAAATGCCCCCGCGATACCCGCTCACGGCGCACCGCCTGCCAACACCGATTTGACGTGCCTCATGCGCCGATTTGCCTTGTCGCGTCTCATGCTATCGCCCTTGAATACCAGCGGCGTGCACATCTCGAGGATGCGGTCATAGATGCGCTGATAGGTCATGTCTTTCGGCCTGCACAGCTCGTCAAGCGTCAGGTTTGTGGTGACGATCAGCGGCTTTTTGGCCTTATATCGTTCGTCAATGACCGTGTAAACCGTCTCCATTGCGTACTCACTGCTGCGCTCTGCGCCGAGATCGTCAATCACCATCAGCGGGTAATAGTGCACCTGCTTGATGATCTCCTGCTTGTCGTATCCAGCGTTGAGGATGCGTGGGAAGCTCGTAATCATCGCCGGGATTCCGCGATCAATCAGCTCGTTGGCGATGCACGCCGCTGCGAAGGTCTTCCCGTTTCCGGTGTTCCCCCACAGCAGAAGCCCATTGTTCTCGCGCCTCATGTCATCCCATGCGTCCGCATAGCGCTTGCACTTGACGATTTCCTCGCTCATCGTTGCCTTGTCGAACCGGCACGCCGTCAGGCTCTTGTCGCGGATTCCGTCAGCACGCAGCGTTTCGATGCGCAGTCGCTTCTCGCGGTCAGCTCGTGCTTTCTTTTCTGCCTCGTACTCTCGCGCCGCGCAAGCGCACTGGCAGCCGACAAGGCGGACGCTCCCGCCGATGGGGATCCGGCACTGCTTCGGCGTGTTGCAATGGCCGCAGTACAGCAGCCCGTCTTTCTCGTAGTCGACCAGATCGCGCACAGGCTCAGCCTTTTTCGCGATGCTGTCGATCAATGCGTCAACGTTCATAGGCTTCCCTCCGTGTTGCCGTAGTCGTAGACAAACGGCTTATTTTGCGGCGCTTTGCCGCCCTTGTCCTGCTCTCTGGCAAGCCAAGCGGTGATGAAACGCTTAATCCCTCCGCGTGTCTTTCGCTTGGTAGGGTTTGAATCGCACCAACCTACCATGTTTCTGAGCTGTTGTACGACGTCAACGTTCGGATAGAGCTGCGACCATTTGGCCCTGTCATTCTCCGAAACGTCGAAAAAAGTCCCGTCATTCAGCGGCAAAGAAATCACCGGCGGCGCGCCAGCCGCTTGCGGCTCAGCGCAATAATCTTTCGGATTGGATTCTGGATTCGGATTCGGATTCGGATTGGATTCAGGCGGTGATTCACCGTGACCCACCGTGACCCACCGTGAAATATCAGAATCCGACGGGGCGGGGTATTTCGATTTCTTCGTTTGTATCCTTTGATGCTCGCTCCAATTCGGAAAGCAAAAATAGGGTTCCCCTGCAACCTCATAGAGGAGAATGCTACCAGTGCGTTCCAGAGCTGCCAGCGCCTTTTGGATATCCTGCTCCCGTACTTCCTTTCGGCGCGGGAACACAAACCCTTTCAAAATCTCCGGGTCCGCGCTGCCCCGCCCGTAATCATCGACGTATGTAACCAGATACGCCCATGTGCGAAATTCAAAATCCGAAAGACTGTTGATCTTTTTGCTGGTGCGAATCGTTTCTTTAATCAGTCTATTCGGCATTTGCTCACCGCCTTAAAACGGCAGCTCGCCGTCATCCTCGCCGACCTCCGTAAAGCCGTCTGCGGCGCTCTCTGCGGCGTTTCTGCTCTGGGCGGTTTCGTTACCATCCGAGCGCCTGTTGTCCGCGAAATACACGCTGTCAGCCTGCACCTCGTAGCTCCTGCGCTTGTTGCCGTTCTTGTCCGTCCAGTCGCGCATCTGCAAGCGCCCCTCGACGCCGATCATGCGACCCTTATCGGCGTAGTTGCAGAGCACTTCTGCCGTGCCGCGCCATGCGACAACGTCGATCCAGTCTGTGCCGCCCTCCTTGCCGTTGCGGTCAACGGCAAGAGGGAACGACACAACGGATACTCCGCTGTTCGTCTTTTTCAGCTCCAAGTCACGCCCGATGCGTCCCATCAGGCACACGCGATTCATGCTCACTGTGCGTCACCGTCGCTTTCGATGACCTCGCCGGTCGCCTCGTCCACGGTGTAGTTTTCGGCCTCGATGGTTTCCTCTGCCTGCGCATCTGCGGCGATCACGTCGGCAAGCTGTTTGCCCGCGTCGCGCGTCTGGTAATCGATGGACATAACGCCCCACTTGCCAATCAGGATACGGTAGACAGTCTTGCGTGCCATAGCGTCCCAATCATCGCGCCAGCCCTTACCCTGATATTCACCTTTGCGGAATTTCTTTTCATGTGCGGTGATGGCCTTGACGCTCATGTATACGGTCTTTTCCGCGCCGTTGATAAGACGGTAATAACCGACGTATCCGATGATAGGAAGCGCCTCGCGCGCGTCCTCGTCCTCCACGAAATCAATGTCAACCTCTTCGGTCAGACGGTTATAACTCTTCAATTCGCCCTCACGCACGTCCACGACGTTGATGGTCTTGTATGCACCCGTGCGAAGTGCGAGCTGGTGCATACCTTTCCAGCCGAGAATGAATGTCGCTTCCATCTTTTTTGCGCCAATATCCTTCTTGTAGTTCTTGAATGGCACAATGTAGGCATAGCCCAAACTCGGGTCGATGGGGAGATCAAACATCGCCGCTTTCAGCGAGGATTGAATGACCGTCATCGGGGATTCGTAAAAAGCCTGCTGCAAATTCTTGTCTGCATTGACCATCGAAATGATGGACGAAATAAACTGTGGCGCGCGCTTGCCAAGCAGCTCGTCAAAGCGCTTGCGCATGCCGTCGCGGTCAAGCAGATCGTTCACCAACGCCGTGACGGATGCCTGTTTCTGCTGCGGTGCTTTCTGCATCGCCTGCGCGTTCTGAATCAATCCTTCCTTCATCTTTCTTTATCCTCCTTCACCGCAAACTTGCGGAAATTTGTCGTTTTGTAGTATCTGCTCAAGTCCATGTCTGGGTGATCCTTGGCAAACGCCCTCGCATCGAACGTCTGGCGGCTCTGCGCCTTCCAGTCGACCGTATAGCGCCCGCAGTAGCCGCGCTCATTGTCACCAAGGTCGTTCATGAGCTGCTGTTTGATGGCGTCCGCGTCCTTCTCAATGGCTTTCTTCCGGCTCATCAGGTATTGGTACTGCTCGATCAGGCTCTCGCGCCCGAACAGCTCCACTTCGCCGCCGCCGCCCTCGTAGATGCTCGTGATCGTCTCCGTCGTGCTCTCCATACCGTCCATCGGCGGCGGACTGTCGGATTCCACGTAGTCGTGCCAGAAGTCCTCCGCGCACCGTTTGACCGCCTCGATCTCTTCTGGGCTGACATACACGCTACTTTCGCACCATCCGGGAACATAGTCATCAGGAACGGTCGTGATCTGGTAGCAGTAAAAGCCCTTGCCGAGCACCAATGCCGCCAGATACCAGCGTTGCCAGCCGGTCACGGCCAGATACGTCACGCACTGCGCATAGTAGCTTTCGGGGAAGTCCCCGCCCTCGTAGCGTTTGAGGTTCAGCGCGCTTGCGGTTTTGCATTCAAGGCCGGAGCTTTCGCCGAGGACTTGCCGGTCAATGTTGGCGTGCAGATGGGGGCAATCCTCGCGGCGCAGCAGGTAGTTCATGCGGCGCACCGCCTTGCGGCTCACTTCTTCGAATCGGCTTGCCACATACGGCTCAAGGTCTCGCCCGACGCGCATTGCCTCGTTTTCCGGCTCTTCGCCGATCCTGCCGGTCTTTTCCGCCCATACCGTGTAGGGCGACCGGTAGCGGTTCAGACCGAGCACAGCGCCCATGTCGCTGCCGCCGAGGCTCTTCTTGCGCTCTTTAAGCCACTCCTCGCGGCTCATGCCGCGCGTCGAGATTTTCTGCATCTTCATCTTTTGTTACCTCGATGTCTTCCGCCCCGCAGAAGGGGCAGCATAGTATCGTTTGCGTCTCCACGCCGCGCTCACTGTCAAGGTTCTCGCGCCTGCGCAAGACGTCGGGCTCGTTAAAGGTCAGCCCGCACCATCCGCAGCGGTACATCACATCATCGCCGAGACCGCGATGAGCACCGCCGCCAGCAACAGACAGATACCGGCAAAAAGCATCGCCTCATCGGCCTTTCGCTGCTCTCTCGTGCGCTTGTCGTGACGTCTCATCGTCTGCACCCCCTGTCGATAAACGGCAGCAGCTCATACAGCACCTTGCACACAGCGCACGCGCCGATGACGGCAAGACCCGTCGTAAAGTCGCAGCCGTTGAGCGCGATCACCGCAGCGGCGATACCGCCGAAAAACAACGTGTCGATCATGCCTCCACCTCATATCCAAGAAATTTCAGGAACGAAAGCCGCGGGATGACCGTGATCGTTCCGATGCGGCTGACCGGAAATCCGAGCTGTTCGGGGTGGTATTTCGCCGCAATGCTGATCGAATAGGGCTTCCGCCCGAGTACCGGCGCGATATCCGCCGGTGTCAGCACCGGCTTGTCCGATGCAAGCATTTCTTCCACCGTCATATGCGTGCTCCTTCCTCTCCAAGAAACTTCTGAATGAAATACTGCTGGCCTTTGCCGGTGACTTTCGTGGTCTTGCTCACCGTCACCGTGCCGTCAGAATGTGTGATCGCTGTTTCCTTAACGGTGAAAAGCCCCAAGTCCATTGATTTTTGTGTTGGCATATTGAAGTCCGTGCCGTTTCGACGAATCAGATAGCCGTTTTCGCGCATCCAACGGAACAGTCGGTGCTGCCCAATGTCAACGCCGTTTTGTTTCAGCAGCTTCGCCAGCTCGCCGACGAGGATCGAAGTCTTGCTTGCGCTGACCGCGTTGGCAAAAAGCACCTTTGGCGCATCGGCCTCGACCTTGCTTTCAAGCCGCTTGAGCTTGTCCCCTGCGATTTGCAGCGCGCGGGCCATGACTTTCTCCGGGCTGTTCCAGTCCTTTTCAATCTGAAGAAAATACTGGCGGGCCTGCTTGCCCTTTTCATTGCGCTGGATCATGCAAAGCTCTTTCGCCATGTCGATGGTGAGCACTGCGTCGTCAACCGTTCGAGCAACCATGCGCTCACCCTCGTTTTGAACTCGCTCAATTTTGAGCGGGTTGAAATCTTCGCCCTCGGTGAACCCGTACTCGCACATTCTCGGGAACCAGTCTTTATAAGCCGTCTTCACTTCGAGAAAATCGTGCAGGTCTCGCGCAGAGACCGCAGGGCGGTCATTGTTGTAAGTGATCTTGATTAGCTCGTTCATGTGTCCTCCTTACCCGTAAGCGCTTCTTCCTTTACCTTGAAGTGCTTGGCAAGCCGTTTGATGTGGCGCGGGTGCGGGTAGCAAGCGCCATCTTTCCAGCTTTTGATCGACGTCTGCGAGACATCGATCTCTTTCGCAAGACGATAATTCGTCTCGCCGTGCTCAGCCTGTAGCCGAGCAAGGTTTTCAGGGAACCCCATCTTTTTCGCCTCCAAATTTGATTAAAATGTTGACAAATTGGAGCATTGGTGCTACTCTAAGTTTTGCTACAAACATTGATTCGCGCCAGCTCGATTTGTCGGGGTGGTCTGGTTTCTTATTGCCTGTCCACGAATCTAATTATAGTCGAAGTTAGACCATTAGTCAACCTAAATTAGACCGTCAAAATAACCTAAGTTAGACTGTGATTTTTATGGGATTTACCAGAAATTTTAACTATTGCATGGATAGCGCAAGATACTCTTCGTATCGATTTGCTAAAATCCTTGGCGTAAACTTACAAAGCGTTTCTAACTGGAAAAACGGCGCAGTTGTTCCGCACCCAAAGACCCGCCAGAAGATCGCTGACCATTTCGGCATCACTCTTGCCGAGCTGGACGGCGACGAATTGCCCGTTTTGCCGGAAAAAGGCACAGAAAAAGCGCCCGCCCCCAAAGAGGACGAGCGCCCATATGTAGATATGGATACCGCGCGCATCTGGTCGCCGCACCCTGTCGCGATTCTGGCCGCGCAGTATAAGGTCCCAACGGCCACGTTACAGCAGATCATCGGCTGTGACTTTAACGTGGCGGGAAATATCGCGCTTGGGCTGGAAGCGCCCACCGACGAGCAGCTGCGCCGCGTCGCCGCTGCGTTCTGCGTGCCCTATGGCGACCTCATGCGCGGTTGGGTTCCCCTGTACGCCAATCGAGACCTTTCTTTTGACAATATTCCCCGTAGCTCAGATCGCTCCCCTTCACCGGAAGATCGGTGATTTTCGGCATGACGGCCTCGCGCAGCGCGTCAAAGGCCGCGTCGCGTTCGTTTTCCGGCAGCGCGGCGATCCGCTCTACCTCTCCCTGAAGGAATTCTTTCTTCTCTTCTTCTGTCATCTTGAGGTAAGCGGCTCTCTGCTTTTCGTTCATCTCTTTTATCCTCCGTATGTAAATAGTTTCACTTATCATATACCGCGCCGCGGTTCATTTCACCACGGCGGAATGGTTTTAGGAGGTCTTGTGCATGGGATTGTATACCGACCCGAATTACTTTGAAAAGCAAGCGCACTACCAGCACCGCAAAGTAAAGAAAGTCATTAAGGCGGTGTCCTCTAAGTCAAAGCAGCCTGCCCCTGATGAGGCGGTATCAGAAACCTTGACGCAGGTTGAGCCGGAATCCGCCTCACGCGATATCCATGATCATCCCGTTGAACCAACAGTTGATGAATTTGACGAATCTCCCGGCCTAACTCAAATGACGCAGGAAGAATACGACGCATTCATGATGGGTATGACCGTCGAACAATACCGCGTCTATCGTCAAATGGTTTTAGAAAACGAAGCCAAGCGAAACAGGCAGAGGCAGCCAAATAGGAAGCGGCGCTCTCCGGAAGTTGATCTTCTGCTGGCAGCATTGAAACCATTGTGCTTCGCGCTCGTCGTCTGCGGGGTCATCTGGGTTTCAATTGAAAGTTCCGGGCCATTGAACGAGTCCGACATGAATGATTCTCCCCCAGTAAAGCCTCCAACTGAAACGGTTAGTAGTGGAGGCGGCAGGCTCGTCCCACTGCAACCTGTGAGCTTTCGCAATGGGCAGATTGTCACATACCCGTCCGGCGATCAGGTCGCACCTTTGACAGTGCAAACCGCTGGAGATTCCAATTTCTATATCGTGTTAAAACCAATCGACGGAGAGGCAATATCCAACGGGGCAATGTCTTTCCTCGTGTCGGCAAGAAGTGCCGAAGTAGATGTGCCGCTCGGCACATACGCGATCTATTATGCGTATGGTCCGGACTGGTACGGAAAAGAGTATAAGTTTGGAGAAAGCACCGAGTATTTCAAATGCAACGAAACGTTTGAATTCACCGCAGATGACGAAATGGTTTACGGGTGGACGCTAACTCTCTATAAAGTATCCAACGGGAATATGAGCACCGATGAAGTGTCGAAAGATTATTTCCCGGATATTTAAGCAAAGCCCTCGCCGCCTCTGCAACACCGGCGAGGGCTTTTCAGCAGCAGCGGGGAGCGGTCGCCGCTGCTTGTCTTCACCGTACAGCACCCAGCACTGCACTTTCAAGACTTGGATTCGACACTTCGACAGCGTCCGACATATTTCATTGCTACAAAAAAGTGCAACATTTGCACTGAAAGGATATGATGTTAAGTGAACATTCAGAAACGATGTCAGGAGCAAAAAGACTTGTTAAGACTAACGCATCAAGATATTGCCGACAAAGCAGGCTTACCGTTGCAAACAGTAAAAAATTTTTTCTCCCGCGCATCTAAGTCCCCATCAGTTTATACGGTCGCTGCGATTTGCAGAGTGCTCGGCATATCCCTTGATGAAGTGTTCGGAATTACCGAACACTTGACGCCGACCGAAGAAACTTTGCAGGCGCGCAACGACGAGCTGGAACGCCACGTTGACGCAAAGGCTGATACCATTGAGATCATGCGGCGCGGCGTCCGTATCCGCAACGGCGTAATCTTAATTCTGTTTATTATGGTGGTGTTGCTGGCTGTATGGTGCTTGTATATCGATCTGCATTGCGCCGATTACGGATTTTGGAGGGGCTGACATGGCGAATTGCATCAAATGTAAAGCAGCGTTGCCGGATGGCGCGCTGTTTTGTCCTATGTGCGGCAAAAAGCAAGCATCTGTCGACCGAAAAGCCACAAAGCGCGGCAACGGGACGGGGACGGTCTATAAGCGAGGCTCTTCCTGGGTGGCAGAAATCACCAAAGGCTACCGTGAAGAAGACGGCAAGCTGACCCGCGTGAAAGCGAAAAAATGCGGCTTCCGCACAAAACGAGAAGCCTTAGAATATATCCCTATGCTGCGGACGCAAAAGCCCCGTGAAAAGGATATCACTTGGCGCAAGGCATATGAGCTTTGGTTCCCAACGCATCGCGCCGACAAGTCCACGCTGAATTGCTACGCCGCTGCCGAAAAGTATTTTGCACCGATCGAATTTATGAAGCTGGCCGCGGTCGAGATTGATGACATCCAAGAATGCATTGATGACTGCCCGCGCGCCAAACAGACGAAAAAGAATATGCGCACCGTGTGCAGCCTGATCTACAAGTATGCCGTTCCGCGCGGATATGCCCCTATGAGTATGGCTCCGTATCTCACCGTCACCGGCGAAAACGCCGCGCCGCGCGCGAGCTTTGATGCCGACCAGATCGAGAAGATAAAAGAGGCGTGCGGCGTGATTCCATACGCCGACTATATCTACTGCATGTGTTACCTCGGCTTCCGCCCTACAGAATTTCTCGGCCTGTCGATTGATAACTACGACAAGAAAGAAAAGGTGCTTCGCGCTGGTATCAAGACCGAAGCGGGCAAGAATAGAACCGTCACGATCTCGCCAAAGATTCAGCCCATCATAGACCGGCTGTCAAAAGATAAGATATCCGGCGCGCTATTCTGTAACGAAGAGGGGAAAGCGTTCAGGTATGACTATTTTCGCGACGAGGTTTTCTATCCCACATTAAAGGCAATCGGCATTGACAACCCAATCGAAAACAAGCGGCACAAGTACTCCCCGCATACGTGCCGTCATACGTTCGCGACGCTGATGAAAAACATTCAGGCATCGGACAAGGACAAACTCGAGCTGATCGGTCACGCAAGCCCCGAAATGCTGCGGTATTATCAGGATGTCAACCTCACCGACCTTCGAAAAATCACCGATGCAATATAATTTTTCTGTTACCCCCTCGTTACCCCCATCGAACGATTTCCCGTTGATATTCCGTCGTTTTTCGGTGACTGGGGGTCAAGAGGCCGTGAGTTCAAGTCTCGCCACTCGGACCAAGAAAAACCTCGAAACCGTTGCGGTTTCGAGGTTTTTTCATATTTAGACTATTCTGGCAAATTCTCGATTATGCCCAATATTTCTATCCTGTTACCCCCGCCGTTACCCTCGCATAAAAGGCCTCTACCCATTGCGGGCAGAGGCCTTTTTGGCTAATAGTGCATCATTTTTTAGGCTCGCTCATCCCTCGCGAAACATCCCTTGCATCGTCCGAACCTCTGCAGCTTTCTCAATCTGCTTCCTGTGCAGATAGTCATAGAGGCCCTTCATGCCCTCGGGCGGCTCGCCTTTCTCCTGCTTGTACTTCTGGATGACGCCAGCGACCTCGGCGTGGAGCATCGTCATGTGATGCATCTCTTCGCCGGAAAGCTCGTAAAACGTCTTCGCAAGAGCGGGACATTCGTCCTTGTACTCGAGGGCGCATTTCGCGTACTTCATCGCGTCCTCGATTTCCTCGTCGACCATCGCCGACAGTTTTTCAATGAGTTTCATTTTCTTCCTCGCTTTCTGCAGCTTCGACATTATTTATGGCATTAGCAAATAGCAGCAAAATTATCCCGAGCAGCAGAGCATCTGAATCGTCGTTCACAGTTTTTCGACCGTGACCGCAAGGTTGTTGACGACCGATGCCACGCCGTCGAGCGCCAGCGACAGAAGAGAGCCGTCACAGCCGCAGGCGTTACGAATAATAGCCGTAATAGTGAGGTTTGCCACGCCGTTTGCTGCGACCGTCTGAGCTGCCGTAGCGCCGATGATGGCGACGCCGTCCTTCTGTGCGGTCAGGCTGACCGTACCGGCAGCCGTGGGTGCGACTGTCGCGCTGACATTGACAAGGTAATAGCCCTGTCCACACAGCGTAATCGCGTTGCCGTCCTGACGGATGTTGCAGCCATAGCGGCGCGTCGTCGAGCCGACCGGCACGATGCCGCCGGCCGCAACGGTGGGATTGCTGACGTTGGTCGTGTAAATTGCAGACTTGCTCATATTTTTACCCTCCTAAAAAATTAAAAAGCGGAGCAGCTGTTGCCGCCCCGCTTGCCTCGCCGAATAGGGCGTCAAATGTTGCCGTTTCCGCAACCGCAGCCACAGAACGGGGAGTTGCCCGCGCTGTAGGTGTAGCCGCTGGGATAGCGAACGACACCGCACATCTGCTCGCGCAGATAGAGTTGGTTGTTGGCCTGCTCAAGCTGTGCGATGCGGCCTTCGAGCTGGCTCTTTTCGAGCGCTGCGAATTTAGCGTCGATGTTGGCGTTGATGGCGTCAAGGCCGCGCTGCGTGGTGCAGCAGCAGTCTGCCATCTGGCGCTGGATGTCGTTGCCGGTCTGCATGATGGCCATGTTCGTGCCGTTCTGTGCGAGCGCGACCTCCTTGCCCAGCTGACCGATGCCGCCCTGCATCTCGTAGCCGAGATTGCAGATGCCGTTGCCGATGTTGGTCAAGCGGTCGTTCAGCTGGCCAAACTGCTGGCCGAAAAGGATCTCCTGCTGCGACGCAGCCGTGGCGTACTGGCCAAACTCGCCCTGGCGATTCCATCCGTTGCCGCCAAAGCCGAACATGAAGAGGAAGAGCACGACAATGAGGAACCAACCGGAACCCCAGCCGTTCTCATCGTTCGCACCGCGGGTGACCGCGGCGATATCGCTGAGAGACATACCACTATCCATGTGTCAAAACTCCTTCCTGAAAGATTTTATAAATAAACCGTTGCGCACCGGCTTATTTCAGAAATTGCATGAACTCCTTTGCCTGCTCTTGGAGCTGCTGGAACTGAGCCTGAGACATCTGCCCGGACTGCAAAAGTCTTTCGACTTCCTGCTGCGCTTTCTGGGGCGTCATGCCTGCAGCGAATTTGCGAAATTCTCCCAACATCGCAAGAGGGTTATTTGGTCTTCTGCTGCTTCTCTGTAGCATCTGCATCATCGGATTTGGCATTGAGTATTTCCTCCAATCTCTTCACGCGGTTTTCAAGACTGTTGACGTCTACCGGCGCAGCCGCCTGATACGGCGCGACTGTGTACGGCATGACGGTGGCATACCCCGCACCATCCGTCTGTTTGAGCCAGACAATGGGGTCGTTCTCGTCCATCAGCAAAATAGAGCTGTTCGGAGCGAGCCTGAACGCCTCTGCGCCATTTCTTCCGTTCACGCGGGTAATTTGACCCGCAAAGCCTTGCATCGCTCCTGCGCCGTTCTGCGGGCTTGCAGGGGCATATCCGCCATAGGGGTTATAGCCCATTGGCTGCGGCTGATAAGGATTGCCAAAGTATCCCATGCGCGCACCTCCTTTTGTTGTCTCAATGATAACGAAAAAGAGGCCCCGCAAAGAGCCTGAAAAAGGTCTTTGTAGGGTCTCTTCTTTATGTGTTTTTGATACCGTCCGCGATTTTGCTGTATGCCCGGCGTCGCCGCGTCTTCACGTACTCCGGTGAGACGTGCAGCGTCTCCGCGACTTCGACGCGGCTCTTCCCGCGCACGTCGCACTCGATAAGGCAGTACGCCTCGTCCTGCGGCAGTTCGAAGGATAAGATATACGCCACGGCTCGTTTGGGGGCCATAGAGGATAATTGCGCGCGGATTGACCTGTGCTGACTGTTCATGCCCGTGTAGGGCTTGCAGAGGCGCTTGCGCGTGGGCTTTCGCCGCCCGCTCCTTCCTGTGCCCAAATCGGACACCGTTATTTTGTCGCTCTCTGGATCATCGTCACGGCTTCCTGCCGCGTGATAAGCCCCTGCGGGGCGCTGCCATCCGTGATGCCCGTAGCCTTTGCCGCCGCCCAGTCTTTCGCCGCCCACGTGGAGACGGGCTTCGTGCGCAGCTGCGCAAGGTAAGCGTCCATCATCTTGTTAAACGTTGCCTGATCCATGTACTCCTCCATTTCCGGCGGATACTTGCCCGCCAAGATCATGCTCCCTGTGTATCGCATATGGCCGTCCCACTGAAAATGCGGCTTGTCGGGGAATTTCTTCCAGTCGCCGCCCCACGAAAAGCCGACCTGCTTGCCGATCTGCCCGCAGCGGGCGAAGAACGACGGATCGTCGTACTCGTGCCCCTTGACGTTTTTGCAGATGTCGAACGCCAAACCCGCCTTGACGCCGTGGAACGTCGGCCTCGTCGCGGTCTTTGCCGCGTAGCCATTCGCAGCAAGATGGCGCTGATACTCGTCGTCCCGTACCGTCTCCGTCACGAGAACAGGCAAGCCCGCCTCTTTGCAGAGGTCGAGGAAGATGACGCAGTTCGCGCGCACGTCTGCCCGCAGGTCGGCGATGTCCCTACTGTGATACATTTTCGTCACCCTTACCGTCGATCACGTCCTGTGCCTTCTGGCTCTGCGTGCCGAAGTAGAACGCGATGATGACCGCGTAGATCGTCATAAAGTCCTGCGAGATGTTGCCCGTGACGGCCATGTACGCGAATACGCCCGTCAGTACCAGCGTCACGAGGCTCTTGACGCTCATCAGGTTTGCGATACGCTTGATGATTTTTTCATTCATGGTTCATTCGTCCTTTCCTTTGATTTTGATTCCCGCCAGCAACGCCAGTTCAGCCGTCCACGCGGTGAACCACGCAACGGTCAGGCTGTCCGGCACTACCTTGTCATGCGCGGTCAATACGAGCACCGCAATGCAGTACCAGCAGAGGTTGAGCACTGCCGCGATGACGTACTTGTCCCGCTTTCTCAGCTTCTTCATAGGGCTACACCTGACAGCAGCCATGCGATAAACGCGCCCGCCAGCGCCGCGAGAGCCTTGTCGACCAGCCCGTCCCACCGCTTCCCTGCCTTTCCAGTGATGGCTTTCACGTCCTCTTTGATCTCCTTGACGTCGCCCTCGACGGTCTCCTGCTTGGTCGCCAGCACTTCGACCGATGTTGCCAGCCTGTCAAGCGCCGTTTGGTGCTCCTGTAACTCGTTAATCCTGTGCGTATTGCTCTTGCACCTCGATTCGATCAGCGCAATATCTGCGTCATCGTAGTGCTTTGCATTGTCCATTTTTCACGCCCCCTTATTTTTATGGTGTTCTCCATTGAGCCTATCATGCCGCTTCCGCAAATTCACCACGGGGCAAAAGAACCTGTCGGACCACCGGCAGGTTCTTTTGCTTTACGTCGCTTTCCTCCGTGCGATTGCAAGCTGCTCGTCCACCCGCGCGCGGTTCCAGTGGCGAATCTTCTTTCCGACGCCGAAGTCCTCAAAGAGGGCTGCGCGCTGTTTATCGGAAAGCCCCTTCTGCTGATAAACAAGCTCCATGATCTGTAAGCCTTCACTGTTGCTGATGGTATCCCCGTTTTTGTCCTTCAGGCTTTCGATCCCGCCTTTTGCCAGATAAAGCGCAATATACTGGGCTTCTGAAACGCCCGTTTTTTTGACGGTATCTATGGCCTTTGCCGCCCATCCGTCCGTTTGGTAATTGCTCACGCTCATTTTCCCAACGATGTTGGCATATTCGTAGGCTTTCGCAACGGCATCTGCCTTATCGCCGTCGCTCATGGACTTATAGCTCGCAAGTCCCGTGAGCTCGCTGACGATCTTATAGGAAGTCTGCCCGCGCTTTGTGGCGTACTTGACGTATTCCTCGCCGGTCAACTGTTTGTTTTCCTTATTCACGGTAAAAGATTTCGGTGCGCGCTGCGGCAGGACTTTGGCCTCACCGGTCGCCTCATACAGGCGGCTCAATTCATCTTCCATTTTGCTGCCGCTTACCTTCGAGGTATACGCGGGATTCGCAAAATTGTTAAATGCCCGCGCGATCACTCCTCCGGAGCTTTCCGTGCGTCCCCATGCGTCGATAAAGGGGATCTGCCCGTAGTCAACGCCCGGAATACGCGCGCTGGCCTTGCCGAGCGCATATTGCATATCCGGCGTCAGGAATTTGTTCTTATCCGTATAGGTCGTCATGCGCTCGCTTTCGCCCGTGCGCTCCGCCTGCCCGAAGACCGTCGGGATACCCTGCGTCAAATAACTCGTCGCCGCGCTTGCTACCGCACTGGTTAGTGCGTTTGTGTCCCCGGAGGACGCATACCCCACCGCGTCAAAAACGTCGTTCAGGCTTTGCAGACAGCTCATGGAAAGAAGCGGGTCCGTCACGTTGCTTGCTGCCTGAAGCATATCACTCATAGTGAGATACCCGTTGTTCGCCTGCATTTGCTCGTAAAGGTTTGCCCCGACGAAAAACGGAAGCGCTTCCGGCGCAAGCCAATCCAGCGTAATACTCGTGCCATTTGGCAGCTCCATCGCATATTCCTGATGCCCTTGCAGCTCGTCGAACTTTTTCTTCTTCTCGTCATCACCGCCGCTGCCGCGAAGAATGCCCTCTTTCGCCATATAAAGGCCGAGCATCATCAGCCCCGTGCCGGTCAGACCGGCGGCGGCACGGTCGATCATTTCGGTCGCCTGCATATTACCCTTCTGCACCTGCACAAGGTCATAGCTTATGCTTTTGAGGAACCCAATAGGGCTGTATTCCACGCCGCGCACCAGAATGTTGGCTGGTGTCTTGCGGAACGGCAGGATTCCTTCGGCGAGGGTGCTTCCGAGGCGTTTCATCTTGTTATCCCCGCGGTATCTGCCGAGATCGGAGATCATCTGTGAAAACGCATTGGTGTCTCGATAGGTTGCTTTCTGCGCCTCTCTGATCGCGTATTCGCGTGCCGCTTCAATGCCTTTCCCGCCAGCGACCTGCTCCGCGGTAATGCCATTTGCTTTGCAGAATTGCGCCAGCGCCGCCGCGTAATGCGGCTTGGAGAACCATGCGTCTTCCGCATCCAGCGCCGTGCTGTTAGATTTGCGCATCGCTTCCAGCAGCTTTGGTTTGAAGATCGTGCGCCCTTCCTCGATTTCCTGTCGCACATTGACATTATCATTGTACTTGCCGCTGCCGAGAGCCTGCTCGCGAATGTTGGCATAGTCACTCCATGCCGCCTTGATAAGCCCTGCGTCCTTCGTCGTCAGGATTGCCTTCGTGCGTCCGACTTTGCCGCCGCTCACCGCGTTCGCAGCGCTCTCAATGCCTGCGCCGATGACGTTCTTTACCGTGACAGCAGGAACAAATCCTACGTTGCCAACGATGTTGCGCACATGCGTGCGTGGATTACCAAGCATCGAAAAGTAGCGCCAAGCGTTCCATTTGTCAATGAAGCGGCTCGGCATCTGTCTGCCGATATCGCGATAGATTTCCTTCATCGCCTCGGTGCGCGCATCGTCGTCCTTTGCGTTCAGGAACTTCTCAGCGAGGTCGCGGTCAATCTTCAGATCAGGGGCCTTTTCCCCGTACTGCTTTTTGAGATCTTCTGTCAAGTTCTCCACGCTGCGCTGCGCCGCATAAAGCTGCGTACCGGGGTCCTGCTGCTTGAGCAGCCGCGTTGCCTGCAACGCCTGTGCCGCATTTCTCTGGCGCTTTACGATGGTGTCGAGCACATCGATAGCTGTCTCCACATCACCGCTGTTTGCTGCATTGTTGTAGAGCGCCCAGCCAATCGCCGTATTCTCCTTGCTGATTCCCTCTTTGGTGGAATTTTTCCATTTATTCAAGGTCTTTTGCCAGCCTTCGGTTTTGATGCGGCTTTCTGCGTCACTGATGGCCTGCTTGTCCGTATAGCGGTCGTAGGAGAAATCTCCTTTTGCCACCATTCGTTCCAACGTCGGCACCATTGCGTCCGGCGTTGCCTTTGCTTCCAGCACCGTGCGGATCGTGCGGCTGACGTATTTGTCGTCCGCCGTTTTCTTCGGCACTTGTACCTCTCGGTACGCGCGCTCGCCCGCAGGGATATATCCGTACTTCTCTTTCAACGCTTCATAGTTCGCCTCGGGGATCTCACGGGAGAATGCCGCATCATTCACGCTGTTGACTTTTGCTAAACGGTCCGCCTCATCTCCGGCGATATATTCCACCGTGTTGACCCCGGCATCCTGCAATGCGGCTTTCAGCCGCTCGCTGCTATTGTCTGGGATAACGGCGGCAAGGACTTCATCGAAGCCAACGGCACGCTGGGGCTTTGCCTCAAAGTAGCCCGTAGGGATTTCCAGGGCCGCCTTAAAGATGCCTTGGATGTCCTGCGCTGTCTTGCTGCTGATTTTATACCCGTCAGCGGCAAAGCTCTTGATGATAGCATCCACGGTCTTTTTCCCGCCCGCAGCGTTCTTTAAGGCCGTGGCAGCATAGTCGTAGTCCATTGTGCCGCCGGTTTTCTTAACGATTTTCCCCAGCACATTGTTGATGGCCTCGTCCACCAGCTTTACCTTTGCGTCGTATTCACTTCCTTCCTCAAGGCCCAGCCGCCCGCTGTCCGACTTGATGTCCTGGATGCTTTTGTAGCTCGGTGTTGCAAGAGCCTGGATGCCGGTAGCCGAAACACCCCAGAAGCCTTGTCCGCGTTCGCTCTGCGCATCCCGCATCGCCTTGACGATATTCTCCAAAGTGTAGGCATAGTGGAGCTGCCCCCATGCACGCCTGTTCCCGTTGCGGTCGATGACCTCCTTGCCGTTGTAAAGGCCCTTTCGGCCCTCTACGCCGTCAAAAAGGTTGTGCAACCACGCCTCGTACTTTGCGGGGTCAACCGCTTCACGGATAGCCTTGTGCGTTGCTTCCGCGTCAAATTCCATCCGGCGGGTCTCCGGCCCGTTCGCCAGGTAGTTCCTTGCGCGGACCAGCTCTGGCATCAGCTTCTTGGCGGGCAGGGCCTCGCTCTCAATGCCGTGTTCAGCCAGATAGCTGCTGTACGCGGCCTCCAGTTCTGCGCCGTGTGCCTCTACCCAGCGTTTTCGCGCCAGCATGGGGCTTTCGCCACCGACCGGGCGCATCTCCCCGATGACATCCTCCCCCAGCCTTTGGATAAGGTGGTCATACAGCTTTATTTTTTCATCATCCAACCGCGTCACGGTCTCCGTGTTGATGTTTTGCACCATGTTCTGGCCACTGTCTGCCAAGAACAGATTCATCATCTGGGCATCATCTTTGTGTCGCTCCAGCAGCCCGGCCTCGCCGCCGTTGCTGTTCAATGCGTCCTCCAGCTCGTTGGCATAATTGTAGAGGGGGCGGGCATTGTCGTAGCCGACGCGTTTCACCAGCTCGTAGTATTTGCTCCGCAGTCGTTTCTCCGCGTCGCTGTTCACCTCGTATTCCAGGCGTGGAGAAGTCGGCGTCCAGGCGTCCCCGCCGTAAACCTTGTTCCGGCTGTCCGCCTGCGGGTCGATGGTGGCCTTGTTGAACACCAGGGAGATGGGGCCGTACTTGGAATGGCCCTCGCTGGCCTTGACCACCGCAATAGAGGGCATGGGTAATCCGCCCAGCTTCAGCGCGGACATGATGCTGGACTCATCCTTGTTGTGGACGGCGATCAGCTTGTCAGTCTCTTCGACCGGCGTTTCCATGCTGAACTTCAGCTTGACATTTTGTACGCCACGAGATAGACTATCTACAGAAGCATCCCCCCGCAGAGCGCCGCTGTTCGCAGCGGAAGAGCCGTCAATTTGGGGGATGCTTCTTTCTTGCATCTGCCCAATATTATAGATCATCTTACCGTCTGCACTCTGCGCTGTCGAGATTGTGATCTTGTAATACTTCCCATCAAAATCTTTGAAAAACGCCGTGCGATAATTCCACCCGCGACTTGCCATGCCCCCATGGCGGCTGTTATGATCTACAACGTTTCTATCCCCCTTGACAGAAATCTGCGCCAACTCGTCAATATGCGATGCTGCATTTACTTTTCGCTCAAATGCCGCCTCGCTCATAGTACGCCCATCGCTGGTGTGGTTGTCGCTCAGTTTCCCTGCCGAGGTCGCAGTCAGGGCCAATTCGTCGCCATCCGCGCCGATAAGCTTAACGTCTTGTCCACGGCGGATTTTTCCGTTAATATAGTCTTCCAGCTGTTCGCTCCAACTCTGCGGGTCATTTCCAAAAATGACCTGTCTGTCGGCGCGGACATATTTTTTGCCATCGGCAGCCTCTTCAATGCTCGCCCTGCCATTTATTTTGCTTGGCGGCGCACGCGTGCTTTCCTGCGCAACGGTTTCACTCTCCACCTTGATATGTGCAAGAAGGAATGCTGCCGCATCGCTGATCTCGCTGTCAGCGAAAATGTTCATATCGCCGAGGCTATCACAAACGATCTCTTCCCAGATTTCCTGCGCCGTCATTTCGGTGCCGGCATAAGCATCTTCATACGCCGTGCAGAGGGAGTCGACCTCACCGCTGGTAAAGGTCTTATCGATGCGCGTGCGTACCTCGTTCAAATCGACTTCGCCCTTTGCGATCATATCATGTCCGGCCTCATGCCGCATGATCTGGTACGACGTAAATTCCGGATGATCCGCACGGATAAATACGCGGTCACCTGAAACGTAGCCGCGCACCTGGAACGCTTTCCCGCTCTTGTCACGGAACGTCAGATTATTCCCGGCAAAAAACGTCACGCGCAGACCGCGCTCTTTGGCGAGGTCCTTCGCCTTGCGCATTTCCGCCGTCTCGTTCTTCACAAGATAGACGCTGTCATTGACCGCGCCTCTGCCGATGCCGAAGCTCGCAGTGCTTACTTTTTCTCCATAATCGAGCGCAGCTGCTTCGCTGTCTGCGAAGTGTCTCCCTTTCTTCCGGCTCTGATCTCGTCCTGTGCTTTCTTCCACGCCTCGTACTTCTCCGCGGGGATTCGCACCGTTATCCCGTTCGCTGCCTTCGCGTAAATGTACTGCTTCTCCATGTTCGGCTCCTTCCTGCTGCGCGTATTCTGCGCGCAGCTCGTCCATTGTCACCTCTCCTGTCTCGAGGGCAAGGCGGTTGTCAGTTACATACTTGTCAAAGCCGGTCGCCTGCGCCTCTGCGCCTGCGATCTGCTGCTTTGCTACAATATAATCCGTATTGGGGGAAACCGCCGTTCCATCAACAGCAGTGTACCCATTCGTCAACATGTCGTCAAGAACGATCTCGAGCGTTTTCGCCGCTTTGACGTTCTCCTGCCCGTTATCGTTGATGATGCGCTGCGCTGCATCAATGATTTGCGTGCGCGTCAGACCCTCGTCCATCGCCTTGCGCATGGCGGGGGTCTCGAATATCTGATTGCTTCGCTGGTATCCGTTTGCTGTCCGCTGCCGTGCACCCTTCTGCTGCCCGCGTGAAAGGCTCATATCGGCGATACCTGCGATCTGCTCTGCCGCCGCGCTATAATAGCTGTGCAGCTCGGGGTGGTCGAACTGGAAAGCGTTCACGTTTCTGCCCGATACGTTTTCCTTCGTGCGGCTGTCAATGTGCTCGCCCGTTCCTGCCGCTTTCTTCGCGTCGTTTTGCCCGGCAATATAGCCTGCATAGGCCGTCTCATTCGTCGGGTTCGGGTTCGCTTTGCCCTCCACTCCCGCGTTGTAGGCGGGCAAAAAGTCCGCGACGTGCTGCGCCGTGTCCTTGCCATCCTGGTACGAGCCGCGAATCGCCTTTCGCCCGCTCTCACCGATCATGCTGTCGTAGCGCGCAAAGAGCCGGTCAGCAATACCGTTCACAATCTCCGCGTCGCTGCGCGTCTCTGTCTGCGTCTTCGGCAGCTCGGTACGACTGTCATAATAGCGCCCACCTCGGTTGCCGATGGCCTCCACGCCGCCGCCAAGCCCGCCGAGGATACCGCCAACGAGGAAGTCGTTCAGAATTTCCGATGCTTCCAGCTCGCTATAGCTCCCACCAAGCGTCTTGCCGTTATAGATCATCTGCAAGGCAGGCTGAATGAGGTCTTCGATGGCCTCCTCGCCGCCTTCTTCCAGAAACGACAATGCGATCTTTCCCGCCGCGCTGCGGGTCAGATTCTGCGTCGCTCTTTCGATGACGTCATCAAGGAAGCCTTTGCCAAACATCTTCTTGAACGGCCCTGCCGCGTTGCCGATCTTCTCCGTTGCCACGCTCAGCGCGCCGGACGCAAAGCCATAGTTGACCTGCTGTTCATGCGTTGCGCCCGCTCTGCGCGCCTGCTGCGCGCCTCCGCCCGCGCTGCGCATGAACATCGGGAAGAGCGCGCTGCCGCCCATAAAAGGCGTGAGGGCAATATCCATCCCCATCTGCGCACCCGCGACGCCCGCGTCAACGGCGAGTTGTCCGGCCTTGCCGAGCCCGCTTTTCGCCTTGTTGATATCCTTTGCGCCGCTGTCGGCCAGCCTGTCAGCGATGTCATAGGCTCCCACTGCGGCCTTTTCCCCGCTCTCGATGATCTTGCCGTACTTCTCACGCTCGCTGCGAGCGATGGCAATCGCCTCTTTCGTGTCGGCAATATCCTGCGCCGTCATCGACGGATCGCTCAGCGTCGCTTCCAATGCCGCAATCTGCTGGTCCAACGTCTCCGCCTGAGCGCGATAGACCGGTGACATCGCTGTGCCGCCCTGCCCCTGCGCCACCACGCCGCCGAGATTGACAAAGCCCGCGCCATAGGTTTTCGCCGCGCCCTTGACGGTGTTGCCGACGCGCTGCGCGACCGTGGGGGCTTTTACCTCCTGCACGTGCTGTTCGAACGCTTCTTTGCTCTGGTAGTTCTTCGCGTCCTTCTTCTGTAAGGCCCCCTGCGCAAGATTCTGCGCAAGCGCGCTTTGATTTTTTGGCGTCACGACATTCTGCCGCGTGCGGAACATGGGGCTGCTCGCCTTTGCGGGAATCGTTGCCGCCTTGCTCGGTTGCACTGTCGGCTTCTTCTGCACCACATTGCCCGTAGGGGATGTGTGCTGCACATCCCCCGTTCTCACAAGCCTGCCGTGCGTGCCGGTTCCAACAACCGTTGTCTGGCCCTTGCTCGCTTCCACTTCCGGATTCGCTTTTACTAATCGTCCCATTTAGCCCTCCTCGTAGGAATAGCCGTACTGCGTCAGCAGCTTCTGCATTTCTGCCTTCTGATCACTCGTCATCAGCGGCCATGCCTTGTCGAGCGTCGAAAGGATACGCTCGCCTTCACCGTTTTTCAGCGACGTGTTGAATCCGCTCAGTAGAGCAATAAACTGACCCTGCGGCAGTGTCTTGCCGCTGCTGCCGCTTCCGCTGCCGCCGCCCTGCCCCTCGAGCCAGCTCTCATAATCGTCATACAAACTGCTTGAAGAGGAAAAGCCGTACTTCTTATAGTTGTTGGAGATAAAGCTCTTGGGATAGCCGCTTGCCTGCGCCGCTGCGAACAAGCCATCATAATCCGCCTCGCCGCCGCCCGTAGGCGTGGTGCTGACGCGGGTATTTCTTCTCGCGGCCTGCTGCGCGGCCTGCTGCAATTTATACTGCCATTCCGCATTGTATCGTGCATCATCGATGGCGTCGCGTTCCTTCTGGTAGTTATAGTTCAGCTTGTCCTGCTGCTTCTGATACGCCAGCGCATCCGCCGTCTGCTGGTCGCCCACCTGATCGCGCGCAAGCTGATAGAGGTAATTGCGGTCAGCCAGCCAGCGGTTGTAGTTGTTGTCCTCAAGGCCGATGAGCGTATTCAGGTCGGCGCGGTCGCCGCTCAATTTATCCTGATACATGCTATAGGCAAGCTGCTGTAATTCGGGGATCTTGTCCGTCATCTGGCTCATCTGGTAGTCGCTCGCCTGCTGGCTCGCTGCCACCGCCGCCGTGGACGGCATCCCGCCCGTCATCACTGCCGCCTTGCCGAGCACATCCTCCGCGCTGCGGTCTGCCTCGCGCGTATACTGCTTTCGGTACTGCTGATAGAGTGGGTCGCTCACCGCGTCGTAGGAAAACGGCGTGCGATTCAGCAGCGCGTCGAGCTTTGCGCCGATCTGTCCGCTCTGATCGTAGTTGTAGCTGCTGTCGCCCAGCTTATCGAGCCAGCTCGTGTCAGCCTTTGCAGGGCTCGCGCCCGTGCCGAGTTTGATGTACTCGCTGCCGTCCACGCCGCCGGAATAGTCGTACTTCGCGCGGATTTTCTCAGCTGCGTCGTGCGCCGCCTGCTGGCCCGCCTTGTCTCCCTCGGCATAGGCCTTGTTGTAGGCCTCTGTATACTGCCGGATGAGATCAAGGTCGCCCGAATCGTTGATGAGCGTCAGGTCTGTATTCTTGTGTTTGAAATTATCTGCCATTGTCCCCTCACTTTCTGCCGCCCGTCACGTATTCGTACTCGAGCGCATAGAGCCGGTATTCTCCTGTGGCTTTGATTTTTAATCTAAAGTGGTCGCAGCGGCGGATCGGGCAGTTGAGCGTGAAAACGTCCTTCTCCTGTGCCCCGCAGCGGTCGACCTCTTCCCACGCGCCGCCGTCAAACTTGACAAGGAACACGACCGTTGTGCCCTTTTCGCATTCCAGCCGCGCCCGTACGCGCTGCACGTGCTTCGCGTCGAATGAGCCGCCGTCATAGTCGGCAAACTCCGCCTCGCTAATAACAGCCCCCTCGCGTGTTGCGCCGGTCGGGATATCTGCCGGATTTCCAAGCAGCACGCACCCGCCGTCTACTAAGGCCATGATACCGCCCGAATAGGCCATTTGCACCACGGCAAGCGTATCTTCCTTATGCCACACGCCGTTTTCGCTGCTGTAGCAGTACAGCGCCGCCTTGCCATCCTCTTTCAGGCTCACGTAGTAGTTGAGGCCGTCACTTCCTCCCACCGCGTCAGAGAGGCGCACATCATCGCCCAGCGTGCGAGAGATGCAGCGCGGCATGCCGCCGCTGTACGCCATGATGCCGACCTTTGAGAGGTAATAGAGCGTTTCGCCCGCCACAGCAAGGCTCTTGTGGCTGCCCTTCATTACGCCGAGAACAGCACTCGACATGAGCTGGAAGTTTGTCGGAATCGTGCCGTACATCTTGAAAATTTTGTCTTCTTTGAAAAAGCACGGGTAACCAAGGTAGCTCACGCACGCCGTGAATGCTCCCGCCGTGCCGCTCTCCACGCTGAACGCATCCGTGGATAGTCCGTCAAACACGTTCCAGTTGTACGGGTCGCCGAGCTTTGAAGCAAAGATGCTGTCGCCCTTGCAGCCCCACACGCGGTTCTCGTTCGTGCAGACAAAATCCATGTCGGGAACGCTGCGCTTGAGCGTGACTGTTCCGGGCTCCGTGATGCTTTCCTGCCCATCGGGCAGGCGGAAAGTGTTTTCATAAAAGCGCAGCGTCTTTTTGTCTTCGCTGATCTCTCGGATGATGGGCGTGCGGTTGTTGTAGGTCTCCTTTGTACAGCCCGAGATCGTCACGGCGTCGCCCACGTTGAATGGGAACGCCGCGCCGGTCGTCGTGATGCTGTTTGCCGCCGCCTTTTCGTCGGCATACGTACCATTCCCGAATTTCAGCCCCGCCGCGGCGTAGCTAGCCTCCATCGGCTTGATCGTGCCGTCCTTTTCACACACGATCTTGTCGGGGAAGATGAGCACGCGCTCGCCCAGTGCACAGAAAGTCTTTTCGCTGTCTGCGACCGTCGACTTCTCCTCGCCGTTGACGTAGAGCTTCGTTCCGTATACCTCGTAGAGCTTTCCTGCACTGAAAATGCCGTTTGCAGTCCCCATATCCTTGCGGACGGTATAGCGCCTCGCACGGGGGGAAAGAAGCGGGAAGTATCGCGCCGACAGGTTCTTCATGTCGTAGAGCTCGCCGCCCGCCGCACCGAACGTGTGGTTGATGCCTCCGAATTTCTCTTGCTGCACGCGCCGGTTCGTATATGCCGTGATCTCAGGCAGTCTCATCCGGGCCCTCGCTTTCTTTCTTCTCTGGCGCTTCCGTGCCGTCGCAGATCATCGCGATATTGCGAAGCGACTGCCGCACCGCCGCCACCACGTCCACCGCGTCGCCGTTGACGTTCAAAATGCCGATCAGGCGCATCGCGTGCGCCGCTTCCTGCTTGATCTTTTCATTCATGCTCTTTACCTCCAATCGGGTTGCGAATAGCTCCCGTAATTGTTGACCGGTCGAACCGATAGCCAATTTGTGTTGTAATACGTCCCAATGTTGACGATCGCGCGGTATCTCTTCCAGTTCGGATAGGCATACGTCCCGACGTTGATGACCGCCTTCGCACTGCCTCCGCTGCCGCCGCCGCTGTATGTCGTGGCTGTGCCGGAATCGCTGTAATCTGAGACGATCCACGATCCGCCCCAGTAGTACATGTTGCATATCCACTCGTATGTCGTGCCCGGTGTGAGCCCTGTGATCGTGCCGACAAAGGTGCTCGTACCACCGCCGACCTCGCTCGAATCGAACGAGAATGTCCCGACGCCCGTGATGCGGATGTCGATTGAGCGCTTATACGTGTAATCCGACGCGCCGCCAGTAAACCGTGCGTAGACGCTAAGCTGTGTCCCGTCTCCGTCGACCGGTGACAGCGTACAATAAAAGCTCGCCATCTCTCACTCCTCAAGGAAAAACACCGTACCATACGGCGCGGCACTTGGCGGCGAAGCGCCGAACATGTAGTTGCCGCTCAGTACCAGATAGCCGCCGCCGAGCGAGACGACAGGGTAGTCGCTGGCATCGTCTTTTCCGATCAATGCAAACGGCCCCAGCTCGGATTCAAGAAAGATATTTCCCGCTGCGTGCATCTTCATGCCACCATAGGTCGCCGTCAGACCGACGCCGACCTGCCCCGTGCCCGTGTAGGCAAGATCCATGCTGCCGACAGGGGTATCTCCGGCCAGCAGGCTCACGCTCCCGCCGCGCAGCGCACCCGCCGTCAGCGTGCCGTCGATGTTGACTGCCTTGACGTGTAGATCGATGGTCCCCGTGCTCGCGATCTGCACGCCGTTTTTGTTCAGCGCAAAGACTGTGCCGTTGCTGCCGCTCGTTGCCGCCAACGTGATCTGATTCAAGTTCTGGTCGATGAGCGTCTGCGCCGCCGTGCCGTCGATCTTCCCGCTCACCTGCGTGCGCAGTCCGTTGACATCCGCCGTCAGGTTCGTCACGCTGCCGTCAAGGCTCGAAATGCTCGCCTGCAAGCCCTGCGCCGTCACGCCGAGCTGCGTGATATTCCCCTCTGCGTCGCTGATGCGTCCCGCAAGGCCTTTTGCCGTGATAGACAACTCGTTCACATTCTTGTCCGTATCCTCGATCTTGGCGTAGATCGGCTCGGAAATATTCTTGATAAACTCGCTCAGTGCATTCTGGTTGATGTTGCTCCCGTCCAGATTGAAGAGCGTATACCGAAGCTGTTCCAGAAGCACGAAAAGGTAGTCATAGACCCCGTTGATCTGCTCCTGCGTGTCTTTGCCTTCGCCGTTCGGGAAGGTCGTCTCCACCAGCTGAAATGTCGTCGGCACTTGTCATCACACCTTCCAGTTGCCCTTGCTTTCTTTGCGGTTTTCGCGCCGCCACCATGCCATAGCATCGGCCACCGCATCGTTGGCAATGGCGTGGTCGTTGGCATAGAGCGCGCTGTCCTGATTGTAGGCGTCGAGCTGCGCTGCCAGATATAGGTGGTAACACTCGTTGTGCCCGTCCGGCAGCAGCAATTCCATATCATCGACGCTTGCTGTGTCATCCTCCACGCTCACCTTGAGAACGGGGGCTTCCTCCCCCATCATCTCGGCGATTCGGTGCTCAAGTACCATGAGAATTTCCGCCTTGCGCGGCGTGCTCAATTTGTTAGGCCGTAGCGCATCCGCGTCACGGATAGCTTTCAGCATTTTCATACATTAGACCTCCGTGAAATACTGCCCCACGAGCTCGTGCGGCAGATACTGGAGAGTGATTTTGTTACCGGACTGCTCACCGATACGCTCGCAGAGGTACAGCTTAGTGTCCTCGGGGTCTTTGTAATAAAGACCATAGGTGTACTCCATACCACGAGCGGCCGAAATCGGGTCATCCTGCGTGCCCGCGTGGTCGACGTTGATGATCGTCCACATGGCAGGGGTGGAGTGCGGCGGCCAGTTCTCTTGCGTGGTGTGGCCCTGACCTTTGTTGACGCGGTAGACGTGCAGCACGCCGCTTTCGTCCATATCGCTGCGGCGGTCGCCGGGCTTGACGGTCTCGCCGATGTGATCCGCCCAGCGCGGGAACAGCTCGGGCGACTTCGCCGCCTCGCCGTCAGAGAGCGACGCGCTGGCCTGCTCGATCATCGGTCGCAGCCTTGCCGCGCGCTGCGGCGTGATGCTCTGACCGACCAGCGCCGTTACGGTCGCCGCCGAAAGCTCGGATTCCGTGGGCTTGCCCATCTTGACCGTGACCGTGCCGTCGCGGTGGTCGGTGATCGCCCCGCTCAGGCTGTACGCGCTGTTGTCCCACTCGTTGACGACCTCTTCGGTCTCGCCCGTGGGCTGGCTGTCCGAATCGTACTTGGGAACGGTGTCGCGCTGTATGATGCTCCACGGCGTGTTGTCGGGCAGCAGTGCCGCCGCGTCCGTGGCGGTCATCGTCAGGCGGATGTTCTTCACCTCGCGCTCGCCCCACGTGCGGTCTTTGTGCTCGCCCGTGATGATCGCGGGGTACTCGGTGTTGTTGACTTTGATGTATGTTACCATAGTTTCACTCCTTTAAGCGATAAGTTCGAATTCTTCGTTCACGAGGGCGTCGGACGGGAGGATGATGCAGGGGCGGATGCCGTTGCTCTCTGTTACGGATGCACTATCGTAGGTATACCCTCTTACTAATCCTGCATAATTAATGTCCAAAGTGGTTATGGATCGGAGCCACCACTTGGTGAGGGTTCCGTTATAAGTGGCAAGGTAGGCAGGGTTATTGATGATGCTCTCTGCGAATCCGTCTAAACCCGCGCCATCCGCCGGAAATATATTTCTAAAGTTGAGTTCATAACCTCCAAGAAGAAACACCTTGCAGGACAGTCCATTTGCGCCGCTCTGCACACTTCCGCCTTTTCCGCCTTTGAGATACGGAATCTTCGCCTGTTTAATTGCGCTCTGAATGTTGGCATCAAACAGGCTCAGGAACGTGCTGTTTAGATAGGAGTGGATAGAGCTATTTTCGTACAATAATTCAGAATTACTGTTCCACTGTCGCATCTCGTAGATGTCCTTCATTAACAGCCATGTTCCGTCGCAGCTGCTGTCATACAAGCTGCTCGGCAAGCCCTGATGGACGACCAAGAATTCCTTCTTCACACCGCTGACGTTCGTGAACACCGATTGCCCGACGCCCAGCGCCGACAGCTTCGTCCCCGCGCTCGGGAACGTGATGTCATACCCCGTCCCGCCGATGAGCGTCCTGCCCTTGAGGATGTTGTACACCGTGCCGTTGACCATGCACTTGCCGCCCTTGACTTCGTACACCGTGCCGTTGATGAGGGTCTTGTGTGTAGCGGGAGGGGGTGGCGTGACATTGCCAGAGCTGTCGACTTCCATGTCGGGCGGAAGAATGAGCGCGGGGCGGATGCCAGTTGAGTTGGATGCTTTGCTGGTCTCGACGACGCCGTCGTAGTTGACGAGCCACACCAAGCTGGTGCTGTAGGTGAACGGTGAACGGAGCCCCCAGTGGTCGGCCGAGCCGTTCAGTTTCGCAATACGCTTGTTGTTGGCGGACGTGTCGGTTCCAGATTCAAAGTAGGACAGTTTCGCACCATCTTGCGGGAAGTAGGGGTTATCGCTGGTCGTGAAGCCAATCTCGTAGCCGGACAGCAGGAAAATCTTGCAGAGCAAGCCGTTAGCACCACTCTGATCCGAGCCACTGGAACCGCCGTTCTTGCGATACGGAATCTTCACCTGCTTGATTGCGTCCCTGATGTTGCTCTCAAACGCGTTCAAGAGCGTGCTGTTCAGTATGCTGTGGATGGTGCTGTTCTCCAGATTGTTCACATCCGAGCTGTGCCATCGTGTGGCCTCGAAGATGTCCTTCATCAGCAACCAAGTGCCGTCGCAGGATTCGTCGTACAGAGAACTCGGTTTGCCCTGATGGACGACGATAAACTCTTTCGCTGCACCGTTGACGTTCAGTTTGACGATACTGCCGACGGCTTTGGTGCCGAGTTTTGCACTTGCCATCTCAGCGCCTCCTTATTGAAAGTACCAGTTGATAGCGTAGTTCTCGGTGGGCGTGGTCTCCGTGCTCACGAGCGTCTGCTTGACGATGTTGCCGCTTGCGATGTAATCGCTTCCGCGAGACGCCGCCACCAGCCCGCCCGAGCCGTTGCCCTTGATGAGCTTGGTGGTGGAGGGGACATTGACGGGGCCTGCGGGGCCCTGCGGGCCGGTCGCACCGGTTGCGCCTTTCTCACCCTGCTCGCCCTGGTCTCCCTTGGGGCCTTTGATGTTGACCGTCTCGGGATTCGCAAGCCCGCCGTCGTTCGTCCAACTCAGGTCTCCCGCCGCGGACACAGCAGGGGTAAAGGTCGCGCCTTTTGCGCCGTCCGCACCTTTCGCGCCATCCGCACCGGCGGGGCCCGTCTTGCCTTGGGGACCCGTCAGGCCTTGCGGGCCGGTTTCACCTTGCGGACCAGTCTTGCCCTGCGGCCCCTGCTCACCCTGCGGGCCCCTTGGTCCCTCTGGGCCGGTGTCTCCCTTCGCGCCGTCAGCACCGGCAGGCCCCCGTGCGCCCGTGTCGCCCTTCGGGCCCTTGAGGTTCACGGTCTGCGGATTCGCCTTGCCGCCGTCGTTCGACCACGAGAGGTCTCCCGCCGCGTTTATCGCGGGCGTAAACGTCACGCCGTCGCGCCCGTTCGTCCCGTCCTTCCCCGGCGCGCCGTCTGCGCCGTCTTTCCCGGGCAGACCGTCCGCACCCTTGGCACCGTCCTTGCCGGGGTCTCCCTTCGGGCCCTGAATGCCCTGCGGGCCGCGCTCGCCCGTGTCACCTTTCGCGCCCTGCAAGGGGCCGTTGTTGATGAACTCGCCGGTAATACCGTCGAAAATGTAGATGTCATAGGGCTCCGCCGTGCCCACGCCGTAGGCATCGCCCGCCGCTGCGGTCGCTTTCTGCGCGGCGTCCAGCGCAGCCTTCGTGCCGTAGTAGCCCAGCACCTTGAAGCCGCTGCCGGTCTCCCCCTTGGGGCCTACGGGGCCCGTCTCGCCTTGCGGACCCGTCTCTCCTTGCGGACCCGTCTTGCCTTGGGGACCCGTCAGGCCTTGCGGACCGGTTTCACCTTGCGGACCAGTCTCGCCCTGCAGCCCCCTTGGACCTTCTGGGCCGGTATCTCCCTTGTCGCCTTTCAGCGCGGCAAGCTGTGCCGCCGTAAAGTCGGAATAGGTAAAGGCATCGCCCGTGTCGCCCTTCGGGCCCTTGAGATTCACGGTCTGCGGATTCGCCTTGCCGCCGTCGTTCGTCCACGACAGGTCGCCGTCGTCGCTCATGCTCGGCGTGAACGTCACGCCGTCCTTACCGGCGGCGCCGTCTGCGCCATTGGCTCCATCCGCCCCGGCAGGGCCTTGCGGGCCAGTCTCGCCGGGATCACCCGTGTCTCCTTTGGGGCCGGTTGCGCCTGTGTCGCCCTTGGGCCCCTGCTCGCCGGTATCTCCCTTGGGGCCGACTTCACCCTGCGGACCGGTCGCGGCAACGCCCGTGTCGGCAAAAGCGCCCGCCGTGGCGTCCCACTTGAACCAGTTGCCCGTGGTCTCGTCGACGTATGGCATCTTGGAAACCGCCGTCTCCGCATCCGCCGCCGCCTGCAAAACCTCATCGACCCAGCTTTGATAGGCCGGAGGCGGTGTCTCTCCGCTGTCTTCCAGCGTTTCGCGCACGCGTGTTTTATATATCTGGCTCTTCACAATGGTATCGCCAACGGTGTAGCGCAGCTCTGCCGCGCCCTCACCGGCAACCGCCGTATCAACGTTCGATACCAGCCACACGAGCGCGCCGTCTTCTTCCGTCACCGTCACGGGATACGGCTGCGCATCGCCGTTTCGCTGCACGATCAGGCTTGCGACGCCCTCGCCGTAGCCCTCGCGCCACTTTCCCAGCACGTCAAAGACGACCTTGCGTGCCTGATTCTCACCCCTGCGCCCGAGCTTGATCTCTTCGAGCGCGTAAGCATTTTCAATAACCATGTTGTCACCTCTCTTATGGAAAACGGCGCAGCAAGAGCGACTTTTTCGTCCCTTGCTGCGCCGTGTCGCAACTCATTTTTCGTGTCTCGCGGTCTTATTCGCTTACGCGTTGTGGGCTTTCGCACTCTCAACGTAGTCGCTGCTCATCGTCTGGATGAGATTCGCGGTCGAGGCGTCCTGTCTCATCTGGTTCTGGATGGCCCACAGGAACTTTCTTTTGACCTGCACGGTCACGCCGCGCTGGATCAGGCAGCTTTCGCCGTTCACGCACACCAGCAGGTCATCCTTGTACTTGCCGCTGTCCTTGAACAGGCGGACGCTGACGTACTCCTCGCCCGCGCGATCGGCGTTCACAGCCGCAACGGCGTTCTTTGCTTCGCTCATCGGTCTTTCCTCCGTTTCAGTGGCGGGGGCGGCGTTCACAGCTGCCCCCTTGGTGGTTAGGTCAGCGGGGTCTCATCGAACGTGGAAGTCGTTTCCACGCGAATCATATACGCCTCAACCAGACGTTCGGCGACCTTGGTTGCTTTCCAGCCGACGGTTGCACGCTGGTTCAGCGGGTCAGCCGTACCGGCAGAGCCGAGCGGCTTGACGATGTGCTCAAGACCACCGCCGGTCAGCTCGGTCGTGCCGTAAGCCTCCGCGCCCATGATGAGGGTGGAGTAGACGTTGCGGCCCTTCGCACCGGCTTCGCCCGGATAGATGGCGGTCGACGCCGCCGGGGTGGTAGCAGGTGCTTCTTTCAGCGTGATCGTCGCGCTGCCAGCACCCGCAGCCGAGGCGCTCTCAATCTCAAGGAGCGCACCACCGATGACGACCTCACGGCCAGCCAGCTTTGCGGCGTCAGCAGTGGTGATTGCCTCGTTTACGGTCAGGACCTTGCCGGATGCGCTCTTGACGGTCAGGTCGCGTGCGCCCTCGGTCAGGTCGTCGGCGTGGAACACCTTCGCTTCGGTCGTCTCGATGAAGCGGACGCCCGCGATCTTGCCGATCTCATCGTCGTAGATGTTGCTGGTGTCCTTATACTCGTGCGGGCGCTTCCAATCAGGGTCATCCTGAATGTCGTAGGAACAGTCAGGGTGAATGATGGCCCAGTAGGAGCCCTCATAGCGCGGGGCGTTCATGGTTTTCAGGAAGCGAACCGCCTTGCGGACGGCACGCACCGTGAAATAGTGGTTGCCCGTGGTCTCGCCGCCAACAAGCAGATGGCGACCCGTCACCTGACCTTCGCCGTACTGGACGTTAGAGCCTCCGTTGATGACCTCGCGGGTGATGGTGTCGAGCGTGCGGCCCGCCTGAGAGCCGAGCAGCACCGTCGCTTCCTGCAGGTTATTGTCGATGGCGGTCAGGTCGAGAATATCGGAAATCTCGACGAAATCGCCGTACTGGTCGACCTGCGCGGTCAGCGTGGTCATGGACAGCTTACGGCCCTTGGGCGTAACGCCTTCGGTGATGGGCGTCAAGGCCTTGGGCAGCGGATCATACTTACGGAACTCGATCTCTTTGCCCTTGCCCTTGGGGATGTTGCGCTTCTGCGCGAATCGGTCATGCACCAGCTCGGGTTCGGCGTTGTCAATCAGGGTGTCGCAGTAGTAGGTCTTCATCTCGCCCGAGAGACCGGCATCGGTCGTCACGTTCGTCTGACCCTCAAACAGGCTCAGAATGACGGGCAGAATGAAAATGTCTTTGAACTTCTTCATAGAGTTTTGTCTCCCTTCTTACAGTCGGTAAATTAGGCGGGCATCAGAATACGATGCGCTCGCCGCGCCGCACGCGCCTTGCGATCTCTGCGCGGTCGGCCTTCGTGAATTTGCTCGGGTCACTCTTGACAATGACCCCCGGCTGGGAAGTGGTTCCGTTCTCGTTCGGGCGCATTCCTTTCGCGCGGACGTTGTCCATCACGCGCTTTTCCATCTCCGCCGCAGCTTTCGCCGCGCTACGAGCCTGAATGTCGCCTAAATGGGATACCTCGTAAGCGTCTTTTACAGGGACGCCCGCACGCAGCATCGCAATGAAACGCGGATTCTCCGCGACTTCGCGCTTGAGGTCGAAGTCAGGGTACTCGCCCGGCGCGTCCGCCGTGCCGACCAGCTCGCTCGCCTGACGAATCCAGTCGTTATATGTCTCGTCGGCTTTCTGCTGACGCTGCCTGTCTTCTTCCTGACGTTTGAGCGCTTCGTTTTCCTGCTGCATCCGCGCATACTCGCGGTACTGTTCCACGCTCATGCCCATGCTCTCCGCTTCCGCGTTGTAGAGCACGCTGTTGAGCGCCGCATCGCCCTCAAAAGCCGCACGCAGCTTACTCATATCGCCGTCCGTCACGCCATAATGGCGCATCAGTGTGTCGATAATGGGCTGCGAATCGGCGATTTTCTGGTCTTTAGCCTTCTCCTCGCCGAATCTGCGATTGATGATGCGCTGTGTCTCCGCAGTGTACACGTCCTTGTATTTGCCGTTTACGAGGTCAAGGAACTCCTTTTTCAGGTCTTCCCCGCCTTTTCCCGCAGCCCCGGCGTCGCGCTGCTGCATCTTCGCGCCCTCGCCCTTCGGCTCGCCAGAAGAGGCCCCCGTATCGTCAGGTGTCTCCTGCTTGCCGAACACGACGTTGGCGTATTCGCCCGTTTTGCCCTTCCGGGTGGGAGAAGAGCTTGCCTTCGTGGTCTCGCCCTGTGCGCTCGCGCCTCCCTCAGCGCCGCCCGATGCACCGGCAGCGGCTCCCGCAGCGGCAGCGCCGCCGTCAAAGAGGCTCAGGATCACGCGAAGCGTGGTTTTGAGGTTCATGGTATCCCTCCTGCTTGTCAAATCGCGGATATTTGGCCCTCCGTGTAGGCCGTGCAGCGCTTCCTATTATCCGCAGGGGAGGGGAGAGCGGCGAAAAGATAAAGAAAAACGCCGACCCTCCCTTGCGGGCGTATGAATAGGAGGAAGCCACTCGCACGCCTAAAGCGTAACATGCGGCTTCCTCCAACTCACCACGGGTGAGAAAAATTTTTTTAATTTTCTTTGACGTGCACGAAGATCGCGTCCGGCCTCGTGTCTTCCAGCTGCTTGAGCCCGATGCACGCGGCGATGAATGCCGCTTCGATGCGCTCATCGCCGCCGCAGTGGATGAGGAAGCGCGGCGCCCCCTCGTCGATCTCAAAACCGTAGACCTCGCAGTCTCCCTCGGCTTCCATGTTCTTCACATAGCCACCGAAAGCGTACATCACACCAGTAATGTAGTTGCAGCATTTCTCGTCCGCCGAATGGCCTTCGCACAGGATCATGTAGCGGCCGATTTCGTGCTCGATGTGAACCATCGTCATGCACTTACACCCCCGGCATCGCCGCGCTGCTGCCCGTGTCCATGTTCGGCTTAGACTGTTCGGCAAGCTTCTGCATGTACGGTGTCTGCGCGTTCTGTGCGTCGGCGTTCTTGCTCTCAATTCCGCCGCTGCTGCCGCTCTTGCGGGTCGTGCCACCGCTCTGCGTGCCGCCAGTCATTCCGATGCCCATGTCCTGTCCCGTAAGCTGCTGGATAACCGTGAGCGCCTTTTGCAGATGATCGCTCTGCTGCTGCACGACGTTGTAGAGCGTCGCGCCTTCGTTGACCTGGCTCTTGATCTTGTCGATCCCTTCGAAGTCCATCATGTCGAGCGCAATCATGCTTTCCTGTGCCCTGTCTGGGGAGAAGAACCCAAGCGAATACAGCTCTTTCGCCCGCTCGTTCTGTTCTGCGCGGGAGAATGGGTTTTTCTTCTGCGCCTTGATCTTGATGTCAAAGACCGGTCTGCGGAACAGGTCATTGCCGAGGCTATCCACGCCCGTCACCTGATCGCCCAGCTCGTTCACGCCGATCTGCGCATACTCGTAGGGCATTTCATTTGTGATGCGGAAAGTGCGCGCTGCGTCGTAGAACTGCCGCATGCGCTCGATGCACAGCTTCACGATCTTCGCCTGCGCGCGGTAGCACGCCGAAATCATATCGCGGCTTGCCTTGTTGCCCGCCTCCTGCAATGCAGAAATAGCCGCCGCAGCCGTCGCCCCGCTGGATGTTCCGCCGTTGGACACGTCACGGTTTGAGCTCGTTTCCTTCATCTCGTCGATCTTCATCTGCACGATATTCGCGTAGATGGAATCGAGCGGGCGCGTCGTTACCTCGCGGAGCCTGCTCTCGTCGATCTGGCCGGACACGTGGATGATCGGCTTGCGCCAATCAAGGAACTCTTCTTCGTTGATATTCAGGCTTTCACTCGCGAAATACCGGCGCTTGCTGCCCATCATTGAAGTTTCGAGGATGTTTCCCCACAGTTTGTCGATGTAGAGCTGCGGATCCTTTGCAATGGCCGTATACCCAAACCCCGCAGGTGTGCCCTTTTCGGGGAATAGCACATCGAACACGAACGGATATTCGCCATCTTCGTAGAAACCGCCCTCCGCATATTCGGGGTCATTTTCGCTGGCGTAGATGATATGCTCCTCGTCGATGAACTTCGCGTAGTGCAGCACCGTTCGCCCGTCTGCGGTCTTCTTGCGGTAATACCAGTCAATCACGGCGACCTTGTTGCTCGTGTCCACCGTGTCATCGTACTCGTATTTCGCCGTTTCAATGCTGCTGCCGCTGAGCTTATCCGCAAACTGCGGGTATTCGTCCTCGATGATGTCGCGGTCGACGAGCGCCACCGTAAACACGTTGCGGCTCTTCTGGATGTCCTCAATACCCGGCTCCCAAAAGATATTCAGCGGGTCAATGCCCTCGATAGCGATGTCGCCGAGCCCGTTGTCTTTCTCTTTGTCCCAGAACACGCCGTAGATCGCCACACCGTGTTTGAGCTTTTCCCACCACTCGAAGCTGTATGTGCTGTCAAATTCGTTGTATTCCATGATGACCGGCAGCACGGACGAGAGCGTCTGCGCGCTTTCCTCGTCGCTCTGCTCGCGAGGCAGGCATACGGGCTCGGGGTAGTTGTCCATCGCGTCGGCGTGCTTATTCATGATCGAGTTAAACAACCATGCACTCGCAGGCTCGGGCGATTCCCCCGCATCTTTCGCCCCGCGTCGGATATCCTCCCAATGCCGCAGCTTCCACCAGCGCTCCTCGCTGATAATGCGATTCTCGAAGTTGCTCTTGCCCTGCTTGTACTTTTGCAGCGTTTCTACGGCGTCACCGATATCCTTGCTGCCGATGGCTACGCCGCTGCTCATCGCCGCGTCGCTGTCGCGGAATGCGCCTACAAGCGGCGCTTCTGCCTTTGCATCCAACATCGCAGCAGCGCCAGCCGCGTCGGCCTGCTGCTGCGTCTGCGGGAATTTTCTCGTCCCTGCCATGTCTTCCCCTCCTGTCAGTTGTGCTGAAACCATGCGTACCTGTCGTAGGTCTGCGGGTTGATATCCAGCGGGTCGTAGATGACCAGCTTCGGCGGCGTGTTCTTTCTCGCCGCAATGGGATTCTCCATGCACACATAGCGCGTCATGTCATAAATATGGTCTTCCTGCTCGGTGTTCACGTCCTCGACGTACTTCTCGTCATAAACGAGGTTTGGCACCGTGCGGATAAAGTTCTTGCAGGTGTTGAAGATATACAGCATCGGGATGCCGTTCTCATCGAATGCAAAGCGGTTGTGCAGCTGCATCTTGCCGTCAATGCGCGCGTTGTCGCCTTTTTCGAAGTAAACGCGCTCGCGCTCAAAGAGCGAGCCGATGCTCTCCGTCCCCTGCGTGCCCCAGATGGCCGGGTCCCCCACGCGGAAGATCTTTCGCCCTTTCAGGTTGGGGTCTTCGCTCTCGATGCGCTTGATCTCCCTCGCGACTGCCGTCGGCTCCATCTTCACACCCTCGTTCGGCGTCCCCGTGCAGCCGTAGTATTCCGCAATGTGGTAGAGCCGCCGGTCGCCGTCCACGGCAAACCAGCCGATGGCGAACGGCCTTGAATATCCCCAGTCCATCGCGCACCACACCGGCCACTCCTTCGGGATGCGAAACGGCGCGATCACGTGCGTATTGATGCGGTCGCCGTAGTGCTCGCTGTCGTTGCGCCACTCGGTAAATACCTGCCCCGAGAACGTGTCCCAGTCGCCGTAAAGCAGCGCGTTTCGTTCTTGCTCCGGCATGGATGCAAGCCTTGTCAGGTAACTTTCATCATTCGCCAGCAGAATCTTGTTGTCAAATACCGTGCTCGGCACGAAAATGCGGCTTTTCCAGCGCGTTTCCTCGTGCCCGTCCGGGAATCGGATGTTGAACTGCTCCCAGATGGTTTGCATCGGCGGCCCTGCCGTGATGAATCGTTCTTTGACCCATCCGTGCCCCACGCCGCCTGGGTTAGCCTGCGCCCTCTGGTAGCAGCGCGTTCCCGGCCCGTTCGGGCGGTTGCGGGAGAACATATAGCTGTATTCATCCCAAAGGAATTGCGTCAGTTCGTCGAAGTCGATAAAGTCATACCGCTTGCCCTGATAGTTCGTGCGATCCTTCGTGTGCTGCATCGAGCCGAAATAGATTTTCGCCCCGCTTTTGAACTGCCAGAAGTGCTTGCTGTCGTTGTACTTCGCCCCCGGAAAGATGCGCGGGTACAGCTCGAGCGCCCGGTCGATGATCTCCGAGAGCTGCGGGTAGGTCTTTCGCAGTATCAGCCCGCGATAATACGGGATGCTGACCTGCCGCGTCGCTTCCATCAGCGCACAGTCGGTCTTACCGCCGCCCGCCGCACCGCCGTACAGTGCCTCATCTTCCCATCGGCTCATCAGGATCGCCTGCTTTGGCTGCGGCGTCCAGATCACATTGCGCTTAGCCATTCATGCCACCGGCTTCTGGCGGCGGAGGCGCAGGAAGTACCGCAGGCAGCTCGGCCACACCGCGCCCTTCGTCCTCGTCCTGCTTCTTCTCATCCGCCCAGCGGAAATTGTATTTCAGGCTGAATTCCGCGCCCCTCTGCCCGTCCCGGTCAAAGAGCCGTTCCTCGGCGTAAGCCTCGATCCTCGCCTTCGCGCGCAAAACCGTGTCAACGAAAGCCTTCTTCGCCTGATAATTCAACAGCGCCTGCCTGCTCGTAAACCCGAGCGCCAGCGCCAGCCCTGTCACCGTCGGTGGATGCGCGTTGATGATAAACGGCTGCCCGTATTTGTCGAGGATCGGCTGCCCGTCGTCTCCGATAATCGGCTCGCCCTTGCAATCCTCAAAATATTGGTCAATGACGGCCTGCATCTCTTCGACCGTCTTATACCTCGGTGTCATCATTGTCCGCCGTCACTTCCTTTCTGCTTTTTATGCTGCAGGCCCCCACCCCTCGGCCATATCGCGCAGCATGATTTCCCCGTCCGGGAGGCACGGACGTCCTATCTTTGACGATATCATGCCTCATCATCATTCTCACCACGGCCACCGGAAAAACTTTTTGATTTGGTCCCCTTTTATCTATACCGTTACATACACACAAAATAGATATATCTCTGCGTATACGCTCCCCTTTCCCTATCCCCCTATAGTCCCCCTTCCCCTCTCCCCTCATTTGTCAAAAGAGAAGAGGCAGGGCTCACACCCTGCCTCTTCTTATTCCATTTTAGCCTTTCTCTTCACCCACGCCCACAGGTTGCGCCACGGGTGGGCTTCTACGTAATTGGCGCGCTGCTCGGCGTTGTAGCGTCTGTTACGCATTACATTAAGGGCCTCTTGCTTAAAAGCGCACTCGTCGTTTGCCCGCCCAAGCGCCGCCTCAGTGTCAGCGAGCTTATTTCGCAACGCGTCCGCGTCCGCTTTCAGATTTGCGATTTCGTTTGCCTTGTTGATGGCCTCGCCGTTCATCTGGTCAAGCTGCTCGGTCAGGGCGACATTCTTTCGCTGCATCGCCGCCTTTAGGTTCGCATACTCGGCGATCAGATCATTCTTCTCGTCGATACAGTTTTTCAGCTTGATGATCTCTGCTTCAAGCGCCGCAGTCTTCCCCTGCGCTTCCTCCACCATCTTCGCCATCTGCTCTTTGGTGTACTTCTTGATGTTAATGCTCATAATTTGGCTCCTTTCATTCGTAGCTGTTCTTCCCGTCCTCTGGCGCTCACGATGCTCACGACCTTACAGTCTCCATAGCGCTCAATGTCCATTGCGATGCGCTCCTTGATGCCCTGCGCATCGGCGGCGGGAATATTGGCTTTAATCGTGATCGTCAGCATGGTTCTTTCCCTCAAGCTTTTCGCGCAATTCCAGCACCATGTCCGCATAGCATTTTTGGCACAAGATAGCTCGCTCATTTCTTCCGTTGAAGCGAATCCTTGTATAGTCGTAATACGTCTTGAAGAACAACCTTTTTTTGACTGCAACTCTGGTTCCACACACATCGCACGTTCTTTCTGCAAAATACTCAGCCATTATTATTCCCACCTCCGCTCGCCGTAGCTACAAAAATCGTCCGGCTCTACGCAAACCAGCTCGCCGGAATACCCGCGTTTGTTCTCTTTCGGTTCAGTGTGCAAATAGCACAGCCCGTTCGGGTGGTTGCGATAGTGCTTGCAGTCCTTGCACCGCGTCACGACCATAGCATCTACTGTTGGGGCTTTTTCTATCAAGCCAAGTAAGCCGTTCCAACCAGCACAATACGCCGCGGGGAGAACATCTTTGCTGCACCTCCCCACACCCAATTCATCAACGTCAATCAGCCTCATCGCTTAGCGCCTCCGTTCTTTTTGCATGGAGAACAAAACAGCTTATCAACCCAAGACACTTTTCCGCTGCCGCCAGTGGCACATTTTTTCGACTGGCAAGTCCTGTTCTCTTTGTGGAAATAGATGCAGTCCTTACACGGATTTCGCATCGCTGTCACCTCCATCCATTGTCCGCCCTCCTGTTCCATGCATAGTTTTGTTCCTTTCCCACCATGCTTATAGTTGCCATTATGCTCGCCAGACTGACTTGCGCTACCATGCGGCATATTACCCCTCCTTTGTTTTTAAGGCTTTCTCCGCCTCCTCGCTGGTGACGAATACAGTCTTGCCAAATGCGCTGGAATTGACCCCGTACTGTTCTCTTGATCCATCTACTGCAGAAAATACAATGGTCGTAACGTGGTTGCCAATGTTCACAAATTCTATCACGCATTTGCGGGGGTGCCGCATCCCATCAAGATTCGCCCACACTATATCGCCAACCCTGCGCGGCAGCACCGCCACGCGCCCGTCCTTGTCGGCCTCGGCCAGCTCCCGCAGGCGGTCATAGCTGCAAAAACTTTCCAAATCAGCAAGTCGCATAAGCTTCAGCGCGATCTCGTCCGCCTTATCCTTCGGCAAAACCTCCTCCGGCGTCAGCCCCGTGTCCTCGTAGGCTGCAAGACGCTCCACACACGTCTGTCTGTACGCGCTTTTTGCCGCACGGTCATTGCAATCATTGCCACCGTAGCAATCTGCCGGATAATTGTAATCCGCTGCGCCGCTTGCGAGATATTTTGTCAGTCTCTTCATCACTCCACCTCCTGCATCTTACTAATCACTTTTCGGATCACATCGCCTCCGTAAGCGTCTTTTGTCAGCTCCAAAAACTCCATCAGCGTCATCATGCCGTGCTCGAGGTCAACACCGTGGTCACGGGCAAACTGCTTTCGCCCCATGTCGCACGAACCGGTCAAGCGATGATGCCAGTCGTAAAAATACAGTGTCGGATATACTTTCTCTCGGTCTGTTTCGCGCAGGAACGCATCAATGCGCTCATCTTCCGGCATATCCTCGAAAAGCTTGTCTCGCAGCGCTTCCATTGCTTCGCGCAGCGTTTCGCCGTGTGCAAAAATGTTGTCCTGCTTGACGATATAACACGGTGTGAGCGTCAAATCGCCGTTCAAAATTGCCCCGTGCGCAGTGTTTCCGCGCACGGAACGAATCAGCGTGTTTACGCCGTCAATTCGATAAACCGTTTTCCGGTTGAAGCTTTTAATTCCGTAGCCGGAGCCGGAGCCGTAGCCGTCGCCGTCGCCGGAGCCGTAGCCGTAGCCGTCGCCGTAGCCGTCGCCGTAGCCGTCGCCGTAGCCGTCGCCGTAGCCGGAGCCGTAGCCGTAGCCGTCGCCGTAGCCGGAGCCGTAGCCGTAGCCGTAGCCGGGGCCGTAGCCGTAGCCGTCGCCG